>Ga0070741_10009229_pt1 | contig 19284 bp, 14 predicted proteins | sample Coa_R1_4_FD_66440 | JGI IMG/M metagenome (GOLD analysis project Ga0070741, IMG submission 66440) | Surface soil microbial communities from Centralia Pennsylvania, which are recovering from an underground coalmine fire - Coalmine... | ecosystem: Environmental > Terrestrial > Soil > Unclassified ...
GTTTTTCAGGTGGGCATTTTCACACGGAGACGGTAGCGAAATTATCTAATCTGCTCCGCCCATCCACTCACGCCAATATCGACGCTGCTCCTCGACCGTCGCGACTTGCACATCTGCGCCCGAGTCAAAGATTTCGACTAGATCTTCGAGCATTGCCACATGACCTTTCCTGATTCGATACGCTTTCAGCCCCAGGGCCATGTCTCGTCCCATGGCGGATGGGTAGACGTTCCAGCTCGCGCCGTAACAGAGCGGGAACACACCTTCCTTTTCGAGCTCAGTTCGAATTTTGCAGAACGCTTCGAAGAAGTCGGTCGCGGATTTCCGGCAGTCCAAGCCATGTGCTCTCAGGGTTAGCGTGCACTCGACTCGCCGCCAAGTTCCTTCGTCGTAGTCTTTCACTTCACCCGAAAGGGACGCAGTGCGCTGCCGCTCGTTTTGCCCGACCAGGCGAATTTCACGCACAAATCTCACCGAAAGAGTGTACCGCTTGCGCAAAACAACCCCGTCTGTTACGCGCAACGCACCTGTTCGTTCTTCTCAAGCGAGGCAACCGCGCGTGGGGATTTTAGACGATGACAGAAGCGCCCCCGCTGAATGCCCGCCGGGCAGCGCTAAGCTTTCGAGCGGTTGGATTTCGTTCGCGGACGCGTGGACCATGTCCAATTGGTGGCCGGCGGGAACACTCGGCGAACACCTCCTACGACTGACCCGCTACGTTTGAGCAACGACTCGCGACTTACCCCGGCATACGAAGGCATCAGCACGTTCAGGGCACGCAGCAGAGAGCCCAGATCCTCGTCGGGCAGAAAGTTCGCATCCTTACCTGCAAGTCTGAGGAGTTCGTGGAGCGTGGTTGCTGGGTCGGTCATGCGCTCCAGGTCAACCTCGAGGAAACCATTGTCGAGCGTCAGTCGCTCCTCATCGAATTCCCATCTACCGAACCTCGGACCGTGCTTTGGTGGTTGATTCATGGCAACGGCAAGCCTATCAATTTCAGCTCCACGGATTAGTCTACCCATCTACATCTCCTGCTTGGGCTCGCTTCAGAGCGCGGATTCGGTGACTGAATTGCGATCACCTAAAACCAGCTTACGTGATTGAGGGCAAGTGCGTTTGGTGAGTGGATCGAAGTGAATCTGCAGGAGATATTTTGGTGACATCAATCCCAGGGAAATTTCACACGCCGACGATCCCGAAAGTCGAATCCACCCGGGGTCTACTGGCACATGGGGGTGTCAGGACGCGGCCTGGATCCCCACGTGTGCACAATCCAATCACAATCCGATAACACGACCTTCGACCGCGCTGCATACGCTTGGTTGCCATCCGCGCGCCTGCATGTTGTTGAACTGTTGCTTTATAGCGGATTCGAATCCCACTCTCTCCGCCATACTTCCAACGACTTACGCATCTCCGCAATCAGTTTGCAATCAGTTTGCGGCCGGGTAGTGCCAGCCCTACTACTCTCTCGTGCGCCTTCCTGACGTCCTCGGTAATGGCATCACCGTAGATATTCATCGTAGTTCAATATCGGCATGGCGCATGAGCTTCTGCTGTACCCCGACTGGAGTACCGACGGAATCGAGCCATCACCGGTGCGTGTGCCGGAACGGATGGGAACTAACGTAACCGACACCTGCCCTGTTTGCCGCGTGTCTCAGCGCATACCACACATGCGTATAGCTAAGCGGTAAACGACCAAGCTTCGCCGGAGACGCAAAAATCCAATCTTCGGCGCTGAAGAACTCGGTAGCCGTCTTCCACTGCTTCAGGACATCTCTCAGCTCGTCCGCGATCACCATGCTGCGGCTGGAGCAGGAGGTTTTCACGTACCGATCACCTGCTTCACGATGCTGCGCTGGATGCGAATAGTTTTATTCAACCAGTCAACATCGCTCCACTTTATCCCGGGGGCTTCCGAAATCGGAAGCCCACAACTGACACCCAGCAATGCCAGCATGCGTAAACAACAATCGTCAGTGAAGCGGTCAAGCAGTCTCTGGAAGTCGTTCGGGCTGAGAGACCGAGGCTTTCGGACCCGAATGGTTGTTCCCTTCACTGTGACCAATTCCATAGGATTTCGTTGCATGGCAACATCACCCCGCCACATCGCATAGTCCCACAATATTCTCAGCAGTCCGTAAATGTGGAACTTTCAGGTTCAGCAAGAAATGTCGGCGAGCCTGTCGAGCGGACAAGGGGGCCACTTTGAACACGCAGGACAACAAAAAAGGATTGTCAGAGGGGAACCGAATATCCGGTTCCAGCGTCGAGTTGGTCCGGCGAGAAATCCGGAAACGTGCGCAAAAAACTGAAAGCAGGGTCGCCTCTCCCTCGGGCCGACCCTGCTAATCAGCTCACTTGAGCTATATTCCGAGTGAGATCATGCCGCGATATACCCACTATCGTCAATGCCTCAAAAGTTGTAACCTCGCTACAACTTTAGTTGCAGCGCAGTGAAGCGCGCGGCACCGGTCGCACTGTTGTCATTGCGTCACGAAAACTGCCCGCCCTATAATCACCCGTCGGCCCGGTTTGTACATTGGAGTCCGCTACCTTGCTACACGTTCTCAGTCGCAGGCTTACGTTTCGGCAGGGCAGTGCCGAACTGAGCCAGATCGAGCGCATTCTTGCCTTTGCTCGCCTTGTGCTTGCGGCTGCGTCGCTTCTAGCGTTCTACCTGGATCCGGAGCCGTTTCCCGCATCAAGCGCCGTCGCCATTCTGCTGCTCCTTTACGCTGCACACAGCATTGCGCTGCTGATTTTTCTCTTTCTCCGTCGCGACCTCTCGCCAGCTTCATTGCTCACCGTGCATGTCGCAGATGTACTGTGGCCTGCGCTGATTGGCATTTTCACAAACGGGCCACACAGCCCGTTCTTCTCCTTTTTCGTCTTCGCGCTACTCGCAGCGGCCTTTCGTTGGGGAATGAACGAAGCAATTCTCACGATGCTGCTCGCAATCGGCATTGTGATGACACAGGCCTTGCTGTTGACGTGGGCGCCACTTGCTCGGCTTGTCGGTGGAAGATTGGACGTGAGTGCGCTGGTCATGCGCACCGTTTACTTGGTTATCCTTGGACTGCTCATTGGCTACCTGGCGGAATCAGAAAAACGCAGACGCGCAGAAGTGATTGGAGCGTCTCAGCTTGCGACGAAGGCCAGGGTTGACGTGGGGTTAAAAGGTACGCTGCAGGCCACCATGGACGGCATGCTGCAACTTTTCGGGGCCAGAGAAATCGTGCTGGTTGCCCACGAAGCCGACAATATTCGCGGTACATTGTGGCGAGCCGAAAGGTCGGAGCAGGGAGCCCAGGGCATTTTCAGCTTCCATCAAGTAGACCAGTCCGCCTTACCCGATTACTTCTTCGGCATGAGCAAACAAGCAGCCGCATGGAGGAAAGGCCGGCCGCTAAGCGTCGCAATCATCGATGACAACGGAAATGACCTGCAAGGCACGAAACTGTCCTTGCCTCCCGGGTTCATTGCTGAGCACCCGTTTGAGTTGTTGTTAGCCACTACTGTTTCCGTTGCCGCCGACCTGTCCTGTTCCGTGTTCATGTTCGATGCGCGGTTCGGCGGACGTGCCAAGACGCAATTGCGCATATTCGGGGAACTAGCCAATCGAGTTGCACCCGCGATCTACAATGTCTATCTTCTGCGCCGTCTTCGTTCGCGAGCCGCGGCGGTGGAGCGCGCCCGGGTAGCGCGCGAACTGCACGATGGAGTCGTGCAGTCGCTGCATGCGCTCGCATTCCGCATGTACGCGCTACGAACCAGTTCTGCGCTGAAACCCGCTGAACTCGAGCAAGAACTGCTCGACATGCAGGAGATTTTGCAAAAAGAAGCTTCGAATTTACGGAACCTTATCCAGCAGCTCAGACCCGCCGAGTTCGATCCCAGGCATTTGCTCGATTTCCTCACGTCAATGGTCGAACGATTCCGATATGACACTGGGATTTCCGCAAAGTTCGTGTGCGACGTCGCAAATGTGTCGCTCGCGCCGCGTGCATGCCGCGAGATCGCGGCCATCGTGCAGGAATCGTTGGCGAATACGCTGAAACATAGCGGCGCAGAACATGTCATGGTTCGGCTCAGTTCGACGCCCGACGACTGGGTGCTTACCGTCGATGACGACGGCAGAGGTTTCGAGTTCACCGGCCGCTATTCTCATAACGACTTGGAGAATATGCGCCGCGGGCCCGCGGTTATCAAGCAGCGGGCGCGAGCTGTGGGCGGGGAACTGACCATCGATTCCCGAGCCGGACAGGGTGCGCGCCTGGAGATCCGAATTCCGAAGGCGGGGGTAGCAATCCTTGTATAAAACAGCGACCCAGCCCATCCGAATTGTGATTGCAGACGATCATGCAATTTTTCGCGACGGCCTACGTCGTCTGCTCACCAGCGAGAGCGATTTCACCGTAGTAGCGGAGGCGGCAGACGGCAAAGAAGCAGCGCAATTAGCGCGACAGCTCAAACCCGACGTGCTTCTATTGGACCTTGCCATGCCAAGGCTGCCCGGAATCGAAGTGCTCCGGGAGATTTCTGCAGATTTGCCCCCCATTCCGACCATTGTCCTCACCGCCGCAGTGGAGCCCATTGAGGTCACTTGTGCCTTGCAGCTTGGCGCGCGGGGAATCGTCCTGAAGGCGTCTCCACCGGAGCTCTTGCTCACCTGTATTCGCGCAGTATGCCGAGGTGAGTTGTGGATCAGCCCGGAGATCTTGACGGCATGCGCGCGTTTCGTGCAGCAACCCGCCGGAGGCACAGGACTAACTTCGCGTGAGCTGGAAATTATCTCGGCAGTCAAGAATGGCCATAGTAACAAGGAGATCGGGACGAAATTGTCCATCAGCGAGGAGACGGTGAAGCGCCACCTCAGCAACATATTCGCTAAGCTCGGCGTTTCCAGTCGCCTGGAACTGGCCATGCTGGCCACTGGGCGCAATTTTGATAAGCGTTGAGGGCGAAATCAGGATCAGTGGTGTTGGCCCCACAATGCGAACAGCACAATCACATTCCAGATCACGACACCGCTATAAAATACGTTCACGATCCAGAGGCGCTTGCGGACCCCAAAAGCAATAAGCACGGCAATCACCTTGCTGCACATTACGCCGCCAATGCGGCCAAACTCCAGGGTGAGCCGCGCTACCAGCGGATTAACCTCGAATGCGCCTGCGTGAAACGCCGCGATTGTGGTCATCAAATCGAAGACCTGCAGAATAATGAAAGTTGATCTTGCTTGCATGATCCGCTCGAGGAAAACCCGCACCGTCTTGTACTTGCGCCAGGGCTTCAACTGATCTGTGCACGTGACCGAAGGTATCGAGCTTGGTAGAGCCTGAGCGGCCGAGTCGGGAGGATAGTTGGGGTTGTCCATGCCAGCTTTTAGAACAATACAACACCGGCGGCGGGATTACAGTTCCCAATTGCTGAACACACGATACATGTATGCGATTAATGTGACGAGTATAAGCACGGTAACGAAGGCGGTAATTGCGTCGGATGACATCGGTGTTTGAACCTGTTGGCCGTCTTAAATGCGGCTCATCTCTACTCTACAGACCAAACTGAGTGTCAGGTATCGGGATGACTCCGTAAAGATGCGCAAAATCAGCCTGAGCGGGTCCGAAAATCGTATGCAGTTCGCGGGTGGTGCGATTGTGAGTCTCACCGGAGCGGAATGAAAAATTGGAGGAGAGCCTATCGGCAGGGCTGGTGTCCGGCGGCCTCATACTGGCTTAGCCGTGCATCGGCTTCACTGGCGAACTGCCCCCCCTTGCTCTTGCCGTAGCGCCGGTCTCCGGGACAGTAGTAAACGCCCTTTCGCAGATCAACCCATACGCGAGTGCTCGGGTAATTGCGGGACTGTACCTCGCCTTTCACGGGGGACCGGAACCCCACTTGGGTCAGAAAAGCTGAAAGCAGTTGTGCGGAATTCCTGTTTTCTGGCGGCGTAATGATGTCTCTGTAGCAGACGACACCCAGCAGAACGGACGCCACAAGCAGATAAACGAGGCCACGGTTGTGACGCCATGCTTCACGCCCTGATGGGGCCGGAGCGGCGAGCGATTCGACAGCTTCCAACGGTATCGGCTCGCCCGTTTTAGTGGAAATTACTCTGTCCAAGTAGGCCATCAGAGCATCACGCCGTAGCTAATCTGCAGCACCGGTATGAGAAATTACCCCTGAGTGTCGGCTCGGCTCGCATCATTGTCAACCGGAAACTGTCGACATCGCGACCGCGCTCGGCCCTCAGGAAAGCCAAACGTGCAGCCCCCTCACGTCGCGCCATTTGAAACCAATCGAAGCGTGTCACGCGGGCGCAGAACTTCATCAGCTCTGCATTGCTTGGATCCAAATGACTGCCGATCGCCTCGCAGGTATTCAGCTGTGCGGCTCGAGGCTTTCTAAGAATCTTTGATAGTGAGGCGGGGGCATTTTCACCCCCTACCCAATTTTCGCTACTTCAGGCCGAATTGGAACTGGATCGTCGTTCCATCGTTCAGAGAGATTGCAAACACATACGTAATGTTTGCCGTGCTGACTGGCGGCGATTTCGTGCTGATATTGTAGATCCACTGCTGCGCCGTCGGATCCCAGCGGAACGCTGTATCGGGCGTAGTTGAATCCGGAGTCTCATCCGGATAAGTCACCACGGTTCCACTAATAGTCTTTATCAGCCAGAAGTTGGTTACAACGCCCGGGGTGCCGATCGATGTCCCATTCACATCACACACTGCGAATTTCGCCGGAACCGTGGAGCGTTGCTTCCACACGCTAGAGCCATCAGAGTTGATGGGCTGGCGGATTGCATGGCCTACATCGCCTGCGCACATCCCCCCTGGGGCGTACTGCACTTTCAGCGTTCCATTGCTCGACGTGCTATTGAAGTTGTTATCCAGGTTATCGGTGTAGCTGTAGCTGATCGTGTACCCCGAGGACACTGGGAAGCTGCCGGTCGCGAACGTCGCTGAGAACGCACCGGTTGCCGAGTTGATGGACGCTACCTGGGTAAGGTTATTAACGCTGATCGTCACAGTGCCCGGAGGAACGAGCGATCCGGCTTTGATGTTCCCGGATAATGTGGTCGAGGCTGTACCGAGGGTGATCATGGGTGAACTCAGCCCGGTGAATGTGGGTGACGCCTTTCCGATAATGATTGAAGCCGCGGCGGCGCTGCTGCCGGCGTGGTTCGCATCTCCAGCATAGCTTGCATTGGCCGTGTAAGTACCTGCGTTGACCGGTACGGTCGAGCCACCGGGAGTGTAGGTAACAGGGACAGACTGATTGAGCCCCGGGCCCGTCACAGTTGCACTTACGCCGTGTGGTAGTGCGTCATAAGTCACAGTGACGCTGTTCGGGTTGATGATGGTCGTCGTCGGCGCCGGAGTGATCGTGATGGTGGCTGAGCCGCTGCTGGGAAGGTGATTCGCATCTCCCGCGAAGCTGTAGCTTGCCGTGCACGCGGTCGGGTTGGTCTGCGACACGTTTACCGGGGCCGAGATGCAGCCGCCGCTGTAGGTTGGTGCTGGTGTGAGACTCAGTCCGCCCGCCCCGGCTACGGAAACGGACCCTGGGTGAGCAGCGCCGTCATATACAAATGTCCCACCTGTGACGGTTGTGGTGGAACTTGCCTGTTTGATGGTCAACACTCCGTTGCCGGTCGCTATTGTGTAGTTCGAATCCGTGCTAGTGAACGTGGCAACGACCGCATACGAGGTCTTGGCATTTGTAGGCGTGGTGGAACTGCCGTCATAGGTGAAGGTAAAGCTTCCCGTAACCGCGGTATGTCCATCCACGCCGATTGCGATCGCAACTGCTGAATGCGGGTTGCCGTCGTACGTCGGCATGGGATCGGTCACCGTCACCGTGGGTGCGACGGCCGTGATGTGTCCCGGGCCAGTCGCAGCGGTGGGTACGGTGTAGTTGGCGGGCACCGTGCCATTTGCGGGTGTGAAGTCGCTCGAGGCCAGATTAGCGGTCACCGTATTCGCCATCACGACATTCGGACTGTTGTAAGTCCCGCTGGTTTGAGTCACCCTGAACGAGTCGCTACCCACCAGGCCGGAGAGCGAGAAGTTGGCCGGGGCGAGCGTCGCGCTCGTGTTGCCGTCGTATGGCTTCGTCGGATTCCCAATGATGGAAGCACTTAATGCCTTTGCAGTAATGTGACCGGCTCCGGCGGCAGTGCTTGGGAGCACGTAGTTGCTCGCCATCGTGCCCGTACCGGCATTGAAGTTGCCTGGGGCAAGGCTCGCCGTCACCATACCCGCAGTCGCCACGTTCGGACTGTCGTATGTGCCGCTGGTTTGCGTAACGGTAAACGACTGTCCTGCCACCAGGCCGGACAGTGAGAAGTTCGCCGCGGTCAGCGTGGCACCAGTATTGCCGTCGTAAGGCTTGGTGGGGTCGCCAATGATCGCCGCCGTTACAGTCTTCGCCGTGATTTGCCCAGGTCCGCTGGCGGTCGTAGGCAGGACGTAGTTACCCAACGTCGTACCGGCGCCTGCGGTGAAGTCAGAGGATGCCAGGGTTGCGGTCACGAGCGCGGCCGAGGTCACGTCTGGACTATTGTATGTGCCTGTCGGCTTAGTCACGCTGACCGATTCGCCGCTCGCCAAGCCGGTTAATGCGAAGTTCGCCGGCGTCAGGGTTGCACTGCTGCTACCGTCGTAAGGCTTGGTGGGCATGCCGATGATGGCAGCGCTCAGCGCCACGGCTGTGATGTGGCCCGGCCCAGTGGCGGTTGTGGGAAGGGTGTAGTTGCTCAACACCGTGCCGTTCGCGGGTGCGAAGTCGCTCGAGGCCAGGGTCGCCGTCACCGTATTGGCCGTCGCTACATTCGCGTTGTTATACGTCCCGCTGGTTTTGTTCACGCTGATGGCGTCGGTTCCCACCAGCCCGGACAGCGAGAAGTTGGCCGGGGCGAGCGTAGCGGTGGTGTTGCCGTCGTATGGCTTCGTCGGATCGCCAACGATCGAAGCGGTTAATGTTGCGGCGTTTACGGTGAAGCTTTGCGGCACACTGGTCGCCGCATTGTAATTACTGTCGCCTGCCTGATCTGCCGTCACCGTACAGGTCCCAGCTCCCGTGATTGTGATCGTGCTTCCATCGACGCCGCTGCTACTGCATGCGCCAGCGGCCGTAAACGTCACCGCATTACCCGAGCCTCCACCGGTTGCGCTCACCGTGAATGGCGCGTTTCCGTAAGTCTGGTTGGCAAGAGCGCCGAATGTGATCGTCTGGTTCGCTTTCGTCACATTGATTGTGACGCTCGCAGGCACGGAGTTCAGGTTGGCTTGATCAGTCGGATCGAAATTCACCGAAAGCGTCTGACCGGACCCCGCATTCAGTTGCGTACCGGATGGCGGTGTGTAAGTGAAAGAGCCTGCCGGTAGCGGTTGATTGAATATCTGGAGTTCATCAACTGCACCCATGAAGTACTGCTGCGGATTACCGCCGTTCGCACTGAATCCGATAGTCAAGCCGCCACTATTGTTGACTGGTGCACCGGCAAGGGTTGTGTGGCCCTGCAACGCGCCATCGATATACAGACTGATTTTGCTGGCGCCGTCCCATGTCCCGACGATGTGGTGGAAGCTGCCGTCAAGCACGCTGCCTGTGGAGAAAAGTTGACTGGAAACAGTTCCCTGCCCCACGTCGAACTCCAATTTGCCTGTAGAGCTATCTACCTGGAATGCCCAGCCAGTGTGATTGCTCGTGTCGTACGACTTCTCAACGATAGTCTCCAGTCCAGCACCGTTCTGCGTGCCCTGCACCCAGAATGAAGCCGTGAAGCCTGGGGAGTTCATGTCATAGCCGGAAGCAGAGGGAATAGTGACGCCATCACCGGCAGCATTGGGGAAGCTGAAAGCCTGTCCGGTTACACCGGCGCTAAAGGCCGCTCCGCCCACGAGCGTACCGTCATTCGAGCCAACTGCGTCCTTCGCGTCTCCGTTCGCTCTCCACCAGCCGGTTAAAGCTGACGTGGGCGGAAGCGCGATCGCGTTCAGCTGCGCATTGCCCAGCGCGGTTCCGTAGCTGATATCTGCTGGGTTATTCCAGATAATGGTGGGCGTCGCCTTGAGCACGTTGATGTGCACGGCCAGCGTCACAGTCGCGAAGTCCACCGTGTCTGTCGGCGTAAACGTGGTCGACAGTGCTTGGTTCGGCCCCGCACTCAATACGGTTCCCGCCGGAGGCGTGTAGCCAAAAGTTCCTGCCACCGAAGTACTCGCATTCAGTTGAGTAGAACCGAGCGCCGTTCCGTACGTAATATCCGCCGGATCCGTCCAGCTGATATTTGGAGTTGCTTGCAGAATGGTCAGCTGTCCATTACCCGTTCCGCTGTAGTTGGGGGCGGTGACGGTGACCACCACCGCGTACACTCCCGCAGCGGTGGGCGCAGTCGGAATGCCGTTGTACGTGACTGCGACTGTCACGTTCGGAGAGACGCTGATTGTCGCCGCGTGCGGCTGCCCATCATAAGTCGGGCTCGGATCGGTGATGGTGATTGTTACGGCGATGGGTTGAATCACTTCCGTTCCGCTGATCGGTGTCGCCGTGTAATTCGGATTCGAGAGAGTTGCTGTGACCGGAGTGCTGCCGGCATTCGTCGGCGGGGTGGGCGAGCCGTTATAAAGAATGGTTACGCCGGTTAAGTTAAGAGGTGACGTCGTCACGCTCACCGGCTTCGGAGTACCGTCGTATGTGAAGGTAAGTGTGCCGAAGCTGAGAGTAGCTTGCGCCTGGTTCACTTGTTGGCCAACGCTGCCGCTGCTGTCCAGGAACACTCCTGTGTGTACATAGCAGCCGACAATCGTGTGTGCGCCGGCATTCAAAGCAGACGTGCTGAAGCTGGCAATGCCACTGCCGTTCAGCGCGATTGGGCCGGACAGCAGAGTTCCGGGTGCGAGGCAAGTTCCGCCATCGTAGAACGTGACGCTTCCAGTCGGTGTGCCAGCCTGACTGGACACAGTCGCCGTGAAGGTTATCTGGTCGCCGTAGTTCGACGGATTGAGCGAGGAGACCACCTGGGTTGTGGTCGTCGGATTATTCACCGTGAACGCTCCGGTCAACGTGGCTGTTCCGCCACCCGGAGCCGCGTTGGTCACGGAGGCGTTGTGCGGTCCGACGGTGGCGTTATTGGGAATCGTCACATTCGCGGTGATCTGCGTCGAGCTATTCACGGTTACCGTGTTTACCGTGATGTCGGCTCCCAGGCTGACGGTGCTCACGCCGGCGATGAAGTTGGTGCCGGTAAACACGACCGGTAGCGTTTGTCCCAGGTTGCCGCTGGTCGGCGAAATAGTGGTTAACGTCGGAGCAGGATTGTTGATGGTGAAAGCAGTGCTTGTCGCGCCGGCGAGTCCGGAACTCGCGGCTGTGAGCGTGTAACCTACCCCACCTTTGTCTATCGACAGATTGCCGAACGTAGCCACCCCCGCAACAGCAGCAACGGTCGTCGTTCCGCTCAAAGTTCCACTGGATGGATTGGTACCGATGCCGACGGTCACGTTTGCGGTGCTTGAGGTGAGGTTTCCATTCGCATCCTGGATTTGGACAGTGACCGCGGGCGTGATCGCCTGCCCTGCAGTCGTCGTGGAAGGCTGTTGTGCGAATGCCAGTTTACTCGGTGCGCCGGAGTTCACTGTGAACGAGTTACTCGTGCCAGTGATGTTCGAGTTGTTCCCATTTCCGGCGGCCGAGATGGTGAATGTACCGGTGTTAGTAATCGTGACGCTCTGGGAAAGTACCCCTAATGTGAAAGCGCTCGTGGTAATCGGTGCGCCCACCAGCGTCCCGGTTGTTGACGTAAGGACGGCCTTGAATCCGTTGCCGTCATAGCTGGTTACGGTGTTGTTGTTCACGTCCTCAGCTGTGAGGGTTATGTTAAATGCGGTTCCCGCTGTCTGTGGGCTGCTGATCGTGTTGAAGGCGAAGTGATGGAGCGCGCCTGCGCTGATGTCAAAACCGCCGCTGCTGGCCCCAGTCAGTCCCGTGCTGTTGGCAGTCAGAGTGTATCCCGTGCCCACCTTGTCAATTGATAATGTGCTGAAGGTCGCGACGCCTGCAACGGCGTTTACCGTCTTCGTCCCACTGAGAGTACCCGATGCAGGATTGTTGCCGATCGCAACCGTGATCGAGGCCGTGCTACTGGTCACCAGGTTGCCGCCAGCGTCCTGTACCTGCACGGTAACCGCGGGGGTGATCGATGAGCCGGATTGCGTATTGCTCGGTTGCTGGGCGAAAGCGAGTTTGGTGGCGGCTCCGGCAGTGATGTTGAACGCGGAACTGGTTGCGCCGGTCAGGCCTGTGCTCGCCGCAGTCAGAGTGTACCCGCTGCCGGCTTTGTCGATCGCCAGATCATTGAACGTGGCAATCCCTCCTGCTGCTGCCACAGTCTTGGTACCACTCAGAGTGCCGGAACTGGGATTCGTCCCGATCGCAACGGTGATTGACGCCGTGCTGCTGGTGACTAGGTTGCCGTTTGCATCCTGTATTTGTAGGGTGACCGCGGGCGTGATGATTTGGGCGGCTGCTGTGCTGGTCGGCTGCTGTGCGAAAGCAAGCTTGTTCGCCGCACCTGGCGTGATGTTGAAGGGGCTGCTGGTCGCCCCGGTCAGGCCGGTGCTCGCCGCTGTCAGTGTGTAACCGCTCCCCACCTTATCTATAGACAGTCCAGTGAAAGTTGCGAGCCCATTGACCGCATTTAGCGTTTTCGTGCCACTCAGTGTCCCGCCGCCCGGGTTCGTGCCAATAGCCACGGTGATGGATGCCGTGCTGGTGGTGACTGCGTTGCCGTTCGCGTCTTGAACCTGTACCGTCACCGCCGGCGTGATCGCAGCTCCTGCAACCGCGTTGGTCGGCTGCTGTATAAAGGCGAGCTGCGTTGCGGCCCCCGCATTAACGTTGAATGCAGTGCTGGTAGCCAATGTCAGGCCCGCGCTGGTCGCGGTCAAAGTGTAACCAGTTCCCGGTTTGTCGATCTTGCAGCCCGCGAACGTAGCTATCCCAGAAGAGGCGTTCAGCGGATTCGTAGTACAGCTCAGAGTTGCGCCCGCGGTTCCAGTTCCCGAAGTAATGGCAAGCGCGATCGGCGCTGAGCTGCCCGTGACAGTATTGCCACCGGCGTCTTGTACGGTGACTACCGGCTGAGTGGGGAATGCGATACTCGCGGTCGAGTTGCCGGGACTGGTCGTAAACGCCAGCTTCGCGGCAGCGCCTGCATTGATGTTGAACGCAGTGCTTGTGGTGCTGACGAGGTTTGTTCCACTCGCGACGAGCGTATAGCCGGTGCCTGCTTTGTCGATCGATAGATTACTGAATGTAGCTATACCACCGCTGGCGTTCACCGTGGCTGTTCCACTAAGCGTGCCACCGCTGGGATTGTTTCCAATGGCAATGGTCACAGCCGCTGTGCTGGCAGGGCCTGTTGTGATGGTGTTCCCAGTGGAATCAGTGATTCTAACTGTCACCGGAGAAATCGTGGACGTAGCAGCTGTGGCCGTAGGTTGCTGACCAAAGGCCAATTGAGCATTTACAGTCAAATTTGCCGTTGTGCTCTTTGCCTGACCATTGCACCCGGAACCGGTTGGCGTCGCTGCTTGTGCCGTAAACGTTGAAGATCCAAGAGGTGTTGACGCAGATGTTGTTACTGTCAGTGTAGAAGACGCGGGATTCCCAGTACTTGTCACGGGGTTCGGATTGAATGAACCAGTCGCTCCGGACGGTAAGCCTGTCACGCTGAGCAAACTGCTGCAGGTTGAACTATTACCGTTGAACCCGACTGTGACGGCGTAAGTCGCCTGACCACCTGCGACAACGGGAGTTGGACTTTGCCCACCGAGAGCGATGCTATTCAAGGTGACCGCATCCGTGAACGTGTTCTGCGCCTGCACTCCCGACTGGCTTCCTACCGCCGTTAAATAGAAACGTATGCCGGCATCGAGCGCATTGGTAACGAACTGGCTATTTGCGATGTTCCCGTTCGCATCTGCGATTGCCGTGTACGGTCCATGGCTATCCAGAGATGGAACTTCCAACAGCGACAGAGTCACCGTTTCTCCCGGTTGCCATCCGCTACCCGTGATGTTGACTGTCGTTCCCGGAGGGTAGTCAGCGGCGTCCGTCTTCACCGTCGCAAACCCGTACAGTTCCGCACTCGACAAGCCGCTTCCGCCCGCTGCGAGCAGCGTTCCATCTACACTCAACGCACTCGCCGTCAAGCCAGAGCGCGTCACCGACATCGCGCCGGTGGATTGCACCGCGTCCGCCCATGGCAGATAAAGTTCCGCAGAATTCAGCGGAGTGCCCGCCGACGATCCACCTACCAAGAGAATGCTGTTGTTATTCGGAAGCAGAAACGCGGTATGAGTGCTGCGCGCAGTAGTGAGTTGGGATTGGGAGGGGGCAAACTGCCCGGACGCGGGATCGAAGATTTCAATCGAACTCAGATCAGCGGAGCCGTCATTCCCGCCAATGACTACCACTTTGCCGTCCAGCGTGATGCTAGCAGTTGCCGATACTCGCGGCGTAGACAGGGCCGGGCCTTGCGATATCGCCCCCGAGCTGGGATCAAAAATGTCGACGGAATTCAGCGCATTGGTTCCGTCAGATCCGCCGATAAACAACACACGACCGTCACTGAGTTCCGCGGCCGAGTGGTTGATGCGCGGCGATGTCATCACCCCAACATTGCTGAAGCTGTTATTCGACGGATCGAAAACTTCAACCGTATTGAGAGGACCGGTGGAGTTCTGGCCGCCGGCTATAAGTACGCGTCCGTCGGGCAGCAACGAAGCGGTTTGGCCGGAACGGGCATCGAGTAGCGTCGCGGAGAGCAGAGTCCATAAGTCAGAACTAGGGTCATAAGTCTCTGCGGTGTTAGTGAAACCGCCGCCCGCAGTGGTGCCGCCTGTGACCAGTACGCGACCATCCTGCAGAACAGTTGCGGTGTGAGCGGAGCGGGCTGCGTGCATCGATTGTCCGCTGGAGAACGATCCCGCGGTGCTGAAGACCTCTACGCTGGCGAGTGCGCCATTCGTGTCTGAGCCGCCGGTGATTAACACCCGGCCATCCGGCAGCAGGACTGATGCCGCCCCGGAACGGGCGCTGCCCATGGGGTTCCATGGTTTCCATGTTCCAGTCGGAACTGTGGGGATGGAAGCTGTCACTAGCAGGGCACACAAGAACACCACCAGAGCAGCGGCAAGCACACTTCGCTGGTTCATACCTACTCCAACGCGCAGAAATAGCCTTCACGGGAGAATGACCGCTCAAGTGATGGGGAAACCAGTACGACCTGGCCCAACAACGCAGAACTACAACTTTCAGGGGGAGTAGGAGAACTACTTACAATGCAATTGACGCGCCAATGTACTCAGCCGCTGCAAAATCCAGAGAGGCTGATTCAAAGCAAGTACTTACGTGTTGTTCTGTGTGGGAACGAATGCGAACGTGTTACTAGATGTTTGCACTTTCACGCTTTAGCTGGAATCACCAGTATCCCGCGGACCAAGGCACCGAGCAGCGCCGCTGGCTTCTCAACCGGCCTGATCTCTGCTGTCGCGCGGGGGGTGACTCGGCGTCTGACTGGTAAATGACTTACTCGCCGACTTGAGCAACGCGGAGGAGCATCTCAATCTCCTCCCGCAGTCGTCTGATCTTCAGTGTTTGCTGCCGGGCACGTTCGATTGCTGTTTGCCTGTTGAGGAGGTATTCCTCGTGCCTGCCCACAAATTGAGCCAGCATGTCCTCGGCGGGTATGACTTTGCTTTCACGATCCATCTCCCTGGCGAGGAATTCAAGGCCGAAACAATACCCTGAGCAGTTCCGCACGATGGCTGCGAGTCGCAGCGGGTTGGTAGTTCTGAAATCAACATGCATCAGTTCACCGGGCTTGGCGTGAACTCCCGCGTAAACCGCCATGCCGCGGCGACTCATCTCACTGACTAAGCCGGGCACGGCCATTCCAGAAACTTCCGTCTCTGCCGTGATCACAACCGGTAGGTGCACCTGAAATCGCGGCCAACGCCGAGGGTTAATGAATTCCTTGGACCGTTGAGGATTGAGGCCGGCAACGTGTTGGGGAGGCTGATTCATCTGCTGGGTAGGGCCAGTATGCTCCGTCGCGAAGCCAACCGATGAGGTTACGGAAGGACTGTTGAGGTGCAGTTACCCACCCACTGATTCTCAGGGGTATCCTGGTTAGCGCTGTGGCGCCGACAATCGTATTCCCAGCAGAATCTTCAGCGGCACTGCTTGGCCATTCACTTCGGCGGGCACAAAAATCCAGTTGTTAAGCGCATCTATCACTGGCTGAACCAGGCGGACATCAGGGCTTTGCCGCACGAATACCTGGCTCAGCATGCCCTTCGCGTCCATTACGGCCGACGCGATAATCAGCGCGCGCGCGTATTGCTGTTGCAGCTCGGGGGCGAGTTGTGGGAAGTCCTTATGAACGGGATAGGGAGACGTGATTGCCCCCTGCACCTGGATTTGCGCGGGATGGACCGGATCGGCTCTCTCCGGTTTCAGCACGGCGTACTGCAGCGTCCAGGAAGGAGCACGCTCGCCCCCCACCGACTTCATATCCAGATATACGGTGTAGACTTTTTCGTTATAGAACACCCCCACATCGGGTAGACCACCGCCACTACTTGGGGTAGACACGATGGTCATGCCATAGGAGCCGCGAACCGACGGCGCAAGCGACGGCGTGATGCGGCCGCCCAGGGTCCCAGTGCTGCCGAGTTGACCACCTTGTATCGTGATTCCCGGAAATCCGCCACCACCGGGCCCGCTGCCTGCTCCTGATCCGGTCCCGGAGCCGCTGCCTGACGCCGCGCCGACGCCGGAGCCGAAGCCGGAACCGCGCCCACCATTGCTGCCGTTGCCGCCCCCGTATGAGCCTCCGCGGCCAATGCCATATCCGGCCACCCCGCCTTCTCCGGTGCCGTGCGAAGCTGTCCCGCTGGCCGAGCCGGTATCGCCGGACACAGCGTTGCTCGCAATTGCACTGGTCTGAGTACCGATACCGATCGTCCCCGCTGCCGATACCCCGCCTCGCGATCCAGCGCCTGGATCGGGCGTGGCGACAGTCGGCTCGGGCGAGATGGCAAACCTTCCGCGCGCCTCGCCGTTAGGAATTTTCGCCGGCACCTGTGCCGGAGGTGGGACCGGGCTAAGCGCCACTATGTTTTTCTGGTCCGGTCCGCTCATCTGTAGGTCGGAAATCTCGACTGGAGGCGGCGGAGCGACTTTCAGATTCGGCATCGGCCGATCGGTCTTTGCGACCAGTTCCGAAACATTATTGTCGCCGGCGCGGACCGTCAGCTTGGGTGCCTCGACTGTGGGCAGCGCGCGAATGTGTACCGAGTCGTCGCGTTTCACTTTAAGAGGCTCAACCAAGTTAGGCATCTGCACCGGACCCGCATTGGCCATCTGCACCATGTTGGGCAGAGGAATGAATTTCGGCAGCTGCGGCGGATTCTTGACGGTCGGGTGCAACAAAGTTTGACTGGGATTCAGCGCGCGCGGGGGGTCGGAAACGATCGGCTGCGGTCCGGGATAGCTCAAGCCCTTGCTGCTGCGTGCGGGCAATTCCGATGCTCCGCGTCTGTCGCCGCCCTGGCCAGCGCTTGGTCGTCCGTTACCTTCATTGCCGCCGCCCAAGTTTGGGAGATATGCGATGTCGCGAGAAGGTGCGAGGTCAGTTACAGACTCGTCTAAGTCCTTGGAACGCGATTGCGTGACAGTGAAAGATGCGAACGAAAGCGACAGCACAGCGAAGACAACGATTTCGTGAAGAATGACCGAACAGGCAAGCGCCCGCCCCGGTACATAGGTCTTAGTAACTGACTCGAAGCGGAATTGAAATGGGACTCTTTGCGGCTGATGGCTGCGCTCGGGCCTGACCGGTTCTATGTCCAGCGAAAGTGTACTCATTTGTTGTGCCGTCTCGTTTCTTACTTATCGTTCGTACAACACTTTCGCTAAACTGAACTCAACCTACTGCAGAAGCGAAGCCTTCAAGATGTTGTAAACAGCGTTGGGGTTCAGCAACATGGAGATGTTGCCATTGCCAGCTAAAATCAGTTCGTCAGTCGTTATATTGCCCAGAACGTATGCAGCGCCTCCGGAGTTCCCCTGGAGGTTAAAGAATGCGTTATAGCCAGTGCTGTGAAAGTACATGTTTCCGGAGATGACGAGGCCGCCTCCCCCTTGCATACTGGGTTGACCCTTGATATCGCTGTTGGCGTGATCGGCAAAAAAGAGCAACCCGCGAACTGAACCTGCAGTCTCGTTCGGCGCTCCAAGGTAAGTTCCTTTCGTTGTACATTGGCCTACGAGCACATTACCGCTAACGGTACTTGGTAAGTTTAACTGGGGTGGCGGAGCACTGCCGCCAGCACAGACTGCGTTCGCCGTGGTGTAAGGTGTGACCGTGTGCCCGCCCGGTGGTTGGCCTGAACTGGCATCGAAAAAGATGGATCCATACTGTCCCGTGCCATTCCCAGACAGGTAAAACATCACCCCTCCGCCGTTCGCAGTAGATGTGCTTGGGCGAACGATTCCACGCGGGCCAACTGTAAGGGCGTACCGGCAGTTTCCTCCTCCTCCACCTGCAATACATCCGCTTCCAGGCGAGCCACAGTTTCCAAGAGAAGTCGGCCCGTAAGCGGCCGGCTTGATGTAGTAAATGCCAGGTTCGAAAATTGCCGTCGCGCTCTTCACAACGATAGGAGTCGTGTACAAGCCGGGCTGGAAATCCATGCACCCCCCACTATCCGGACAGTTTGGACCGGGGGGGACGTTATTACCACTCAGCCCGTTCGTTGGCGACAGTGGCGGAACTGCGGGTGCGGGTACGTTCGCGAATGGATCGCTGATGGGTGCTGCAGTTGACCATGTCCCGGTTGTACCAGGAAGAAACCCTGACGGCGCAGTTTTGGGCAGGCCCGTCACTCCGAAAGCACTGCCGGTGAAGTTCGGTCCGCCATTTCTTAAATCGATCGTTGGTCCTGTCGAATTGCACTGCCCGCCGGCGTTGCTGGTCGCTGCCGCACAGCTGGCGTTGTTGGAGTTGACCTGAATGCTTCTAGTGGGTCCCCCGACGATGGCAACGTTCACGCTTCCGCTTGCCTGAAATGCGTGCCGGCAAGTGGGGTTCAGCACAATGATCGGCACCGGTGAAGTATCTTGAATCACGCCGCAGCGGGCGCTGGCCTGGATGTCTCGGGTCGCTGAACTACTCAGCAGAGCTGTGAAAGTTGT
>Ga0070741_10009230_pt1 | contig 19283 bp, 13 predicted proteins | sample Coa_R1_4_FD_66440 | JGI IMG/M metagenome (GOLD analysis project Ga0070741, IMG submission 66440) | Surface soil microbial communities from Centralia Pennsylvania, which are recovering from an underground coalmine fire - Coalmine... | ecosystem: Environmental > Terrestrial > Soil > Unclassified ...
GTCGACCAGCAACACGCCCGGATCGGTCGGGTCACCAAAGTGGAGGAGGAGGCAGTCGCCCTGCTCGGCCTGGAGCGCTTCAAGGCTGAAGATCACCGCTCGAGGTTATGGCGCCTCGCCACACGTGGTCAATGACCTCGTACGGCACGTCGACGATTCATTTCTCGGAGTCGGCCCGCCTAGTCGCAGAAGCAGCCGTCTAATCGGGCTACCCAAGCGCTCTACGACGCGAAAGCTCCATAAACGGCTCCATACCCACCGCACGCGGCTGAAGCTGCAAGCGGCTCTGAGCGCCAAACCCGCCGACGTGCTGCGTTTTTGCAGAAGCCCTCTGACGGACTCGAACCGTCGACCCCCTCCTTACCATGGAGGTGCTCTACCAACTGAGCTAAGAGGGCGAGACGGGCTCAGCCTAGCGGTTCGCGGCCGGATTTCTCGCCGGGCGGGGCGGCGGTTGCCTGGCCGGACGGCTGGTCCGGCGCGGGGGCGATCCGCCCGAACCTAGCCGTACGCCGCCGCCTGGAGGGCGAAGAGCTCGGCGTAGATGCCGCCGTGCGCGACGAGCTCGTCGTGCGTCCCCTGCTCCGCGATCCGGCCGCCCTCGACGACGACGATTCGGTCTGCCATCCGCACGGTCGAGAAGCGGTGCGAGACGAAGACGGCGATGCCGCCGGTTGCGCGCGCGACCGCCTCCGCCGACTGCGCGTACTGCTCGAAGAGCATGTGCTCGGCGTGCGCGTCGAGGGACGACGTCGGCTCGTCGAGGATCAAGAGGAGCGGCCGTTCGCGCATCATCGCCCGCGCGAGCGCGAGCTTCTGCCACTGACCGCCCGACAGCTCGACGCCGCCGGGGAGCGTCTTCCCGAGCGGGGTCTCGAGCCGGTCGCGGAGGTCGGCGACGACGTCGGTCGCGGCGGCACGCTCCACCGCGCGTTCGACGGCCGCGGGGTCGTCGACCAGCGGCAGTTCGCCGACGCCCACGCTCTCGCGCGCGACGAGCTCGAAGCGAACGAAGTCCTGGAAGCCCGCGGCGATCCGCCGACGCCACTCCGCCGGCTCGATTCGCCCGAGGTCGACGCCGTCGACGAGGACCCTCCCCTCGCTCGGCTCGTAGAAGCGGCACAGCAGCTTCACGAGCGTCGTCTTGCCGGCGCCGTTCTCGCCGACGAACGCGACGGTCTTTCCGGCCGGCTCGAGGTCGACGTCGCGCAGCACGTCCGCGTCGGTACCGGGGTACCGGAACGACACCGCGTCGAGGCGAATGCCGCGCTCGAGGCGCGCCGGCGCCGGCATCGCCGCCTCGCTCGGGCGGTGGAGCGAACGCACGAGCTCGCGCAGCCACCGCAGCCGCTCTGCGGCGCGCGCCGCTCGTCGCAGCCGTTGCGTCGACTCGACCGCGTCGAAGACGAGGCGATTGGTCTGCGCGGCGAGGCCGACGGCCAGGACGACGTCGCCCACGGTCTGGGTGCCGCGCACGGCGCCGCGGACGACCACGAGGAGCGCGCCGACGTAGCCGACGGCGAAGACGAGGTACCCGGCCGACGAGGCGACGGTCCCCTTCAGGTCGGCGCGGAACAGCGCGTCGCGGATCTCCGCGCGCGCGGTTCGCAGGCGTGCGCGGAGCTCCTCGTCCAGGCCGAAGACGCGGACCTCCTTCGCCGCGTCGGCGCGCAGCGCGAGGTCGATCAGGTGCGACGCACGGCGCAGCTTGTCGGCGCTCGCGATCCAGGCCTTCTCGTACGTCTGCCAGTGGAATCGCGTCCCGAGAAGCGGCGCCACGGCGAACACGAGCAGCAGCAGGAGGAGCGGTTCCAGTCGCGCGAGCAGGATCACGGTGAACACGAGCTGGATCACGATCCCGATGGCGGTGACGGCGGAGCGGATCGCCATGTAGCGCCACCCGGTCTCGTGACGGATCAGCTCGAGCCGGTCTGCGTAATCCGCACGCTCGAGGTGGGCGAGACCCGGTGGGCTCTGCGCGAGCTCGGCAACCTCGCTCGTCACCGCGACGTTGTTTCGGTCCGCGAGCTCGACGAAGAGCACGTGCAAGACGTGCCAGCCGATCGCGTTCACGAATGCCAGCAGCGGCAGGAACGCGGCGGCGACCGTTGCGCCGTGGACGTCGTGCGCGACGACGGCGTTCGTCGCCCGCCGCATGACGAGCGGTGCAAGCGGCCAGCTCGCGTAATTGACTGCGACGACCGCGAAGATCGCGACGAGCCGCCAGCGGCTCGTCCGCCACGCGCTCGCCAGGATCTCGGCGGTGCCGCGGAAGAGCGTCACGAGCCGAACCTCGCCGCCTGCAGGCGGAAGAGCTGCGCGTACCGTCCGTTCTCCGCGAGCAAGAGCTCGTGCGTTCCGTCCTCGACGACGGACCCTTCCTCGAGCACGACGATGCGGTCGGCGCGGCGGACAGACGAGAAGCGGTGCGAGATGAGGATCGTCGTCAAGCCGCGGGTCAGCGCCAGGAATTGCTCGAAGAACGCCGCTTCCGCGCGCACGTCGAGGTTCGCCGTCGGCTCGTCGAGCACGAGGACCGTCGCGCCGTCCTCGACCGCCATCAGCGCGCGCGCGATCGCGATCCGCTGCCACTCGCCGCCGGAAAGGTCCGCGCCACCGTCGTATTGGCGCGAGAGGACCGTCTCGAGCCCGCGAGGAAGGGTCGTCACGATCTCGAGTGCACCCGCGCGGCCGAGAGCCGAACGCAGCCGTTCGTCGTCGTGCAGCAGGGTCGGCGCGCCGAAGCCGACGTTCTCGCGTACCGGCAGCTCGTAGTGCACGAAGTCCTGGAAGATCGCGCCGAGCTGCCGCCGCCACGCGTGCGCCGGAAAGTCGCGCAGGTCGACGCCGTCCACCAGGATGCGGCCCTGCTGCGGCTCGTAGAGGCGCGCGAGCAGCTTGACGAGCGTCGTCTTGCCGGCACCGTTCAGGCCGACGATCGCGAGTGACCGGCCCGACTCGATCGTCAGGTCGAAGTCGCGCAGAATCGGCCGCGCCAGGTCGTAGCCGAACGTCACCCTCTCGAAACGGATCTCAACCCGTGGCCGCCCGCTCGCATCCGCGTTGCCCTGATCTCGCGTCTCCGCCGCGACCTGCCGTTCGAGCTCCTCGAGGCCCTCGAGCGCGCGCAGTCCGTGCTCCGTCTGGAAGTCCGCCTCCTCCATCACCGTCCCGAGCGACCCGACGAGCGCGACCGCCTGCAGCACGTACGCGAGCTCGCCGAGGGTCAGCGATCCCGCGGCCGCCGCGCGAGCGGCACCGACGATCGCGACGCCCGAAAGCGCGAGCCAGATCGGCGACGCGAGCGCGTACGCGCCGAAGATGTTGCGCCGCCTGATCTGCCAGACCGGTTGCACTGCGGCGAGCGCCTCCACCGAGTATCGATCGCGTATCCATCCGAGCAGGCCGAAGACGCGCACCTCCTTGGCCGCTTGCGGCGTGACCACGAGATCGCGGTAGTAGCCGCTTCGCCGGCGCTGCGGTGCACGCGTGCGCTCGACGCGCTGGAGACGACCGAACCCGGTACGGATCGCGACGCGAAGTGCAAGCGCGCCGGCCGCGACCGCAACCGCCGCCCACCACGTGTACGCGACGCCGACGAAGACGGCAGCGACCGCCCACTGGATGTAGCGCGCGAGAAGGAAGAGCGTGCCGACGGCGGCGGACCCGGGTGAGAAGCCGGTACCGCGCCACGGCTCGATCAGGTCACCGAGCGTGTCGATCGTCTCCTCGTCCTCGAGCACCCCGATGCCGACGGGCCCGAACGACGCCGCCGTTGCACGCTCGCGGAGCGCGTCGTCGACCCGTGAGCTCACGAGCTGCCCCACCGTCCACTCGAGCGGCGCCGCCACCTGCTGCAACACGAACAGCCCGCCGGCCACGAGCAGCGCGGTGCGAAGCGACCGCCATTCCGGCGAGTGGAGACCGTGCTCGACCGCGCCGGGGATCCGGCCGACGACAGTGCTCGTCGCGACGATGAACGCGACCGGGAGGAGCCCGGTGACGAGCTGCAGCGCGATCGCGACGGCGAGCAGGCGCCGGCCGACGAGCGGCAGCAGCCGCAGCACGCCGGTGCGGAGGGCCCACCGGCCGCGTATGTACTCGATCAGCGCCGCAGCCATGCTGCCGCCCCTGCCGGCAGCACGCCGTCGACGTCCTCGCTTGCGAGGACGACGTCGCCCACCGCGAGCTCGGCGCCGCTCACGTTCACGACGGCGCTCATCCCGTCGCGGTCGAACGCGAGCACTCCTGCTGGTGCCTCGCGCCACGCGAACGCGCCGTGCGGTCGCAGCTCCACCGCGTGGCGGTAGAGCGAGAGCATCGAGGCCGGATCGTGCGTCTGCGCCTCGACCGACAGCTCGCCCCACCAAGGCGGCGGCGGCAGCCACGAGCGCCGGGGCGGCTCGCGCGTCCACGGCAACGGCACGCGGCAGCCGTCGCGGCCTTTTCGCTCGCCGCCCGACTGCAGGAAGACCGGATCCTGGCGCGCCTCGTCGGGCAGGTCGACCTCGGGCAGCCCGAGCTCCTGTCCCTGGTAGAGGAACACCGGCCCCGGAAGCGCGAGCAGGAGCAGTGCGGCGGCGCGAGCCTCTCGCACGCCGAAGCGCGTCACGACGCGCGTGACGTCGTGGTTCTCGAGCACCCACGTCACGATCGGCAGCTCGCGGATCGCCTCGTCGATCGCCGCGCGGATCGCGACCGCATCCCACGGCTGGAACAGCAGCCCGAAGTTGAACGCGAGCTGAAGCTCGTCCGGCCGCAGGTACGGCGCGACACGCCGCTGCTCGCTGAACACGACCTCTCCGACGAGCACCCGGTCGCCCGGGTATCCGTCGGCGAGGCGCCGCCAGTCGCGGTAGACGTCGTGCACTTCCGGCTGATCGATCGCCGTGCGCCAGTCCGACGAGAAGCGCACGTTCGGAAAGGGCTCGGGCTCGTCGGCGAGCGCCGCGTCCTTCACGAGGCCGTGCGCCACGTCGATGCGGAAGCCGTCGACGCCTCGGTCGAGCCAGAAGCGGAGAATCTCCTCGAAGTCGCGACGCACCTGCGGGTTGTGCCAGTCGAGGTCCGGCTGCTCCGGCGCGAAGAGGTGCAGGTAGTAGTGCCCACGCTCGTCGTCGAGCGTCCACGCGGCGCCGCCCCAGTTCGACGGCCAGTTGTTCGGGAGCCCGCCCGCGGCGGGCCTCGTGACGTAGCGCGAGCGGTCGCCCTCGAACCACGGGTGCTCGCTCGACGTGTGGTTCGGGACGATGTCGACGATCACGCGGACGCCGGCGTCGTGCGCCGCGGTTACGAGGTCGTCGAAGTCGGCGAGCGTGCCGAACACCGGATCGACGCCGACGTAGTCGCTGACGTCGTAGCCGTGGTCGATGCCGGGTGACGGGTAGAACGGCGTCAGCCAGATCGCGTCGACACCGAGCCCGCGCAGGTACGGCAGCTTCGCCGTGATCCCCGGCAGGTCGCCGACGCCGTCGCCGTTCGAGTCTGCGAACGACCGCACGTAGACCTCGTAGAACACCGCCTCGCGCCACCACTCGCTCATCCGAGCTCCTCCCAGGTCGGGATCGCGGAGCGGCCGTCGAGTGCGCGGCACGAGAGCGCTGCGCATGCGTTCGCGCGCGCGAGCGCCTCGCGCAGCGGCAGGCCGCGCGCGAGACAGGCGAGGAGCGCGCCGTGGAAGACGTCGCCGGCGCCGAGTGAGCTGACGACGTCGACCGGACGCCCCGGCACATCGATCGTCTCGCCGTCGACGTAGGCGACGCAGCCGGCGGCGCCGCGCGTGACCACCGTCACCTTGGCCCGCCGGCCGTCGTCCGTCGCCTCCGACGGCGCGTAGAGGTCGACCCGTTCCACGTCGAGGCCGTCGATCGGATTGCCGCCGTCGACAGACAGCGGCGGCAGCTCGCCGTCGGGGAGCGCGTGCCAGCCGACGTGGTCGACGTGGACCCAGTCCGCATCTGCGAGCAGCTCCGCCTGCACCTCGAAGCGCGGCGGCTCCTCCGTCACGATCGCGCGTCCGCCGTCGCCGACGAGGATCGTGCTCTCGACCATCCGTCCGGGCACGCGGACGACCTCGACGCCGTCGAGCTCCCCCTCGAGCACGCCCACGAACCGAGCCTCGCCTCCGAGACGAGCGATCGTCACCGCCGCGGTCGCGGCCGGCCCGCCGCCGGCGACGACGCGCTGCGTCGCCACCACGCGGTCGTCCGCCCCGGGGTGGCGCGGAACCGCGTAGATCGTGTCGCGCGTCGCCAGGCCGACGCAGACGATCAATTCAGCTTCACCGTGAGAACCTCGCGCGGCCGGTACGGGACGACGATCACGCCCTCCTCGATCGCGAGCGCCTCGCCGTCGTCCTCGAGCAGGCTCGTTCGATGCGCTGAAGCAAACGCTGCCGCGAGCCGCACCCGTGCGACGCCGCGGCCGCCGTACGGCTCGTACAGCCGCAGCACGATCGCATCCGAGTCTTCGGCACGCTTGATCGTGTCGAGGACGAGGCCGCCGTCGACGGCCGCGAAGGAGCCCTCGAACCCCGCGTGCGTCCAGCGGAGCGGCGCGTTGAAGCACGCGGCGTCGCCGAGCACGCCGGACTCACGCCAGCCGCCTGCGTGGGGGAGGAGGGCGTACGCGAACTCGTGCCTTCCCATGTCGGCCTCTGGGTCCGGGCTCTTGGGCGACCGCAGGAGGCTGACGCGCAGGTCGCCGCCGTAGCAGCTGTAGCCGTACTTCGAGTCCGTCAGCACTGCGGCTCCGAATCCGTGCTCGGAGAGGTCGGCGAAGCGATGACCCGGAACCTCGTAGCGGGCGCGGTCGAACGACGTCGAGTAGTGCGTCGGGCGCTCGGCATATCCGAACGGCATCTCGTACGTCGCGTTCGCGGCACGGACGGCGAGCGGAAAGCAGACCTTGAGGAGCGTGTGCGACTCGTGCCAGTCGACGGTGGTGTGGAACTCGAGCCTGCGCGAGTCGGCGTCGAGCCTGACCACCTGCCGCAGCCGGCTCGCCTCTCCGAGTTCGCGCTCGAACATGACCTCCGCGCGCAGCGGCGTGTCGGTGACGACCTCGCACGAGTGAGCCGGCGGTGCGTCGCGCCGGGTGCGCAGCGTGTACGGGTCGATGTCCCACGCGTCGAAGTCGACCGGCCTGTCGCCGTAGAGCTCGAGCCGGTTGCCGGGAAGCGCGAGCGTCTCCCGGCCGGTTGCCGCGTGGAAGACGCTCACGACCGACCCGTCCTCCGCGAGCTCGACGCGCAGGTGGCCGTTCGCGAGGGTCAGCCCCTCCAGGCGCACCTCGTTCTTCGCCTCGACCCGGCGAGCGGCCGCGAACGGCTCCGCCTCGTACAGCACACCGTCCACGACGTCCCGCCGTGCGAACGCGATCGTGTTCACCGGCGTCGGCCCGGCGCCGATCAACGCGGCGGTGCCGCGCTCGAGCTCTGCGAAGTCGCGCGCGGCGTCCTCGTAGACGAGGCGGATCGACGAACCGGGGAGGATGTCGTGGAACTGCTGGAGCAGCAGCAGCTTCCACAGCCGCTCGAGCTCTGCGCGCGGATACTCGCCGCCGCGCGCGACCGCGAGCACCTCGGCGTCGTGGAGGCCCTGCTCCGCGCGGCGGTTGCCCCGCTTGACGAACGCCTGCGTCGTGTACGTGCCGCGGTGGTACTCGAGATAGAGCTCGCCCACCACGACCGGCCGCTCTCCCGGCTCCGCCTCGAGGAGGTCGAAGAACTCCTCCGGCGAGCCGGTGCGCGTCCGCGGCACGCCCTGCAGGTCACGTGCACGCCGCAGGTTCTCGAGCATCGCCCGTGTCGGGCCGCCGCCGCCGTCGCCGTGGCCGTAGACGAGCAGGCTCGTGTGCGAGTGCTCGAGGTTCATGTACTCGCGCGCGGTCGTGATCAGATCGGCGACGCCGGCCGCCGCGTTGTAGGTGTCCGCGGGCGGGAAGTGCGCGAGCACCTCGCTGCCGTCGTCTCCCTGCCAGACGAACGAGTGGTGATCGGGACGGTTGAACCTGTTCCACGAGAGCTTCTGCGTGAAGAAGCGGGTGATGCCGGCGCCGCGCGCCAGTTGCGGGAGCTGGCCGTTGTAACCGAACGCGTCCGGCGCCCATAGCTCGGTGCAGCGGATCCCGAACTCCTGCTCGAAGAACCGCTGGCCGAAGAGCAGCTGCCGCACGAGCGACTCGCCCGACGGCAGGTTCAGGTCGGGCTCGACCCAGCTGCCCCCGACCGGGACGAACTGCCCCGTCGACACCTTTGCGCGAATCCGCTCGTAGAGATCCGGGTCGCGCTCCTTCAGCCAGGCGTACTGCTGCGCCTGCGAGCAGGCGAACCGGTACTCCGGGTACTCGTCCATGTACCGGAGGGCAGTCGCGAACGTGCGCTGCGTCTTCCGGAAGGTCTCCGCGAGCGGCCACAGCCACGCGGTGTCGATGTGCGCGTGCCCGACCGCCACCACCACGTGCGCGTCCGCGGCGGTTCCGTGGTCGTAGAGCGCGCCGACGATCGCCGGATCGCCTTCGTCGCAGAAGCGTTCGAGCTCGCCGCGGAGGCGCCCGGCGAGCGTCGGGTCGGTGCCGGGGTGCGCCTCGAGCGCGCGGAGGAGCTCGAAGTCGCACGCGAGCCTCCACGCGTCGGCGTCGAAGCGCCCGAGCTCGCACCGCGAAAGCTCCACCGGCCTGCCTTGCGCCCCGAAGAGGCCGTTGCACGCGAGCTCGACGTCGAACGCGATCGCACCGGGCTCGGCGTCGTCTGCGAGCGTCGCCTCCGCGTGATGCTGGTTCAGCCCCGCGACGACGCGGCCGTCGCGCCAGAGTGTCGCCTCGCTGTCCGAGAACCAGAGCAGGTCGACGCGCGCGCCCCGCCAGCCGTCCGGCACGGACGCGCCGACACGGAACCAGTACGTCGCGAAGAGGGGCCCGAACCGCTCGCCGAGCGCGGCGGGCCTGTAGTCGAGCGCCTGCGCCTCGGCCCACGAGATCCGGTCGACCCGCGGCGAGACGAGCAGCTCGCCCACGGCGCGGGTCTCGGCGTACACGCGCGCCCGAAGCCGGTGCGACGTCTGCTCGAGCCGTCTCCGCGCGTACTCGACGTGCGAGATCAACGCGCGGTGTCGCCCGCGCCGTTCAGCAGGCTCTCGCCGCCGTCCGGTGCGAAGAAGTACAGCCGTTCCGGATCCACCGCCAGCCGGATCCTGTCGCCCGGCCGCGCCTTGGTCCGCGCGTCGATGCGCGCGACGAGGAGCGTCCGGTCCTTCTCCTCCGCGAGGATCGTCGTCTCCTTGTCCCGGTCCTCGGAGATCGCGTCCTCGATCACCACCTGCTCCGCCTCGACCGGGAAGAACACGTGCGCGTCGGACCCGAGCTCCTCCAGCACCTCGACGTCGACCTCGATCTGGGGCAGCCCGCGTGGCGCGAACGCCGCGTCCTCGAACGCTTCGGGGCGGATCCCGAGCACGACGCGTCCGTCGCCGCCGAAACGCGGCCTGCGTGCGCGCCCGAGCGGGATCGAGAATCCGCCGAAGGCCACCGCGTCCCCCGCGAGCCGCGCCTCGACCAGGTTCATCGCCGGTGAGCCGATGAAGGCCGCCACGAACGAGTTCGCGGGCTCCTCGTACAGCCGCTGCGGCGCCGCCACCTGCTGCACCTTGCCGTCGCGCATCACCGCGACGCGCTGGCCGAGCGTCATCGCCTCGACCTGGTCGTGCGTGACGTAGACGGTCGTCGTCGCGAGCCGCTTGTGGAGCTGCTGGAGCGACGTGCGCATGCTCACCCGCAGCTTCGCGTCGAGGTTCGAGAGCGGCTCGTCCATCAGGAACGCCTGCGGCTCCCGGACGATCGCGCGGCCCATCGCGACGCGCTGCTGCTGGCCGCCGGAGAGCTGTCCCGGCCGCCGGTCGAGGAGGTCATCCAGCCCGAGCATCGACGCCACCTCGCGCACGCGCCGGCTGCGCTCGCCGCGCGGCACCTTCCGCACCCGGAGGCCGTACGCGAGGTTCTTCTCGACGGTCATGTGCGGGTAGAGGGCGTAGTTCTGGAAGACCATCGCGAGGTCGCGGGCCGCCGGCTCGAGCCGCGTCACGTCGCGGTCGCCGATCAGGATCCGCCCGGAGCTGATCTTCTCGAGGCCGCCGATCGAACGGAGGAGCGTCGTCTTGCCGCAGCCCGACGGGCCGACGAGGACCATGAACTCGCCCTCGCCGATCGTCAGCGCGACGTCGTCGACCGCGACGACGCCGTTGCCGAACTCCTTCGTGACGTGATCGAGGACGATCTCGCCCACCGCGCCGAGTCTACGTTGCGGCCGGGATTCCTGCAATCGTTGCCACATCGGCCGGACCGCCCTAAACTCGGCCGGTGGCGCGTGCGGCATCAGGGACCCTTGCCCCGTCCGTCTCCGTCTTCCGGGACACGTGCAACGTCTACGTACTGCGGTCCGGGACGGACGCCGTGCTCGTCGATTTCGGCGACGGCGACGTTCTCGACCACCTCGGCGACTACGGCGTCGAGCTCGTGACCGACGTCCTGCTGACGCACCATCACCGCGACCAGCTCGGCGGGCTGCGCCGCGCGGTGGACGCCGGCATCCGTGTGTGGGCGCCGCCGGGCGAGGTGGAGCTGATCGCCGGCGTCGACGAGCGCTGGCGCCGCCGGCAGATCGCGAACGACTACGACGTGCGCGAGGATCGCTTCTCGCTGCTCGAGCAGGTGCCGGTGTCGGCGGTCGCGGAGTACCGGTCGGCGCGCTACGGCGCGTTCGAGGTCTACACGCTCCCGACGCCCGGCCACACGATGGGGTCGGTCACGTACGTCGTCGACGTCGACGGGCGGCGGTTCGCGTTCACCGGCGATCTCGTCTACGGCGACGGGCAGGTGTGGTCGCTCGCGGCGACGCAGTGGACGTACACCGGGGTCGAGGGCTGGGGGGCGACCGTCATCTCCGCGCACGTCGTCGCCGAGCGCGAGCCCGATGTGCTGCTCCCGTCGCACGGCGCGCCGATCGAGGACCCGGCGGCGGCGCTCGCGCGGCTCTCGGAGCGGGTGCAGGGCCTGATCGACCTCCGGCTTCCGTGGTCGTGGAACGTCGGCGAGCGGCTGCGCCAGCCGTTCGACCCGATCACGCCGCACTTCCTGCGGAACCGGACGATGTTCGCGAACAACTACGCACTCGTCTCGGAGACGGGTGCAGCGCTCCTTCTCGACTTCGGGTACGACCTGACGACGACGAGCGCGGTCGCCACCGAGCGAACGGCGCGGCGAACGCTGCTGTGGGCGCTCGACGGGCTTCGCCGCGACCACGGCGTCGACCGAATCGAAGCGGCGCTCGTGTCGCACTACCACGACGACCACGTCGGGGGGCTCAACCTGCTGCGGGAGATCGAGGGCGCCGAGGTGTGGGCGCCCGAGAACATCGCACCCGTGCTCGAGGAGCCCAACCGATTCGACCTGCCGTGCCTCTGGTTCGATCCGATCCCCGTCGACCGCGTCCTGCCGCTCGACTCGACGCTGCGCTGGCACGAGTACGAGATCGGCATCCACGAGCTCCCGGGTCACACGCGGTTCGCCGCCGCGTTCTCGGTCGACGTCGACGGCAAGCGCATCCTCATGACCGGCGACCAGCAGTCGATCGACGGCGAGCGCGCGCTCCTCAACTACCAGTACCGCAACCGGTTCGAGCCCGAGGACTTCGTCCGCAGCGCGGAGCTGTACGCGCGTCTGCGTCCGGACGTGATCGTCAGCGGCCACTGGTTCCCACTCCAGGTGACGGACGCGATCCTCGAGCAGCTGCTCGCGGACGCGAAGCGGACTGCCGAGCTCCACCGCGAGCTGCTCGCCGCGGACGGCTTCGGCACCGACGGCTTCGGTGCGCGCATCGAGCCCTACCGTGCCGCAGGCCCGGATGTCGACTTCCGCGTCGCGGTCCGAAACCCGTTCGACCGCGAGGAGACGGCGAGCGTGCGCCTGCTCGTACCGCCGGGATGGACGGTGTCGCCGGCGGTGCAGCGGGTGGAGCTCGCGCCGCACGGTCGCGGCGACGTCGTGTTCTGCGTGCACGCGACGGAGGCAGGCCGCGTCTCGGCCGACCTCACGGTCGGCGAGACGCGCTACGGTCAGCAGGCCGAGGCGCTCGTCGAGGTGCGATGACGCTCTTCGAGAACGGCGCCTACCGACTCGCGCTGTCCGACGGCGGACGCCGGCTCGACCTGAGCTCGCTGCTGCAGCTGTCGCTGCTCTCGCAGCTCGACACGACCGACGGGGTCGACGAGACGCTCGAGGTGATGCCGCCGCAGGTGCGCGGCGGCACGATCGTCGTCGAACGGCGGTCGACGCGCTGGGAGCGGGCCTGGCTCGAGCTTCGCTGCCGCGCCACGGCGGTCGAGCTGCACGCGTGCGTGCGTGGACGCGGCGCGCTCGCGGACGTGCGCTTGCTCGGCGGCCGGTCGGCGATCGAGGGGCCGCCGCTCGGCCGCGTCTTCAGCGGCACGCGCCTTCCGACGCTCTTCAGCCCGAATCCGGAGGACGGTGCGCTGCCGTTTCGCGGCGTGGCCGAGGGCGCCGTGACCGGCGTGGTCGGCGGCAGCGAGCCCGGTCGTGCGCGCTGGCTCTTTACGCCGGCGCCGCTCTACTTCGCGCTCGGCGACGGCAACGGCTGGGCGGACATCGGCGTCGCGGCTCCCGTCGACGAGCTCCGCTTCGTGGAGGTCGCGTGGGAGGGCGCGCCCGGTGGCTTCGCGCTTGCGCTCGACTACGAGGGACGGACGTACGTCGACGGCGAGTTCCGCGCGCCGCTGCTGATCGTGACGCCGAACGTCGACGGCCCGTACGCGGGGCTGCGGCGCCACCGAGACGACCTCGCGATCCGCGGCGCCGCGCCGGTGCCGCGCGAGAGGGACGACGCGTCGTGGTGGCACGAGCCGATGTTCTGCGGCTGGGGTGCTCAGTGCCACCTCCAGAACGTGCGCGGCGGCCTCGCGCGCGACTACGCGACGCAGGAGCACTACGACGCGTTCCTCGAGCGCCTCGACGAGAACGAGCTCGTCCCCGGAACGATCGTGATCGACGACAAGTGGCAGTCCACGTACGGGTTGAACGAGCCGGATCCGGCGAAGTGGCCGGACCTGAAGGCCTGGATTCGCGATCGGCACGGCCGTGAGCAGCGTGTGCTCCTCTGGTGGAAGGCGTGGGACCCGGAAGGCGTCCCGCCGGATCTCTGCATCCGCACCGCCGACGGCGCCCCGGTCGCAATCGATCCCGCCGCTCCGGAAGCACGGCGGCTCCTGCGCGAGACCGTGCTCGGGCTTCTCGCTGCGGACGGCCTCGATGCGGACGGGCTCAAGGTCGACTTCACGGCGCGGACGCCGAGCGGCCGCACGCTCCGGCACGCGCAGGGACCGTGGGGGATCGCGCTCCTGCACGAGCTGCTCGCGGTTGTCTACGAGGCGGCGAAGGATGCGAAGCCCGACGCGCTCGTGATCACGCACACGCCGCACCCCGCGTTCGTCGACGTCACCGACATGATTCGCCTGAACGACATCCTCGGCGGGCAGGGGGTCGTCGAGCAGATGCGGTTCCGGGCGGACGTGGTGCGCGCCGCGTGCCCGGAGCTGCCGATCGACACCGACGACTGGCCGGTGCCGGACAAGGCGGCGTGGCGCGAGTTCCTCGACGTCAAGGCTGCGATCGGCGTCCCGTCGCTCTACTACGCGTCCCACATCGACCGCACCGGCGAGGAGCTCGGCGCGGACGACTACGCCGCCGTCCGCCGGGTCTGGGAGCTCGCTGCCGCACGGGTGCACCCGTCCCGAACCGCCACGTCCGGGCTCAGACCCTAGACATGGCCGGCCGGGACACGTTGGCGCGGCCGGTGACGCTGGCCGACGTCGCGCGCGAGGCGGGGACGTCGGCGTCGACTGCGTCGCGCGCGCTCAGCGGCCGCGGCTACGTCGCAGCCGACCTCCGCCAGCGGCTGCTCGACGTCGCCGACCGGCTCGGGTACGTGCCGAATCTGTCCGCCCGCACCCTGAAGCAGCGGACGAGCCGCGTCGTCGGAGTCGTCGTCTCGCAGCTCGGGAACCAGTTCTACGCGGCCCTCGCCGCCGGGATCGAGCAGACGCTCCGCGAGGCCGACTACCGGATGCTCCTGCTCGGCGACAACAGCGACGTCGACGAGGAGCTCGCGGGGGTGCGGACGTTCCTCTCGATGCGGGCGCCGGGCGTGATCATGACGCCGGCGTCGAGCGGCGCCGCCGATCTCCTCGTCGCGCGCGGGCTGCCGGTCGTGGAGGTCGACCGGCGGCTCGCAACCGCGGCGTGCGACGCAGTCGTGATCGACAACGAGCGCGGCGCGCGCGACGCCGTCTCGCACCTGCTCGAGCTCGGGCACACGCGGATCGCGCTGCTGATGGCGAAGACGACGTGGACGACGGATGCCGGACGGCTCGCCGGTTACCGGTCCGCGCACGCTCGCGCCGGCGTCCGCATCGACCGGCAGCTCGTCGTGAGGATCCCGACGCATGCCGACGACGTCCCCGTGCGGATGGCGGAGCTGCTCGACCGGGAGCGGCCGACGGCGATCTTCGCGGCGAACAACCAGCTCGCAGAGCAGGCATGGCGCGTCCTGCGCGACCGGAGGCTCGCGATACCGCGCGACGTCTCGCTCGTCGCGTTCGACGACGTCCCGTGGATGGAGATGGTGCAGCCCGCGATCACCGCGGTCGCCCAGCCGACGTTCGAGCTCGGCCGGCGCGCGGCGCTGCTCCTCCTGCGGCGCCTGGAGGAGCCCGGGCGGAGCCGGACGGTGGAGGTGCTCGAGCCGTCGCTCGTCGTCCGCGGCTCCACGGGCCCGGCGCGTTCCTCTTGAAACGGGCACCCGGGTGTGGTTACGTTGCCACAACGACGTGCCCCCAAGCGTGACCCTTTTCTCGGGAGAGGAGCCCATGCACAAGAAACGCATCGCGAGGTTCCTGGTGATGGCAGCGGCGATCGCCGCGGTCGTGGCCGGGGCGGCAGGCGCGACTTCCGTCAAGAGCACCGCCGGCTCGCTGAACATCTACGGGTTCGGGCCCGGCGACGACGTCCAGGAGAACCGCGCCTCCTATGCGGCGTCGCAGCTCCAGGGCGTCACCATCAACAGGCAGGCACCGAACTTCGACGACCAGTCCTTCCTGACCCAGCTCGCCTCCGGCAGCGTCCCCGACCTCGTCCGCATGCCGCGCGCGTCGGTCGGCCAGTATGCGGCCAAGGGCGTCCTCCAGCCCGTCGACGACTGCATCAAGGACGTGAAGTCGCAGTACCGAGTCGGCGCGATGAAGGCGATGTCGTGGAAGGGGCACGTCTACGGGCTGCCGGAGTTCACGAACCAGGTCACCCTGATCGTGAACACGAGCGCGTTCGCGAGCGCCGGCGTGCCCGTCAGCCAGGCGCAGACGTCGAACAAGAAGCAGCTGCTCGCGACCGCGAAGAAGCTGGCGAAGTTCGACTCGAACGGGAACCTGGTGCGCATCGGCTTCGACCCGAAGATCGACAGCGGCTTCGGCCTCGCGCTCTGGGTGAAGTGGTTCGGCGGGAAGAACAGCGACATCATCTCCGCCGACGGCCTGCACGCCCAGCTGAACACGAAGGAGGCGGTCGCGGCGCTCGCCTTCGCCCTCCAGCTGATCAACGCCCAGGGCGGCTGGAACAAGTTCAAGTCCTACCGCGACACGTTCGACTTCTTCGGCGCGCAGAACCCGCTCGTGAAGGACCAGCTCGGGTTCTGGCCGATGGAGTCGTTCATCTACAACACCTTCTCGAACAACTCGCCGAACGCCGATCTGCAGGCGAAGTTCTTCACGAACCACAAGGGCGGCCCGATCACGTTCTTCAGCGGCAACGGCTGGGTGATCCCGAAGGGATCGGGCAACTTCGCCGATGCCTGCTCCTACATGAAGGCCGTCACCTCCGTCAACGCGTGGGAGACCGCGGCGAAGAAGCGCTTCGACGCACGCAAGGCCGCGAACCAGACGTTCACGGGCCTCTACACCGCGAACGCGGTGGCCGACACGAAGGTGTACCAGGACATCTACCAGCCCTTCGGCCACCCGCAGTTCGACAAGGCTGTGCCGATCCTCGTCGCGGCGTCCAAGTACGGCTTCGAGCTCCCGCCGACGCCGGCCGGGTCGAAGTTCACCGACGCGGTCAACTCGGCGATCCAGCGAGTCCTCACGGGACAGCAGACGCCGAAGCAGGCGCTCGACCAGGCGCAGACGGAAGCTCAGGCGGCGATCGACGCGAACAAGTAACGCGCTCTTGACGAGCGTCGCAGTTCCGAGTCGCACGGCGCCGGGCCCCTCGCGGGCCCGGCGCTGGCTGTCCAGCTTCCGCGAGCGGGAGACGTGGACCGCGTACCTGTTCATCCTCCCCTGGATCTTCGGCTTCCTCGTGCTGACGCTCGGGCCGATGATCTTCAGCGCCTACTACTCGTTCACGAACTACGGCGTCCAGCAGATCGCGGGAATCGAGCCGACGAAGTCGGTCGGGTTCCACAACTACAAGGAGATCTGGAGCGACCCGAAGGTCGCGCTCTCGCTCAAGAACACCTTCATCTACTGCGTGATGATGGTGCCGGCGAAGATCATCGTCGCGCTCGTGCTCGCGGTGATCCTGATGGCTGTCGGCGAGCGCCTGGGCGGCATCTTCCGGACGATCTTCTACCTGCCGCACATCACGCCGCCGGTTGCGGTCGGCGTGCTCGTGATCGTGCTCTTCAACGGCGGGTACGGGATCGTCAACGACGCGCTCCGGCACATCGGCATCCAGGGCCCCTACTGGACGATCGACCCGAACTGGATCAAGCCGACGATCGCGATCATGGACGTCTGGGCGTGCGGCGGGACGATGGTGATCCTCCTCGCGGCGCTCTACGGCGTTCCGAGGCACCTGTACGAGGCGGCGGCGATGGACGGCGCGAACGCGCTCCGGCGCTTCTTCAACGTCACGCTCCCGATGATCAGCCCGGCGCTCTTCTTCTGCTTCATCATCCTCACGCTCGCCGGGCTGAACCAGTTCACGCAGGCGTACACGGCGTTCTTCGGCGCGGGAGGCGCGGGCGGCACCTACGGCGTCGACGCAGCGCTCTTCTACGCGATCTACATCTTCCGGAACGCCTTCGTCTACTTCAACATGGGCTACGCCTGCGCCCTCGCGTGGATGCTCGTCGCGATCAGCCTCTTCATTACGGGCATCAACATCCTCGTCAGCCGCCGGTTCGTCTTCTACCAGGGGGAGCAGAAGTGACGGACGTGCACGCGCCGCCGCCCGTCGTCACCGGGTCGGGCGGGCCGCTGCCTCAGGTCGTCCGCCGCCGCCGGCGCCCGCAGCCCGAGGCGAGCTGGATCAAGAAGGCGATCTTCGTCGTGCTCCTGATCGGGCTCGCGATCCTCTTCCTCTATCCGTTCATCTGGCTGCTGAGCGCGACGTTCAAGCCGCGGGGCGATACGTTCGACAACGCGCTCATCCCGCATCGCTGGTCGTGGAACTTCACCGGTCCGAACATCCCGGAGCCGCATCCCCAGTACCTCTTCAACGTCGCCCCGGTCGGCCACTGGATGTGGAACAGCATCTGGATCAGCGTCCTCGGCGCGACGCTGACGACCTTTTCGAGCGCGCTCGTCGCCTTCGCGTTCGCGTACTTCCGGTTCCCGCTGCGCAACGTCCTCTTCGCGATCCTCCTCGCGACGCTGATGCTCCCCGGCGAGGTGACCCTGATCCCGGTGTACCTGCTGTGGAACCACATCGGCAGGTTCACGCTCGACCATCCGTGGCTGCCGCACATCGGCACCGGCACGCAGTACCCACTGTGGGTGCCGAACGCCTTCGGCAGCGCGTTCTACATCTTCCTGCAGCGCCAGTTCTTCTTAGGCATACCGCGCGACTACTTCGAGGCGGCGCGGATGGACGGCGACGGCTACTTCTCGATGTTCCGCCGGATTGCGATCCCGCTCGCAAAGCCGGCGCTGATCGTGACGTTCATCTTCGAGATCCAGGCGAAGTGGTTCGACTTGCAGCAACCGTTGATCTACCTGCGCGACCTCGCGACGTTCACCGCGCCGCTCGGGATGAAGATCCTCTTCGACAAGTTCAACGCCGCCGGCGGCGGCGAGGGCGACTACCAGGTGATCATGGCCGGGACGCTGCTGCTCGTCCTGCCGATGCTCGTCCTGTTCGGCGTCTTCCAGAAGTACTTCATCCGCGGGATCGCGGTCCAGGGCCGCAAGGGGTAGTTGGCTTCGCTGGACGCACCCGCGGCGGTTGCCGCCGACGACGCCGATGCGGCGCCGGCGCGCGCCGTCCTCGGGCTCGACATCGGCGGCACGAAGCTCGCCGCCGGCGTCGTCGAGGCCGACGGGACCGTGCACGGCTTCCAGTCGGCTCCGACCGAAGCCGAACGCGGCCCCGACGAAGGCTGCCGGCGGCTGTTCGAGCTCGGGCGGCGCGCCGTCGCGGAATCGGCGGTGTCGTGGGAGCGGATCGTCGGCGTCGGCATCGGCTGCGGCGGCCCGATCGACTCCACGAACGGGATCCTGATCGCGCCGCTCCACCTCGCGGGATGGCAGAACGTGCCGGTGGTCGAGCTCGCCTCGGCAGCCTTCGACCGGCCCGCCGTCCTCGACAACGACGCGACGGCATGCGCCGCGGGCGAGCACCGGTACGGCGCGGGGCGAGGAACGCGAGACATGGTTTACCTGACGCTCTCGACCGGCGTCGGCGGCGGCGTCGTCGTCGACGGGCAACTCCGCCGCGGGCGAAGCGGGAACGGCGGCGAGCTCGGCCACGTGACGGTCGACTGGCGCGGGCGCGTGTGCCGCGGGTGCGGCCGGCGCGGCTGCCTCGAGGCCTACGCGTCGGGGACGTCGATCGCGGAGCGTGCGCAGGAGGCGGGGATGCCGGGTGTCACCGCCGCCGAGGTCGCCGAGGCCGCGCGGGCCGGTGACCCCGTTGCGGCGCGCGTGTGGGAGGAGACGTGCGAGGCGGTCGCCTGCGGGATCACGTCGATCGCGAACCTCTTCGAGCCGGAGGCGGTGGTGCTGGGAGGCGGTGTCCTGCGGACGGGCGAGCAGCTGCTCGCCCCGGTGCGCGCGCTCGTCGAGCGGCAGGTGTTCGCGCCGCGCGTCGAGATCGTCCGGGCGGCCCTCGGCGACGCGGTCGGCGTGGTCGGCGCCGCGACGGTTGCGTACGAGCGGCTCGTCGTGCCGCTGTGACGTCCGATGCCGCGGCGGCCGGGCTCGCCGACCACCTCGAGCTCGCCG
>Ga0070741_10009231_pt1 | contig 19281 bp, 16 predicted proteins | sample Coa_R1_4_FD_66440 | JGI IMG/M metagenome (GOLD analysis project Ga0070741, IMG submission 66440) | Surface soil microbial communities from Centralia Pennsylvania, which are recovering from an underground coalmine fire - Coalmine... | ecosystem: Environmental > Terrestrial > Soil > Unclassified ...
CCGCCGTCCCACGCGACGGCACTCGACTCGAGATCGAGGTCGGGTTCGGCCCAGTCGTTCAGGAAGTCGTCGTACGGCATGCTGTCGAAGGGGTCCGGCCGCGGCTCGTCGCGCGCGGCGTCGAGAAGCGCGTCGTACACCGCCTCCGGCGGGGCCTCCGCCATCGGCCCGCAGCGGATGCCGGGCGGAGCCGGCGACGCGGGCACACCACGAGGGTCGACGGCGATCAGCGGGCCGGTGAGCACGCGCGACCAGCCTCGCGCAGACGCCCAGCGCTCGCCTTCTTCGCTGAAACGCATGAACGAGGTCGCCTTGGTCGCGCCGGCCTCTCGCAGATGCCGGAGGAGCGCTTCGAGGAGCGCGCTGCCGATTCCTTCACACCGGCGAGTGCCGGTCACGGCGACGCTGCACCAGCCGGCGCCTGCAGTCGAAGTCCAGGTGTTCAGGGCGCCTTGGCCGACGGCGACCACCTCGTCGTCCGCGGCGACAAGTCGCAGCATGCGGTCGCGCGGCGAGGTCGTGCGCCGGTTGTGCAGCCAGCCTGCGGCCGAGAGAACACGGGCGTCGTCCACCTCACGAAGAATCGCCGCGACGGCCTCGGCGTCCTCGTCGCGCGCCACCCGGATCTCCATTCGCCGAACGTACCTCGGTGTTCGCGTTCTTGACAGCGGTGGAACGAAGGTTCCACAATATGGGCGATGCCGTCCGAGTCCGGAACGCAGGCGATCGATCGCGCCGCCGAGCTGCTCGTGCGCGTTGTCGAGGCCGCGCGCCCGCTCGGAGTCGGCGAGCTTGCGACCGATTCGGGCCTGCCCAAGTCGACGACCTCGCGACTTGTGGGTGCGCTCGAGCGCCGCGGGCTCGTGCAGCGCGCCGCCGATCGCCGCGTCGCACCCGGCCCGGTGCTGCTCCGCTTTGCTCACCGCGGCACGGGAACGAGCCTCGCCGAGCTCGCCGCGCCCTCGCTGCGAGCGCTCGCGGAGCTCTCGGGAGAGACGATCAACCTCGGCGTTGCGACGCCGCTCGGCGTCGAGCATCTCGCGCAGGAGGACTCGCGCCACTTCGTCGGAGGGACGAACTGGGTCGGGCGCCGCGTCCCGTTCGAGACGACGGCGAACGGGAAGGTGCTGCGCGCGTTCGCGGCCGAGCGGCCGAAGGCACTCGCGAAGGTGCGCCTGCAGGGCTACGCGGTCGCCGTCGACGAGCTCGAGCGCGGCCTGAGCGCGCTCGCCGCCCCGATCTTCGCGGCAGACGGGGTCGCCGTCGCCGCGCTCTCGATCTCCGGACCGTCGATCCGTCTCACCTCTGACCGCATCGCCGAGCTCGCGCCGGCGCTCCTCGAGCAGGCGCGCCTCGTCTCCGAACGACTCGGCGATCGACACAAAGGAGCCGCATGACGCACGAAGAGATCCTCCAGGGGCTGTACGACAACACGCTCGTCGGCAACGCCCCCGAGGTCAAGGACCTCGTGAACCAGGGCCTGGAGGACGCGCTCGGGCCCGAGTCGATGCTGTACGACGCGCTGATCCCGTCGCTCGAGGAGGTCGGCGCGCGGTTCGAGCGCGGCGACTATTTCGTCCCCGAGATGCTCATCGCCGCGCGCGCGATGCAGGGCGCGCTCGACATCCTCCGCCCGCTGCTCGCGGAGACGGGCGCGAAGCCGGTCGGCACGTACGTGATGGGCACCGTCAAGGGCGACGTGCACGACATCGGCAAGAACCTCGTCAACATCATGCTCGAGGGCGCCGGCTTCACCGTGTATGACCTCGGCGTCAATGTCGCGCCCGAGACGTTCGTCGCGAAGATCAACGAGCACCAGCCGGACATCGTCGGCTTCTCCGCATTCCTGACGACGACGATGCCGATGTTCAAGGCGAACATCAACGCGCTGCAGAAGGCCGGCATCCGCGACGACGTGATCGTGATGGTCGGTGGCGCGCCCGTGACGCAGGAGTACGCGGACGCGGTCGGCGCCGACGGGTACGCCGCCGACGCGTCGACGGCCGTGCGGCTCGCGAAGGACCTGATCGAGAAGCGGCGGAGCGCCGTTCCGGCGTAGTGAAACCGCTCGCCCTGATCGAGGCCGCGGTCAAGAAGCCAGTCTTCGGCTGTCAGATGTGCGGCCAGTGCGTGCTGCACTCGACCGGCATGACGTGCCCGATGAACTGCCCGAAGACGCTCCGCAACGGGCCCTGCGGCGGCGTTCGCCCGAACGGTCATTGCGAGGTGAAGCCCGAGATGCGCTGCGTGTGGGTGAAGGCCGTCGAGCGCGCACCGAAGACACCCTGGGCGCACGAGATCGACGACATCCGCCAGCCGGTCGACAACCGGCTCTGGAACACCTCGTCGTGGGCCAACTTTTTCACGAAGCGTGACAAGCAGTCGCCGAAGGGCTGGCGTGTCGAGGCTTGAGGGGGCAATCGACGGCGGTCGCTTCGTCGTCACCGCGGAGCTATTGACCGTCAACACCGGCGGCCTGGACGCGGTGCATACGCACTTCGCGCCGTTCGAAGAGTGGGTCGACGCCGTCAACGCGACCGACAACACGGCCGCGCACGCGCATGCCTCGCCGCTCGCGGTCGCGATCGCGCTGAAGCAGCTCGGGGTGGAGCCGATCATGCAGCTCGTCTGCCGCGATCGAAACCGGCTTGCGCTGCAGGCCGAGATCGCGGGCGCGGCGCTGCACGGGATCGAGAACATCTGCTGTCTCACCGGCGACGACGTCACCGCCGGTGACGAGCCCGAGGCGCGTCGCGTCTTCGATCTCGACTCGATCCAGCTCATCGCGACCGCCGAGGCCATGCGGAACGGCCGCTACCTCTCGGGCCGCAAGCTCGTGCCGCCTCCGACGTTGTATCTCGGCGCAGTCGAGAATCCCGCTGCGCCCCCCGTCGACTACCGCCTCGACCGCGCCTGGAAGAAGATCCGTGCAGGCGCGCGGTTCCTGCAGCTCCAGGTCGCGTTCGACCTCGCGCCGCTGCGCGCCTTCATGGCCGGCGCGGTCGAGACCGGGCTCGTCGAGCGCGCAGCAATCCTGCCGTCCATCTGCCTCGTGCGCTCGCCGTCCGCACTGCGTTTCATGGACGAGAAGGTGCCCGGCATCTCGGTGCCGGCCGCGTTGATCGAGCGCTGTGAGAGGGCCGCCGATCCCGAGTCGGAGTGCTTCGACGTCGCGTGCGAGCTCGCTGACGAGGCGCGCGCGATTCCCGGCGTGCGTGGTCTGCACCTGATCAGCTTTCGCAAGGAGGCCGGCATCGCCCGGCTTTGCGCGCGTCTCGGCATCCCAACCCGCCACGAAAGGGAGACAGTTGGAAACGGTTCTCGAGTCGCCGTCTAGGACGGTGGTGATCGGCCCGGGGCGGCCGTTCTGCGTGATCGGCGAGCGCATCAACCCGACCGGCCGCAAGAAGTTCCAGACAGAGCTGCAGCAGGGCGACCTGTCGCGCATCGAGTTCGACGTCGCGCAGCAGGCGCCGCTCGCCGACATGCTCGACGTGAACGTCGGCGACCCGCTCGCCGACGAGGTGGAGCTGATGCGGCAGGCCGTTCCCCTCGTGCAGGGCCTCACCGAGCTGCCCCTCTGCATCGACTCGTCGGTGATCGAGGCGCTCGAGGCCGGGCTCTCCGCATATCAGGGGAAGGCGCTCGTCAACTCGGTCACGGGCGAGGACGAACGGCTCGAGGCCATCCTTCCCATCGTGGCGCGACACGGAGCGGCGGTGATCGGGCTCGCGAACGACGACGAGATCCCGATGGAGCCGCAGCGCCGGCTCGAGGTCGCGAAGAAGATCGTGTCGGCGGCGGGTGATCACGGCATTCCGCCCGAGGACGTGGTGATCGACCCGCTCGCCATGCCCGTCGGCGCCGAGCCGCGCGCGGTGACGCTCTTCATCGAGACGCTGAAGCTGCTCCGCGAGGAGCTCGGCGTGAACACGACCTGCGGCGCGTCGAACACGTCGTTCGGGCTGCCGGGCCGCGAGACGCTCGGCGGCTCGTTCCTCGCGATCGCCGCGAGCCACGGGCTGACGAGCGCGATCATGGACGCACGTTCGGAAGAGGTCGTCGAGGCGGTGCGCGCGTCCGACTTCCTGCTCGGCAAAGACGAGTGGGGCGCGAACTGGATCGCGGCCTACCGCAGGAAGCAGGCTGCCGCCGCATGACGGTGACGGATCCCGTGCTCGAGGAGGCGCACCCGGACCGGGTTCGGCTCGTCTTCCGGCAGTCGGACGGCGCGACGAAGGAGGTGCGTGTCCCAGCGGGGACGACGCTCTTCGACTGCGCGAGCTGGAACGGCATCGCGATCGACTCGACCTGCGGCGGGCACGGGACGTGCAAGAAGTGCAAGGTGCGCGTCGCCTCGGGTGAGCAGCCCGTATCGAGCGTCGATCCGCGCGCGTTCTCGCCGGACGAGCTGCGTGCGGGATGGCGGCTCGCGTGCCGCGCACAGGCGGAGGCGGATCTGACCGTCGACGTGCCGCCGTTGCAGACGCGTCCGAAGGCCGCGCTCGCCGGGGTCGGGCGGCACGTGATCCTGCGCCCGGCGGTGCAGAAGCGCCACCTCGTGCTGGTAGAGCCGACACTCGAGGATCAGACGTCCGACCTCGAGCGCGTGCTCGCGGCGATGGACGACGTCGAGCCGCGTGTGCCGCTTGCTCTCGTGCAGGGCCTCGGCAGGACGCTGCGCGAAGCCGACTGGAACGTCACAGCCGTGCTGGTCGACGACGTGCTGGTCGACGTCGAGGCGGGCGACACGACGGGGCGGCGCTTCGCGATCGCGTTCGATCTCGGTACGACGACCGTGGTCGCGACGCTGCTCGACCTCGAGACCGGCCAGCCCGCCGCCGTGCGCTCGATGCTCAATCGCCAGCAGCCGTTCGGCGCGGATGTCATCTCGCGCATCAGCGCGACGATGATGGACGCCGCCGCGCTCGAGACGCTGCGCGCGCATGCGCACGAGACGCTCGCGCAGCTCACGGCCGAGGTTTGTGAGGAAGCCGGTGTCGCTCAAGCGGAGGTGTACGAGGTCGTCGTCACCGGAAACGTGACGATGATCCAGCTCGCGCTCGGGATCGATCCGGAGCCGCTGTCGATGGCGCCGTTCACGATCGCGGCGCGTCGGTTGCCCGAAGCGTCTGCCTCCGACTTCGGCCTGCGCGTTCACGAGCGCGCGCCGGCTGTGTTGTTCCCGGCGCTCGGCGCGTACGTCGGTCCGGACATCGTCGCCGGCGTGCTCGCGACAGGGCTCACGCTCGACAAGCGCGTCAGGCTGTTCATCGACGTCGGGACGAACTCGGAGATCGTGCTCGGCTCGTCGGCGTCCGCGCTCGCGACTGCCGCTCCGGCCGGCCCCGCGTTCGAGGCGGCGCAGATCCGCTGCGGCATGCGCGCAGCGGAAGGCGCGATCGAAGGGGTACGCATTTCGGATGGCGAGATCGAGCTGACCGTGATCGGCGACGTCGAGCCTCTCGGCATCTGCGGCTCAGGGCTCGTCGACGCCGTCGCCGAGCTGGTCGGCGCCGGCATCCTCGATCACTCGGGGCGCTTCGTGCTCGGCTCCTCTCCGCGCCTCGGGAAGATTGGCGAAGAGAACGTCTTCCACCTTGCCGACGGTGTGTTCCTCTCACAGCGCGACGTGCGGGAGTTGCAGTTCGCGAAGGCGTCGATCGCGACCGGCTGGCAGATCCTCTGCCGCGAGCTCGGCGTCGAGCCTGCCGAGATCTCTCAGGTGCTGCTCGGCGGCTCGTTCGGCTCCTATCTCACCGCGGCGAGCGCGGTGAAGATCGGCCTCGTACCGCGACTGCCGCTGACACGCATCGTCGCCGCCGGCAACGTCGCCGGCGAGGGCGCGAAGATCGCAGCGCTGTCGGTCACCGAACGCAACGCCGCGAACGCGGTGCTCGACGAAGTCGAGTACGTCGAGCTCTCCGGCCGCAGCGACTTCAACGACCTCTTCATCGACCAGCTCCAATTCCCAGGGTGAGCAAGACGGTGATTGCATGTGGCGCGCTCGCGCTGCACATCGACCGCATTGCGAAGCGGCGCGGCTGGGACCTCGATGTGAAGCCGCTGCCGCCCGAGCTGCACAACCGGCCCGAGCGCATTCGCGATGCTGTGGGCGACGCGGAGCTCGTGGGCTACGCAGACTGCGGCACGCGCGGCGCGCTCGACGGGCTGCCGCGCCTTCCCGGTGCCGACTGCTACACGATCTTCGGCGGCTTCCAGCAGCACGAAGCCGGCACCTATTACCTGACCGACTTCCTCGTCCGTTCCTTTGATCGAGTGGTGTGGCGCGGCCTCGGGCTCGACCGCCACCCCGAGCTGCGCGACGACTACTTCGCACACTACGAGCGCGTCGTCTGGCTCGCCCAGGAGCGAACGCCCGAGCTCGAAGCGAAGGCGGAGGCCGCTGCGCGTAGGCTCGGCCTGCCGCTCGAGATCCGCGAAACCGGAGACGCAGGCTTGGAACGTGCCCTCGAACAGCTACTGAAGGAGGCCGTTTGCTGATCAACGAGATGCCGCGCTACGAGATCCTCGACGAGTCGTCGATGCAGGAGCTCGAGCGCGGCTGGCGCCGCATCGTCAGCGAGCTCGGCATCGACTTCGGCACGTCGGAGCCGCACCAAGAGAGCGTCGCGCTGCTCGAAGCAGCCGGCCAAAAGGTCGACGGGCAGCTCGTCAAGCTCGACCCGGACTGGATTCTCGAGCAGGTCGCGAAGGCTCCGCGCGAGTTCGACCTCCAGGCGCGAAACGCGGAGCACACGATTCACGTCGGCGGGAACCACATGGCGTTCGGCGCGGTCTACGGCTGCCCGTTCGTGCGCGAGGGACTCGAACGTCGCGAGGCGACGTACGCCGACTTCGAGAATCTCGTGCGCCTCTCGCAGGCGTTCCCGCAACTCGACACGCCGGGCGGGACGATCTGCGAGCCGAACGACAAGCCGCTCGACTCGCGCCACCTCGACATGGTCTATGCGCTGCTGACGCTGTCCGACAAGCCGTTCATGGGATCGGTCACCTCTGGGCCGAACGCCGAGGACACGATCGCGATGGCGGAGATGGTGTTCGGCCGCGAGAGCCTCGAGCAGACGCCGGCGGTCATCTCGCTGATCAACGTCAACTCGCCGCTGCGCTACGACGAGCGAATGCTCGACGCGCTGCACGCGTATGCGAAGGCGAACCAGGCGCTCGTGATCACGCCGTTCCTCTTGATGGGTGCGATGTCCCCGGTGTCGATCCCGGCCACGCTCGCGCAGCAGGTCGGCGAGGCGCTCGCGGGGATCGCGCTCGTGCAGACGATTCGGCCGGGCTGCCCGGTCGTCTTCGGCTCGTTCCTCTCGAACACCGACATGCAGTCGGGATCTCCGTCGTTCGGGACGCCCGAGTCCGGGATCGGCTTGCTCTGCACCGGGCAGATCGCGCGCCGCTACGGGCTGCCGTTCCGCGGCGGCGGCGGGCTCACCTCGTCGCAGGCGGTCGACGCCCAGGCGGCGTACGAGGCGATGATGACGCTCTGGCCGACGTTCCTCGCCGGCACGAACTTCGTCATGCACTCCGCGGGCTGGCTCGAGTCGGGGCTCGTGTCGTGCTACGAGAAGTTCATCGTAGACGTCGAGCTGCTGCGCATGCTGCACGAGGTGTTCGAGCCGCTGAAGATCGATGAGGAGACACTCGCCTACGGCGCGCACCAGGAGGTCGGGCAGGGCGGGCACTTCCTCGGCGCGGCACACACGCTCGAGCGCTTCCGCGAGTGCTTCTACCGGCCGTTGCTCTCGTCGACCGAGAACTACGAGCGCTGGAGCCGCAACGGCGGCAAAGACGCGGCCGCGCGTGCGAGCGACATCTGGCGCAAGACACTCGAGGAGTACGAGGAACCCGCGATGGATTCCGGACTGAAGGACGAGCTGACGGCGTTCGTCGACCGGAGGCGCGCCGAGCTTGGCGACTGAGTCTCAGATGTTCGTCGGCGGCGCCTGGGGGAGCTCGGCCTCCGGCGAGACGTTCACCGCCGAGTCGCCCGCGACGGGCGAGCCGATCGCCGAGGTGCCGCAGGGCGACCGACACGACGCGCAGCGCGCGATCGACGCGGCGAACGACGCGGCGCCCGGGTGGGCCGCCACGACGCCGTTCGAGCGTGCGGCGCTGATGCATCGCGTCGCCGACGAGATCGAGAAGCGGCGCGAACAGCTCGTGCACACACTCACTCTCGACCAGGGCAAACCGCTGCACGAGTCGCGCGACGAAGTCGAGGAGCTCATTGCGTACTGGCGCAACGCCGCCGAAGATGGGAAGCGTCTCGAAGGACGCCTCGCGAACTCGTTCACACCGGGCAAGCGCGTGCTGCTCGTGCGCCGCCCGCGCGGCGTGATCGGGGTGATCACGCCATGGAACTGGCCCTACACCATGCCTGCAGAGCTGATCGCGCCGGCGCTCGCGTCGGGCAACACGGTCGTCTGGACACCGGCCTCGACAACGGCGGTCGCCGGTGCCGCGCTCGCGGAGTGCATTGCGGAGGCTGACCTGCCGCCCGGCGTTTTCAACTTCGTCACCGGGCCCGGCTCGACTGTCGGCGACGAGATCGCGCGCAACCCCGGAACGCACGGCGTCGGATTCATCGGCTCGACGGAGACCGGGCGCAAGGTCGCAGAAGCGGCCGCCGGCAAGGCCGCCGTGCTGGAGCTCGGCGGCAACGGGCCGGTCGTCGTGCTCGACGACGCCGACCTCGAGCTGGCAGCCGATGCGATCGTCACCGCATGCTTCCTCTGCGCGGGCCAGAGTTGCACCGCCGGCGAGCGCATCCTCGTCCATCGCAACGTTCGAGAAGAGCTCGTCGCGCGCGTCGAAAAGCTCGTCGGGGAGCGCGTGCTGCTCGGCGATCCGTTCGCAGAGATCACGACGATGGGCCCGCTGAACAACGCAGGCGTTGCAGAGAAGATGGACGAGCACGTGGCCGACGCGCTCGAGCGCGGTGCGACGCTCGTGCACGGCGGCGCTCGCGCGAACGGGTTCCCGACGGACCTCTACTGGCAGCCCACGGTGCTCGACGGCGTCCCCGAGGGCTCGCTCGTCGCGCGTGATGAGACGTTCGGGCCCGTTGCGCCGTTCGTCGCGATCGACTCGCTCGACGACGCGATCCGGCTCGCGAACGACTCACCGTACGGGCTGCTCTCGGCGATCTTCACACGCGATCTCGCCAAGGGCCTCCGCTACGCCGACTCCGTGAAGACCGGTTGGGTGAACGTGAACGACTCTTCGAACTACTGGGAGGCGCACTTGCCCTTCGGCGGACGCTCCGGCACGCAGAGCGGCATCGGCCGCGTCGGTGGCAGCGCCCCGATGGAGGCGTTCACCGAGCTGCAGACCGTCGTCTTCGCATGAACGACCTTTACGACGTCGTGATCGTCGGAGGCGGCAGCGCGGGCTGTGCACTCGCGGCACGGCTCACCGAAGACGAGTCCACGCGTGTGCTCGTCCTCGAAGCGGGGCGGACCGACTCGTGGTGGGACCTCTACATTCACATGCCGGCGGCGCTTTCGTTCCCGATCGGCAACCGCTTCTACGACTGGAAGTACGAGTCCGAGCCCGAGCCGTTCATGCAGGGCCGCCGCGTGTACCACGCGCGCGGGAAGGTACTCGGCGGGTCGAGCTCGATCAACGGGATGATCTTCCAGCGCGGCAATCCGCTCGATTACGAGCGCTGGGCGACCGAGGGTGGCCTCGTGGAGTGGGACTACGCGCATTGCCTCCCGTACTTCAAGCGCATGGAGACGTGCCTCGCGGGCGCGGACGACTGGCGCGGCGGCGACGGGCCGCTGCGGCTCGAGCGCGGTCCGGCGAGTGGGCCGCTGTTCGATGCGTTCTTCGCGGCGGTGCAGGAAGCCGGGTACGAGCTGACCGGCGACGTCAACGGCTTTCGCCAGGAAGGCTTCGCCCGCTTCGACCGCAACATCTCTCACGGCAGGCGGCTCTCGGCGGCACGTGCCTATCTGCATCCCGTCATGCGGAGACCGAACCTGACGGTTCGCACGCGAACCTTCGTCGAACGCGTGCTCTTCGACGGCACGCGCGCGGTGGGCGTGTCGGCAGGCGGGCGTGAGATCGATGCCGGGGAGGTGATCCTCTGCGGCGGCGCGATCAACTCGCCGCAGCTGCTGCAGCGGTCGGGGGTGGGGAACGCGCGCGACCTCGAGGCGCTCGGGATCCCGGTCGTGGACGATCTTCCCGGGGTCGGAGAAAACCTCCAGGACCACCTCGAGGTGTACGTGCAGTGCTCGTCGAAGCTGCCCGTCACCGTCGCGCCGGCGTACCGCTGGCACAATCGTCCTCGCGTCGGCCTGGAGTGGCTTCTTCGAAAGACGGGGCCGGGTGCGACCAATCACTTCGAGGCCGGCGGGTTCATTCGCTCGAACGACGAGGTCGCGTATCCGAACGTGATGTTCCATTTCCTGCCGATCGCCGTGCGCTACGACGGCACGGCGCCGCGGGGCCACGGCTACCAGCTGCACGTCGGGCCGATGTACTCCGATGCGCGCGGGTCGGTGAAGCTTCGGTCCGCCGACCCGCGCGCGAAGCCGGCGCTTCGCTTCAACTACCTGTCGACGGAGCAGGACCGGCGCGAGTGGGTCGAGTGCGTGCGTGCTGCACGCACGATCCTGAACGCGCCCGCGTTCGAGCGGTTCAACGGCGGCGAGCTCTCGCCCGGGGCCGCCGTCGAAAGCGATGAGCAGATCCTGGACTGGGTCGCGCGCGATGCCGAGACCGCGCTGCATCCGTCGTGCACGTGCCGCATGGGCGACGACGAGCTGTCGGTCGTCGATCCCTCGACGATGCGTGTGCACGGTGTCGACGGGCTGCGGGTGGTCGACGCGAGCGTGTTCCCGTTCGTGCCGAACGGGAACATCTATGCGCCGACGATGATGGTCGCGGAGCGCGCCGCCGACCTGATCCGCGGCGTGACGCCGCTCGCGCCGTCGGACGTTCCGTTCTACCGGCACGGGGTGACCACATCGGCCTGACCGAGAGCACCGTCGGCGAGTTCCTCGCGGCGCTCGGCGAGCGAACGCCGACGCCGGCAAGCGGGGCGGCGACGGCGGTGACCGGCGCGCTCGCGGCCGCGCTCGTGGAGCTCGCGGGCCGGTTCGCCGGCGACGAGGATGCGGTCGTGCGTGCGAAAGCGCTCTGGCTGCGACTCGCCGAGCTCGCCGACGAGGACGCAGACGCGTACACCGCGTTCATGGCGGAGCGCACGGACGCGGCTCGGGCGCGGATCATCGAGGTGCCGGATGAGATCGCCGCGTGCGCGGACGAGGTCGCGGAGCTCGCCGAGCGCGTGCGGAAGCAACTGCGCTCGTCGGTCGTCGGCGATGCCGAGGCGGCCGGCGAGCTTGCGCGCGCGGCTGCCCGCGTCGCACGTCGCCTGGCAGAGCTCAACGCGGTGTAGCAGGAAACCGGGCCGTCGCCGCAGAAACGAGTGATGTGGGGTCGTACACGCTGCCGCGCGCCACTCGCCCGCATCCCAGGCTCGAGCGGATGCTCATGCAGCCCTCGGGGGATGACGCCGCTGCTCAGGCAAGCGAGCTCGAGACGCGCGTCGAGCGGCTCGAGCACGCGCTGCGGGCGATCGAGCAAAGCCCGGACGTCGATCGCGCGGTGATCCGTGCGGCGACGGCGCATACGCGCCTCGTCTGCGACAGCGCGGGCTACGCGATCGACGAGATCGACGAGCCCCCGCCCGACACGGGCGCGAGCGTCGAGCGCGACGGGCGCATGTACACGGTGTGGCGGCTCTCGCCGTCGCCGTTCCCGGGCGATGCCCGGCGCTGCGCCGTCCTCGTTCCGGCGTGACCTCTTTATGAGGCGAGCTCGCGCATCCGCTCGACCGCGCGCTCGAGACCCGCGTCGTCGAACAGGTACGGAGTGGCGTTGCGCACGTCGTGCAGCGGCGCGTCGAGGTCGGTCGACCCGCCCGCGGCGTTGACCGCGTAACGCACGGGGATCTCATGGCAGACGCAGAGCACGACATGATCCGTGCGGCGGGCGAGTCGTTCGAAGGCATCGGCGTACCGGCGGGCAGCGTCGTTCAGGCTTTCGCCGCGAGGGAACGGATCGTCGCGGGTGTGGGCATGCTTCCAGTCGCGGTAGTCGGCGAGCGTCTTCCCTTCGAGCTCCCCGATACGAATGTCGTCGAGGTCTTCGTCGATCACGTGCGGGACGATGTCGGCCCGCGCTTCGAGCGCAAGTCGCGCCGTCTCCTGCGCGCGAGGGAACCGTGAGGTGACGCACAGGTCGATCCCGACCGGTGCGATCTGGCTGCCGAGTGCGGTCGCCTCCTCGGCGCCGAGCGGAGACAGGCCCCGATCGCGCGCCGGGTCGCCGTTGATCACGCCGTCGATGTTGAAGAGCGACTGGCCGTGCCGCGCGAGGAGGACGAGGTGCACGCCTCGACGCTATCGATGTCGCGCATCCCGGGCAGGAAGAGCGCTGCAAGTGTGATCGCGGCGCCGATCAATCCCGAGCCGACGAGCGTCGCCCGGGCTCCGACAGCGCCGGCGATCGGGCCGGTGAGCGCGTAGGAAACCGGGAGGAGGCTGATCGAGATCAGCCAGTCCAGGCTCGACACGCGCCCGAGCAGGCCCGCCGGGACGTGCCGCTGCTTGATCGTCGCCCACACGATCGTGCCGGCAGCCTCGAGCGCGTTGAAGAGCAGGCAGGCAAGCGCCAGCTGCGGCGCCGTGCGGCCGATTCCGTAGCCGACGACTGCAAGCGTCGCGACCGTCCAGCACACGTACATGAACGTCATCGGCCGGCGTGGCTCGGCGCGCTGGCCCATGAAGGCAGCCGCACCGAGGGCGCCGACACCGCCCGCGGCCAGGACGACACCCAGCTGGCTCGCCGACCCGTGCAGCTCGTTCTTGACCACGTACGGGAGCAGGACCTCTGTCGGGCCGAGGAACACGAGGTACGCCGCCGCCGCGGAGAAGAGCGTCCCCCAGAGCCAGACGCGCCGCCGCACGAAGCGCAACCCGTCGCGCACCGCAGCCATGGTCGATCCCGTGGGTTCTCCGCTGCCTCCGAGCGGACGCAGCGCGAGCACGGTCGCGACAGACATCCCGAACGAGGCGGCGTCGAGTGCGAACGCGGTGCCGGAGCCGGTCGTGCCGACGAGCACGCCGCCGAGTGCCGGGCCCACGAGTCGCATCGCGATCGGCCGCACGAACTGGTCGAGCGCGTTCGCCTGAGGCAGGTCTTCTGCCGGCACGAGCTCGGGAACCGTGGACTCAAATGCAGGCGTGAAGAACCCCGCGCCGAGCGCGTAGACCGCGACGAGCGCCGTCAGGGCGGGAAAGCTGAGCGCGTGCGCGAACGCGAGCACGGCCAGCAGTCCGACGGCGAGGCCGCGGCCCAAGTCGGACCAGAGCATCACGAGACGCCGGTCGAAACGGTCGCTCGCAGCCCCGCCCACGAGCAGGCATGCGATCGTCGGGGCCGTCATCGCGATCCCGATCACCGACAGCGCCGCGGGTGCGTTCCAGAGTGCGTAGGCGGTCCATGCGGTGGCGACCAGGAACATCCCGTCGCCGACGAGCGACACGCTCATCCCCGCCCAGAGCAGGCGGAAATCGCGCGTCCGCAATGGCCTTAGCAGGCCGATGCGGGCGAAGCCGCCGCCGCGGTCGAGACCCTCGAAACTATGCTGCATCGGGCTCCAGGGGCCCGAGAGGCCCGAGGAGCTCTTCCGCTGCGAGATGCTCGTCGAGCGAGCCGGACGGCATCGGCCGTCCGAAGAAGAAGCCCTGGCCCAGGTCGAACCCGAGGCTCTGCAGCGACTCGATCTGCTCCGGGCGCTCAATGCCCTCGGCCACGACCTCGAGCCCTAGCCGCTCGCCGATTGCCATGATCGCCGCGGCGAGCGCGTTGTCGTCGATGCCGTCGCCCAGGAACGAGCGGTCCATCTTCAGGATGTCGACGGGCAACCTGCTCAGGTAGCTGAGCGACGAGTAGCCGGTGCCGAAGTCGTCCATCGCGATGCGGACACCGAGATCCTTCAGCGCGTGCAGGCGTCTGACCGACACGTCGGCGTCCGCGAGCATGACGGTCTCCGTCACCTCGAGCACGAGCGACTCCGGCCGCAGCCCGGAACGGCGCAGCGCGTTGATGACGTCGTCGACGATCGTCTCCGACTGCAGCTGCTTCACCGACAGGTTGACGCTCACCCGAATCGTGTCGTCGATCGCGCTCTGCAGCTCGGCGCCCTTCGTGCATGCCTGGTCGATCACCCAGCGGCCAATCGGGATGATCAAGCCGGTCTCTTCGGCCAGGGGGATGAACGCGTCCGGCCCGATCAGGCCGCGCGTCGGATGATGCCAGCGCAACAAAGCCTCGACGCCGTAGCGGCCGCCGCCGGCAAGTCGTACGACGGGCTGGTAGAAGACCTCGAGCTGGTCCTCTTCGAGTGCACGCTGCAGTTCGCCGCGCAGCTCGAGCCGTTCGACGACACGCTCGTGCATTGCGGGCTCGAAGAGGCGGTACCGCCCCTTGGTGTCGCGCTTCGCCATGTACATCGCGACGTCGGAGTTGCGGAGCAATTCTTCGGCGTTCTGCGAAAGCAGGTCCTCGTCGCTCATGCAGATGCCCATCGAGGCGCGTGGATAGACCTGTTTCCCTTCGACCTCCATCACCGCTTCGAGCGCGTTGAGCAGGCGGTCGCCGATCATCGCTGCCTCGTCCGAGCCGCTGACGCCGTCGAGCAGGACCGCGAACTCGTCCCCGCCGAAGCGTGCGACCGTGTCGGCAGGGCGGCTCGCGCTCTCGAGACGCGCTGCGACCTCGCTCAACACGGTGTCGCCGGCCTGGTGGCCGAGGCTGTCGTTGACGGTTTTGAAGTCGTCGAGATCGATGAACATGACCGCGATCAGCGAGCCTGTCCGCACCGTCGAGCGCAACGCGTGCCCGACGCGGTCCGCGAACAGTGCGCGGTTCGCGAGCCCGGTCACCGGGTCATGGAATGCCTGATGTGAGAGCTGCTCCTCGAATGCCTTGCGCTCGCTGATGTCGCGGCTGTTCAGGACGATGCCGCGGACGTGCTCGTCGTCGAGCAGATGCGTGTGCTGTACCTCGAACTTGAGCCAGCGTCCGTCCTCGTGCTGGAGAGAGCATTCGAAGGTGTGCGAGTCGGTTCTTTCGTTGCCGTGCACGTCGAGGATCCGCTCGAGGCGCGAGCGATCGTTCTCGTCGAGCAACGTGCCGAACGAGCCACCCTCGATGGCCTCGACGGTGTAGCCGAGCAGTCGCTCGATCGACGGGCTCTGGTAGGTGACGAGGCCGTTCTCGTCGATCACGGTGATCAGGTCGCTCGAGTGTGCAACGAGCGAGCGGAAACGAGCCTCGCCGCGCTGGCGGTGCAGGTTCTCGGCGAGTGAGGCGGCCTCCAGTGCCAGTGACACCTGCGACGCGAGCGACTCGAGCGAGTCGACGAGGTGCGGTGCGACGGGTTCGAGGGACTGGATCACGAACGCGCCCTGTTCCTGTCCCGACACAGAGAGCTTGACGACGATCGTCGTGCCCTGCCCGAGGCCGAGCGCAACGGAAACCGGCTCCGTCGGCACGGCGACGCCGGTGCGGTCGCGGGTGCGCAGCCAGGCCATCGCCTCGGTCGGGAGCTGCCAGGTGCCCGCGCCGTTCGATGCCGTCACCTGCGCCTGGTCTTCGTCCCAGAGCACGAGACGCACCTTGGCGGCCCGCCCGATGATCCGCGCTGCGGATGCAACAGCCTCGTCGTTGACGCTCGCGCGGCCGACGGACTCGACGAGTGCAAGACCGGCTTCGCGCAACGTCACTTCCCGTTTCGTCGCCTGCTCCTCCTGCCGGGCGAGACCGGCGACACGGAGCACGACGAGCAAGAAGAGAATCGCCGAGGTGCCGACGACGACGAGCAGGTCGGGGTTTCCCAACGCCTCCACGAACCGGATTCCCGGCGCGATCATGCACGCGATTGCCAGCAGCGACAGTCGAGTCGCAGTGAGCCGGACTCGGTGCCGCTCTGCCGGTTCCTCGAGATCTCGCATCGACGGGTGGAGGGCCGCGGCGCCCCAGAGCGCGAGGTACGCGAGCCAGCCGAGATCGAAGATGACCTGGTGGTGGTAGCTGTTGTGGAGGAGCGCGTAGTTGTACGCGCAGTCGGTCGCGAGCAGTGACGCGGTGCCGGCGAACAGGAGATAGAAGGACGGGGTCTTCGTGCCTGCCTGGACCGCGAAGCGGATGATTGCGGCGAGCAGCAGCACGTCACCGAGCGGGTACGCGGTCGAGACGACTTTCGCGAGCGGTGTCAGGCCGGCCAGGTGGACGTTCGGCGCGATCAGGAAGACCCAGAACAAAAGCGCGAAGCCCAACGTCAGGACGAGCGAGTCGAGGACGGCGGCGCGGTCGCGACGATGGGGGTCGCGGCGGCGCACGAGCAGCATCAGCCCGACGACGAGGAGGGGGTAGACGGAGAGGTAGATCGCATCGCCGGCGGACGGGAAGCCGACCACCCCGCCGAGCAGGTCGGGGTAGGTGTAGGTGTAGAAGTCTCCGGCGACGTAGAGCAGCTGCCCGGCGAGCAGCAGCAGCCAGGCGAGGCGCGCCTGTGCGCGATGTGCGAACACACCGCCGGCGATTGCACCCAGCGAGCCGACGCCGACGATATTGACCATCACGGCGTAGCCCTTGAACGGCGGCACAAACAAGTAGGCGCCGATCACGACAGCCATGCCGGCCAGATAGAACGCCCATGCGTTCCTCTGCCCCAGACGCAAACGGGACGCCGGCATCATGCTGTCTCTCTCACTTTCGTTTGGAGTGGATAGCGATCGGCGAGCTCGCCGATCACCTCGATCAAATGGTCGACCTGCTCATCAGTGTTGGCGGTCGTGACCTGGACGCGGAAGCCGACTTCGTTGTGGGGAACGAGCGGGTAGGCCGCCAGCGTCACGTAAATGCCGTTTTCGAACAGGAACTTGCCCGCTTCGCCGATTTGCTCGGCGTGGGCGAGGGGGATCTCGATCACGGGGAGGCCGTCGCGGTTCGGGGTATGGAAGGAGCGCGCGTCGAGCGCGTCGAGGACGCGCGCCGTCTTCGTGTAGAGGTCGGCGCGGAGCGTGTCGCCGCGCCGCTCGTTGACGTCGAGGCCTGCGAGTACCGTTGCGAGCGAGGCGATCGGCGACGGCCCCGAGTAGAGATACGGAGGCGCGGCGGTTTTCAGCAGCCGCTTCATGTCGGTCGGGCAGGCGATGAACGCGGCCAGGGAGGAGTACGCCTTCGACAGGCCCCCAACGAGGACGACGTTGTCGTAGGTCTCGCCGAAGTACCGCACGACCGAGTTGCCGCGTGAGCCGTAGGGGCAGAGCTCGTCTGCCGAGCGCTCGCCGATGACACCGAACCCGTGCGCGTCGTCGACGTAGAGGATCGCGGCGTGTTCGCGCGCAAGCGCCGCGAAGGCGCTCAGGTCGGGAACATTCCCCGTCATGCTGTTGACGCCGTCGATGCAGATCAGGCGTGCGGACGACTCGTCGGCTTTCAGCAGCTGCTCGAGCTCGGTCAGGTCGTCGTGGCCGAAGCGCTTCAGAGTGGCGCCGCGCAGCGTCGCCACCTCGGCACCTTCGTAGATCGTCTTGTGCGCCCGGCGGTCGACGAACACCGAGCCGCTCGCGGCGAGGAGGGGGATCACGGACAGGTGGATCAGCGTGATCGTGGGCAGAACGAGTGTGTCGGCTGCGCCGAGGAGCTCGGTCAGGCGCTCCTCGATCTGCTCGTAGAGCACAGGGCTTCCGAGGAGGCGCGACCAGCTCGGGTGCGTGCCCCACTCGTCGAGGTAGGCGGGCACCGCGTCGATGATCTCGCGATCGAGATCGAAGCCGAGGTAGTTGCAGGACGCGAAGTCGGCGAGCCACTTGGAGCCGATGCGAATCATGCGGCCGTCGATCTCGTCGATCACTGCGTCCGACATCGGATTCGAGCGCTCGAGCTCGGCGAGATCGGCGCACGCGTCCAGCCAGCGTCCAACCCAATCGTCGGTTGCCCGACGGCGCGTCTTGCCAGGTCTCACCGCAGCCACAGCCGACCTATCGGCAGCCGCAAATCCGTTCTTTAGAAGTTCCAGCGAGCGGGAAACTCCGCTGCCAGCACACGTTTCCGCTGCATTTTGGCGGTTATCCCTCGTATGAGGTATAACCCCCCGGTGCGCCTGGCAGCGACCGTGGTCGCCGCGCTGCTCGTGCCGTCGGCTTTCGTCGCCGCCGCATGGGGCGGCCAGACCTCCCAGCCGACCATCCGCTTCGGTGTCGCCGACGACACCGGCAAGTACGCGCCCGACGGCGGATCCGCGTTCTTCGCGCAGCTCGCATCGATCGGGCTCGACGAAGACCGGATGACCGTTCTCTGGGACGCATCGCACCCGACCACGATCACAGAGAGCACGTTCCTCGACCGTTCGATCGCGCAGGCCGTGAAGGACGGGATCGACATCCGGCTCGCGATTCGCCCGGCCCGGGCGAACGGTATCGGCCTGTCAGCCGTGCGCGCGCGTGAGTTCGGCACGTTCACGGCGCTGGTCGCGAAGCGGTATCCGCAGGTGCACACCTTCGTGATCGGCAACGAGCCGAATCAGCCGCGTTTCTGGCAGCCGCAGTACGTGAAGGGGAAGGCCGTTGCGGCGCAGGGATACGAGCAGGCGCTCGCAGACTCGTACGACGACCTGAAAGCCGTTGACCCGACGATCGTCGTGATCGGCGGCGTGCTGTCGAGTCGCGGCAACGACGACGCGGCAGCATCGACGAACGCGTCGCGATCGCCGCTTCGCTTCATCCACGACCTCGGCCTCGCGTACGCGAAGAGCAAGCGCACGAAGCCGCTCATGGACGAGTTCGGCTTCCACGCGTATCCGCGCTCGAACCGCGACTCTCTGGCGCGCGGCCTGCAGTGGCCCGGTGCCGGCTTCAGCAACCTGGCGCGCATCAAGCAGGCGCTCTGGGACGCGTTCGGCGGCTCGGCGCAGCCGACCGTCGAGACGGGGCTCCGCATCTCGATCGACGAAGTCGGCTGGCAGACCGCGATCCCCGCCGCGTCGAAATCCTCGTACACCGGGCTCGAGAACGTGCCGGTCACCTCGGATGCTGTACAGGCGAAGATCTACGGGCAGATCATCGCCGACGCCGCATGCGACCCCTCGATCGCCGACGTGCTCTTTGCGCCGTTCGTCGACGAGTCGCAGCTCGGCGGTTTCCAGAGCGGGCTCGTGCGGGCCGACGG
>Ga0070741_10009232_pt1 | contig 19280 bp, 12 predicted proteins | sample Coa_R1_4_FD_66440 | JGI IMG/M metagenome (GOLD analysis project Ga0070741, IMG submission 66440) | Surface soil microbial communities from Centralia Pennsylvania, which are recovering from an underground coalmine fire - Coalmine... | ecosystem: Environmental > Terrestrial > Soil > Unclassified ...
TAGAAGACGTGGAACATGTGCCAGAAGACCGCCACCACCATGGCCTGCGCGGCCAAGCGGTGCAGATTGCGGAGGAAAACCCCGTTCGAAACCACGTAGACCAAGTCTTTCATATCGCGGTAGGCATCTGGGACAGCGGGATGGTAGTACAGCATCAACAAAACGCCGGTAACCGACAAAACCACGAAAAGGAAGAAGGCGATAGACCCCAGGTAGTACGTAGCGCGCACGCTCAGCGATTTCTCACGCACCTTGACGGGCATGAAGTGCAGCAAAAAGTTGCCGAAGATGGCCAAACTGCGTGTGCGGTTGGTGCGGGCCGGGCCGCGTCGGAAGATTGACCGCCATACGCGCGTCCGCGTCAATTGTTCGAATCGCTCCTGCACCCAGGCTGTTGTCGCCATCTCAACCTCAAACTTTCAGGATCTCCGACTCCTTGACGGTTTCGAGCTTGTCCACTTCCAAGACGCTGTCTGCTGTCAATCTCACCGCAAAGTGAGGGAGCGGCCGTGGGGCGGGTCCGGCTTCAACGTTTCCATTCCTCCCGAACCGGCTGCCATGGCATGGGCAGGCAATCTGGTTCAAATCCCCCTTCCATTGGGTGATGCACCCCAGGTGGGTGCACACCGCAGTCATCGCCCAGAGGCCCTTTTCGGTGCGAACGATGTAAACCTGCTGATCCTGGATGTAAGTGACGGAGTTCACGGGGTAGTCATCCAACGAGCCAGCCCGGAAGGTCGTGGGAGGCTCAAACAGGACATTCGGCGAGGAGTATTCCACGGTGAGGGCCGTGGCTCCAATGCCGGCGATGGCCAGTGCGCATCCGGCAATCTCATTGAAGAAGTCGCGTCGGTTGACGGGAGCTTTGGTCTCCGCTTTCTCCGCTTTCACTTCGCTTTCTAAAGCCACGTTCAGTTCCCCCTGTTCTCTGCCACTACCTCGTCGGGGTCGTGGTCGAATACTTCGAAGCCTTCCATCGTGATGGTGTGGACCGGGCAGCGCTGGGCGCAAAGGCCGCAGCGAATGCAAATGGTTTCATCCTTCACCATAACGGAGCCCTCTCCGCGGGACAGGTCGCTTGGCGTAAGGTGCTGAAGGGTGATGGAGTCTCCACCCATTGATGCCTGAATCCTTTCCGCGTCGGCGGGAGTAATTTGCAGCAGGCTGAGGGGCACCAGTTGGAGACATTCCTCCGGGCAAACATCCACACAACCGCCGCACAGGATGCATTCGGTGCCTTCGGCTTCGTTACCCTCGAAAATGGTATTGATCCAGCACTTCAGGCAACGCGCGGCTTCCCGGCGGGCTTGTTCTTCGGTGTACCCCAGTTCGACCTCCGCGATCCCGGTGCGGCGGTCGAGCGGAATGGTCGGTATGGATAAGCGTGAGTACTCGTCGTACTCCTGCGCCATCTGGTGGTGGTCCAAAACAGTGATTTGTACGTAGGGGGGTTTCGGTTTCCAGGCCGAACCTTGCAGGTAACGGTCAATTTCCACCGCAGCCTTCTTCCCGTCCGCCACGGCGCTGATGATGAGGCGCGGGCCGAAGGCGATGTCGCCAGCGGCGAAAATGCCGGGGGCGGTCGTCATCAGAGTTTCGGGATCAATTTTGATTGTCCCCTGCCGCGTCGTCTCGATCCCGTCTTCAGGCTTCAGGAAGGTGAGGTCGGAGGTCTGTCCAATGGCCAGGATGGCCGTATCGCAGGGCAGAATGCTCTCTGTCCCCGGGGCGAAGACCGGATTAAAGCGGTGCTGGGCGTCGAAGACGGAAACGCACTGTACGGTCTCGAGGCCTATAAGCTTGTCGTTTTGGCCAATAAACCTCTTTGGCCCTCGTGAAGCATGAATCTTCAGGCCCTCGAGCTCCGCTTCGTGGATTTCCTCCTCAAAAGCCGGCATCCCTTCGCGAGGTTCGAGACACACCATATGAACTTCCCGAGCACCCAGCCGCATGGCGCTGCGGGTGACGTCCATCAGTTCCTTCATGGCAACGTCGCGTTCGGCGTCCGTCAGTTGATCGGGAAGAATCGTACTGGTGAGTGCGTCAAGGGTCTGCTGCTGCTGTTGACGCAGCGCTGTGCGGGCCACGTCCATGGCCACGTTGCCGCCGCCGATCACCACCACTCGCTTGCCGATAGAAAATTGATAGCCCAGATTTACATTCAGCAGGAAATCCGTGCCGGTCACCACGCCGTCAAGGTTATTGCCGGGAAGCATTAAGTCGCGGCTACGATGCAGGCCGATAGCGAGCAGGATGGCTTGGAAGCCCTCCGCACGGAGATCCAAGAGGGAAAAGTCACCCAGACGACTGTTCAGGCGAAGCTCTGGACCCAATGCCAGAATTTCACGCACCTGCGCTTGCACCACGGCACGGGGGAGACGATATTCAGGAATCCCCAGGTGGAGCATGCCGCCCGGTACCGGCGCTGCCTCGAAAATGGTCACTCGATAGCCGAGCAGGGCCAGATCGTGCGCCGCGGCCAGACCTGCGGGGCCCGACCCGATCACAGCGACCCGCTCGGAGCGAGTAACCTGGCGTTTTCCCACATGGAGGTCGAGGGGGTTGCGCGACTCCGGTCCGTACCGTTCGGTCACGAACCGTTTCAAGGCACGAATGGAAATCGGGGCGTCAAACTTCCCACGGCGGCACGCCGTCTCGCAGGGATGGCCGCATACACGGCCGCAGATGGATGCCAGCGGGTTGGGTTCGCGTGCGTAACGGTACGCTTCCTCGTATCGCCCCTCAGCGATCAGCGCGACGTAACGGCCCGCCTGAGTGTGAACCGGACAGGCCTGCATGCAGGGAAAGGAGGACTCCAGCCAGTCCAGGTCTACGAGTTTTACCTTTTGCCCAGCCACCGTGCGCTCCGCCTACTTTGTCACCGTGATATTTACGGAGGTTGATCCGGAAACATTCACCGTCTGGCTCGCCGGCTTGCCCTCTTCACTCCAGGTCTTCAGCGTATAACTGCCATCGGGAACATCTTTGATCACGAATTCGCCCGCCTTGTCGGTTAGCGCGAAGTAAGGAGTAGGAACCACTACGACGTATCCAGACATCTCCGGGTGCACATTGCACAACAAGGGAGCGACGCCGAGGTCATTGAACGTGAAGGATTTCGACACCCCCTCCGGCCAAGTCCCCATATTGTGGGCCAGTTTTTTGTTGCCACTGATGGAGGGCCAGTAAACGTTGTGCCCCACCGGGTCGCTGTTCAGGAAATCGACTGTCGTCCCCTTCAAAACCACCAGTACGTGAGGGACGAAGGTCATGTGCTTCTGGTCCTCCACAGCGTGCTTGGCCGGTGGATTGAAAGTCTTGCCGGGAATGGCGTCGATGTAGACGGCGATGTTTTCCGCGGAGTGCATCCGCTGCACCGTAACTTTCCCCTTAATCTCTCCGGCAAAGCCGTTTGTGATGGAGAGGATCCCCACTATCAACAAAGCGACCGTAGGAATTACTTGCGCCCTTGTTTTCATTTGTCGACCTCGATTTCAGGATTGGCACAACGCCGGCGACTGGAAATGCTTGGAACGGCACCAGACGCGCCGGTCAAAATCTTTAACGGATCGATCGGGCCTACGTTATGTTCCTTGATCTTCCCGGGCCCAACCGCCTAGCAACATGAGGAAGCTTAAATAATATGAAAAGCACCGTCAGTGACGAGCAACCACGGACATTGTGACGTACATCACAAGAAAGGGGGTGACCCTGCAGACACTGTGGACCTCAAGTCTCTGCATAACTATTGAAAATTTCAGCGCTCAGGACTTTTTGGGGTTACAATTCGGTTCGCGGCTTTGACAGAGTCGGATGTTCGGTGAGCGGCAATGCCCGTCAACGGGTCGAAGGGTCCGTATAACTTAGAGATCATCGAAAGCTGCAGGGGATGCAAAGCCCGCCTGGATGGTCTGTTTTGTCGGCTTCCCCACCCTGTGATTGCCGCCTTGGACTCACTCCGGCAGACGTCCATTTATCCCAAAGGTGCTGTTTTGTTCCTGGAGGGTCAGCCGGCGCGTGGGCTCCACATCATGTGTTCCGGGGAAGCAAAACTGTATGTGAGCTCGGCCGAAGGTCAGAGCCTCACGCTGCGTATTGTAGAACAGGGAGAAGCGCTCGGTTTGAGTACCTTGATTGCTGATGAGGGTTATCCGGCTACGGCCGAGACTTTAAGTCCCAGCCAGGTCAGCTTCATTCCGCGGCTCGAATTCCTGCAATTCATGCGCGCAAATGCCGATGTGGCGTTGCGCGTGGCTAAGCACCTTGGCATGGAACTCAACAAAGCTTTGCAGCAGACCCGGATGCTTGGCTTGGCTCCCGACACTCATGCCAAACTCACCCAATTCCTTTTGCAACGGGCGGAAAAGCATGCGCAGACAACCGCCGACGGCTTGCGCATCGCCCTCAACATGACACATGAGGAAATCGCCCGGAGCATCGGCGTGTCGCGTGAGAGTGTCAGCCGCATTCTCAGCGACTGGAGACACCGCGGAGTGATCCGGGTCAGTGGCGGAACCCTCACCGTCACTAAACCCTTGGAACTTCAAGCAATGTACAATCTCTTGACTCCTCGCTGAATGCGCCTCTCGGTTCATTACAGGTCACATAATCCCGAATCCCTAAATTGAGTTCCATTTTCGACGCTCCCCAAAGCGCGCTGATTTCTCATCGCACGCTTCTATTCCTCCGCAGATTTTGTCTAACCAACTTCGATCTAACGGATTAGAACAGAACGGTGCCCTTCTATTTCGGAATTCGGGGTTAAACCAACCGGAAGAATCGCCTGCGCTTTGAGCCGATCTGACAGAGGCAGAAATAGCGACTCGGGCCGACTCCCCCGACAAGCGGCCAGTCCCTCGGAAATCCCCTCGAATCCGCTCTGCCAGACCACACACTGGAGTTAAATATCGCGTCAAATCTACCTCGTTCATGGGGGCTTAGACTGCACCCAATAGGGATTGATCCGACGGAGGAGGGAGAAGACTCGAATGAATGCATAGAGTCAGGACCGATGCTCTCAGAACCATCGCATCCATTGGAGTACTCCTTCGTGGTCAAGATCAAGAGGTGCGGCTCGCCGACGCGTTGATCTTTAACGTATTTTCCAAGAATGGCGATGAACTCGAGCGCTTTGCCGTTCTGCCGTAAACCTGGTTGCCAACGCAAGGCGCGGCATGGCGGGCTGGCGCAGGTCTCTCACGTGTGGCATCCACGTGGCGCCATTGCCAGGCCTGCGATGAGGTGCCCCAAAAGAACCTTGAAATACCGCAACCTCGGAAGGCGGATGCCGCGCCAGAAATCTCTTGACTTGCCTCTTGACCAAAACCCTGGCTCGCGTTACTGTTGGTTCAGCGGATTTCGGCGTTTCCAAAGGAAAACTGATGAATAGGAATTGATTCAAGGACTGCCGACAGTCACCGGAAGGTGCGTCGAGCGCCCGGGTTACGCGCGCGTCGTCCGCGGGCAATACAGTAAATGAGAAGCAGTTCATCCAAGGAGGCTTTCAATGGATCCCAGAATCAATCCGATTGAGTGCATTCTTCCGCCCCACATCCTGAGGGAGATTTCACAGCGGGGCAATACTAGCCAGCGGGACAGGGCACTCCGCACTTTGGCTGTGTCGGAACGCCAACGCGGTCGGCGTGAAGCGATCGGAGCGTTTGCGTTCGCCCTCGCGACTCCCGCGGGAGAGAAACGCCGAACAATCTATGACGCCCACAACAGCGATACTCTTCCGGGCCAACTGGTGCGCGGAGAAGGCGACAAGCCCACGGGCGACCCCGCCGCCGATGAAGCCTATGACGGGCTGGGCAGCACTTACGATCTCTACAAGCAGATTTACAACCGCAATTCCATCGACAACCAGGGGATGCGGCTGGATGGCACCGTGCATTACCAGCAGAATCTTGACAACGCCTTCTGGAATGGAAACCAAATGGTTTTCGGGGACGGGGACGGAGAGTTGTTTGAACGATTCACAAAATCAGTGGATGTCATCGGGCACGAACTGACGCACGGCGTGACCCAATTTACGATCGGCTTGGTTTACAAAGACCAGCCGGGAGCGCTCAATGAATCCATCTCCGATGTATTTGGTTCGCTGGTCAAACAGCGCGTACTCGGCCAGGATGCCGCAAGCGCCGACTGGCTGATCGGTCAGGGCCTTTTCACTCCGAGTGTAAAGGGCGTGGCGTTACGCTCGATGAAGGCGCCAGGGACAGCTTACGATGATCCGGTTCTGGGAAAAGACCCGCAGCCCGCTCACATGCGAGACTACCAGGACGTCAGCTACGATAATGGCGGCGTGCACATCAATTCAGGCATTCCCAATCACGCCTTCTACGTAACGGCGGTTGAGATCGGCGGGAACGCGTGGGAGAAAGCGGGGATGATCTGGTACGTCATGTCTCGCGACCGCTGGCTGCAAGCGAACGCCAGCTTCCAGGATGCTGCCGCGGCAACCTATGACATTGCGGCTGAGCTTTACGGGACCGGAAGCCTGGAACAGCAGGCTGTCGCCAAAGGATGGGCAGAAGTTGGTATCAGCGTCCAGCCCGCCGCGAGCGCGGCAGGGGCATAGCCGGCGCTTCGGTGATTGGCCGCATTTTGTTGATCGCTCTCGGAGCGTGGCTTTGCATGTCGAAAGCGCCCGCGTGCATCAACATCAAGCAAGACTCGGAACCGCAAGGGCACAGCCCTGGGACGGAACGGATGCGGATCTCCTTTGAACGCAGCGGAGGGTTCGCAGGGATACGTTTGAGGAGAACGATTGACTCCGATACGCTTTCCCCTGAAGAAGCCCGGAAGCTGGGTGAGATGATCGACGCAGCTCATTTCTTTGACCTGCCGCCTTCGGTTACTTCGGAGAAGCCTGGTCCGGACCGTTTCCAGTACCAGCTTACCATTGAGACGAAGACGCGAAGTCACACGGTCCTCGTGGATGAAGAGGCCGCAACCAAGGAGCTTCACGCCCTGCTTTCCTACCTCACAACCCTTGCCCGCAGGAAGTAGCATCCGGGGTCTATCTGCCCGCAGCGATATCGGTCGCAGAAGGCAGTTTTGAAGCGTCCCAACCACCCCCTAATGCCTCAATTAAAAGGACGCTTGCCACCATGCGCCGCGTGAGAACATTCACCGCTGCCTGTTCGTTTTGAAGAGCGATCGTCTGTGACGTGAGCACCTGGAGGTAGCTGGCGGTTCCGGCCTTATATTGGTAGGTGGAGATTTCAAGCGCCCTCCGGGCCGATTGGACCGCTTCCTCCTCAGCTCGCGCCTCGTCGGCAAGAACTCTCAACGCCGCCAGGTTGTCCTCCACCTGCTGAAATCCCGTCAAAACCGTCTGGCGGTAGTTCGCCACGGTGGCATCGTACGCGGCCTGTGCCTGCGCGACCTGCGCGCGTCGCCGCCCTGCATCGAAGAGGGTTTGGGCCAGTTGTGGACCAAAAGACCAGAATCGGCTCGACCACAGGAACCAGTTTGAAAAGGATCCGCTCTGGAAGCCCCCGTCCCCACTGAGGGTCAGCGCCGGATAGTAGGCGGTCTTCGCGATACCGATCTGTTCATTGGCCACGGCCATCTGGCGCTCGGCCGCCGCGATGTCGGGGCGACGCTCGAGCAGGACGGAAGGAACTCCCGCGGGGACGGAGGGAGGAGGCGACTGGATTTTCCGGGCAGGAATCGAAAGGGCCGCAGGAGGCTTTCCGATCAGGATGGCGATGGCGTGTTCGAACTGGGCGCGGGCCACACCGAGATCAATCAGTTGCGCCTGCGCGGTTCTCAACTGGGTCTCGGCCTGAGCCACGTCCGCCCCCGAAGCCACGCCGCTCTTGAACCGATCCTGCGTCAGCTTCAGATACTCCTGGTAGGACTTCACCGTAGCCTCTAACAGCTCCCGCTCGCCATCCGTGCCGTGCAACTCGAAATAGTCCTGGGCGAGCGTTGCCTGGAGGATCAATCGGGCGTTTTCGAGCAGGGCGGCAGAAGCCTGGGCGCTTTCGACGCTGGCGTTAACACTGCGGTGGATGCTGCCCCAAACATCCGCCTGGTAGGATATTTCCACCGGTAGGTTGTAGATGTTCCGTGCCCCGCCGGTGAGATTTCCAGCCCGGATGTTAAACAATGTGCCCGAGGTTCGTGAGTGCGCATAGGAAGGCGCCGTGGCGACCGTCGGAAAGAGGGCGGAACGAGCGATGCGCACCGCATCCGTGGCCGCGCGATATTGCGCTTCCGCGGCCAGCAGGTTCTGGTTTGAGACGTTCACCTGTTCTTCGAGCGCGTTCAGTTCAGGATCGCCGTAGATTTCCCACCACTTGCCGCGCAGCGTTCCGTCGCTGGGCTGAGCCGGCTTCCATTCCGCCCCCGGCTGAGTGCCGGCGGGGGGAATCTCCTTATACGCAGACGGAACCGGCGCGGAGGCCCGCTGGTACTTCGGTCCAACCATACACGCATTCAAAACGAGCAGCGCCGACCCAATCACGACCATGGAGGTATTACGAACCCAAGCGGTGATGATTGCGTTGTTTGCGTTCATGAATCGTACCTTTTCGTTTTCAGTACCCGATGCAATCGGTACAAATCGTCGGACCTTTACCAGCCCTCACGCTTCGAGTTGCCGTGGCTCAACCTCATGCGAACGGATTCTGTCCCACCAATGCTGGAGGCGGTCAAAATAGAGATAGACGACCGGCGTCGTGTAAAGCGTCAGCAACTGGCTCACCACCAGCCCGCCGATGATGGCGATCCCCAGGGGCCGCCGCAACTCGGACCCCATGCCGCGGCCGAGAGCGAGAGGCAGCGCGCCAAGGATTGCGGACATCGTGGTCATCAGGATGGGCCGGAATCGCAGCAGGCAAGCCTCGAAAATAGAGTCCCGGGAATTCTTGCCCTCGTTCCGTTCCGCGGCCAGAGCGAAGTCGATCATCATGATGGCGTTCTTCTTGACGATGCCGATCAGCAGAATGATCCCGATGATAGCGATGACCGTAAGATCGGTGCGGGTGAGCATCAGCGCCAACAGCGCCCCGACCCCCGCCGATGGGAGGGTGGAAAGAATCGTAATGGGATGGATGTAGCTCTCGTAGAGAATCCCGAGCACGAGGTAAACCGCCACCAGGGCGGCTGTAATCAGCAGGGGCTGGCTGCCAAGTGAATCCTGGTAGGCCTGGGCCGTGCCAGCGAATCCGGTGTGAATCGTGGAGGGGAGACCCTCTTTGCTCGCGGCATCCTCGATGGCCTCCACCGCGTCCCCCAGCGCCACGCCGGGCTGAAGGTTGAACGAAATCGTGACGGCGGGAAAGAGTCCCTGATGGTTGACCGAGAGCGGCGCGGTTTGCGAGGCGAAATGAGCCAGAGCGCTTAGAGGGACCTGCTGGCCGTTTGGAGAGCGCACGTAGACCTGGCGAAGGAACAGGGGATTCTGCCAGTATTCCGGCGCGGCCTCCATCACCACGTGGTACTGGTTCAGCGAGCTGTACATGGTTGAAACCTGCCGTTGGCCGAAGGCGTCGTAAAGCGTGCTGTCAATCAACTGTGGTGAGATATTGAAACGCGCGGCCGTTGTACGATCGTACTCGATCATCGCCTGCAAGCCGCGGTTCTGCTGGTCGCTGTTCACATCGGCAATAATGGGGATGTTTTTCAGCTCGCGAAGCATTCGGGGAGCATAAGTGATAAGGTCCTGGAGGTTGTCCCCGCGCATGGTGAATTGGTACTGGGCACTGCCGAACCGTCCGCCGACCCGCACATCCTGAGAGGCCTGCATGTAGAGCGCGGCCCCCGGCACCTGCGCGAGCTTTGGCCGCAGGCGTGCAATGATTTGGTCGACGCTGACCTTCCTTTCCGCCAGGGGCTTGAGAGAGATGAACATGCGCGCCGTATTGGCCCCGGCCCAACCTCCCGTGAACCCATTCACACTATCGACCGCCGGGTCCTTGTCCACGATGTCGATCATCTGCACCAGCATCCTGTTCATCGCCTGGAACGACGCCGACTGGTCAGCCTGGATCGATCCCATCATTCGCCCGTTATCCTGCTGTGGGAAGAATCCCTTGGAAACGTGAATGAAAAGGTAGACGTTGAGAGCAATGGTGACCAGAAGAACCGCCAGCGTGACCGCCGAGTAGCGCAGGACAACAGAAAGGCTTCTCCCGTAGGTTTTCACGACCCAATTGAAGGCCTGCTCGCTCTTCTGGTACAGCCAGCCATGTGTTTCGTGCTGCTTCAGCAGGTGAGCGCACATGGACGGCGTTGCCGTGAGCGAAATCACCAGCGAAATCGCAATCGCAATGGAAAGCGTGACCGCGAACTCCCGGAACAGGCGGCCCACAATTCCCCCCATCAGGAGTAGCGGGATGAACACCGCGATCAGGGAAAGGCTCATGCTCACCACGGTGAAACCAATCTCCCGCGCTCCCTTCAGGGCGGCTTCAAACGGAGGCATACCCCGCTCGAGGTAGCGCGTGATGTTCTCGATGACTACGATGGCATCGTCCACGACGAAGCCCGTCGAGATGGTGAGAGCCATAAGCGACAGATTATCGAGGCTGTAACCCAGAAGGTACATCACCCCGAAGGTCCCAATCAGCGAAACCGGCACGGCGACACTCGGAATAAACGTCGAACGGGGATTGCGCAGGAAAAAGAACACCACCAGAATCACCAGCATCACGGCGATGATAAGCGTTCTTTCCACGTCGTGGACGGAGGCACGGATGGTGACCGTCTGGTCCATAACCACGTGCAGATCGATGGCTTGCGGAATGTCGGCTTTAAGTCTAGGGAGCTCCGCGCGGATGCGGTCCACTGTTTCGATGATGTTGGCTCCGGGCTGGCGGAAGATAATCACCAGAATGGCGGGTTTGCCATTCGTATAGGCAGCGCCACGAATGTCTTCCACGGAATCCACCACGCGGCCGACATCCTTAAGCCGCACGGCGGACCCGTTGTGGTAGGCGACAATCAAGGGCTGATAATCGATGGCTTTGAAGATCTGATCATTGGCGCCGATCTCCCAAGTGCGATGGCCGTCTGAGAAATGCCCCTTGGGCACGTTGGCGTTCGCGCTGGCCAAGACTGCGCGGACCTGCTCGAAGCCGATGCCGTATTTGTTCAGGGCCGGCGGGTCCAGCTCTACCCGGACCGCCGGCAGTGAGCTTCCCCCGACAATGACCTGGCCCACCCCGTCTATTTGTGAGAGCTTCTGGGACATAATTGACGTGGCGGCGTCGTACATCTGGCCCTTCGTCAGCACATCCGACGTGAGCGAGATGATCAGGATGGGAGAATCCGCCGGGTTCACTTTGCGGTAAGTAGGATTGTTGGGAAGGTTCGTGGGCAGGTAACCCCGAGCGGCGTTGATGGCGGCCTGGACATCGCGCGCCGCAGCGTCAATGTTACGGTTCAAATCAAATTGCAGGGTGATACTGGTCTGGCCAAGAGAGCTTGAGGAAGTCATCTCGGTAACCGCCGCGATGCGGGCAAACTGCCGTTCCAGCGGCGTGGCCACCGCCGAGGCCATCGTCTCGGGGCTTGCACCCGGCAGCGCGGCGCCCACGGTAATGGTGGGGAAATCGACCTGCGGGAGTGGCGAGACCGGCAGGAGGCGGAAAGCCACCGCCCCGGCCAGTGCAATGGCAATGGTCAGAAGCGTCGTCGCGACCGGTCTGCGGATGAAGATCTCGGAAATATTCATAGACTCAAGCGACGGGAGCTGGGTCCGCGCCTGAATTCGCTTGCCGCTCCCTGGAGAACCGCTTCCCGAAACGGTCGAACCACAAGTAGATGACCGGGGTCGTATACAGCGTGAGCAACTGGCTGAGCAGGAGCCCGCCGACGATGGAAATACCCAGGGGCCTCCGCAGCTCAGAGCCCGTTCCCGTACCGAGTGCCAGCGGCACTCCGCCGAGCAGAGCCGCCATGGTCGTCATCATGATTGGCCGAAACCGCAGCAGGCACGCCTGGTAGATGGCATTGACGGGCGTCATGCCTTCCTTCCGTTCTGCCTCCAGCGCGAAATCAATCATCATGATGGCATTCTTTTTAACGATGCCGATCAGCAGCACGATGCCGATCAGCGCGATGACGCTGAAATCGTTCCGGCAAAGCAACAAGGCCAGCAGCGCGCCCACTCCCGCGGACGGCAGGGTCGACAAAATAGTGATCGGATGAATGTAGCTCTCGTAAAGCACACCGAGAACGATGTAAACCGTGATGATCGCGGCCAGGATCAACAGGGGCTCACTGGAAAGCGACGCTTGGAAAGCCTGGGCAGTACCCTGGAATCCAGCTTGAATGCTGGGCGGGAGGCCGATCTTTTCCTTCACCTGATTGACAGCCTTAACGGCGTCACCCAGCGAGGCGCCGGGAGCCAGGTTAAAGGAAAGCGTCACCACCGGGAACTGTCCCTGGTGGTTTACGGTAATGGGAGCGCTCGTTTCCTCCACGTGTGTGAACGCGGCGAGTGGCACCTGCCCTCCGTTCGGGAATGCCGCAGAAGATTGGATGGGCCCGCTGAAAGCAGCGTTCGAGGGGATCGTCGCGGCGTTCAGAGCGGATGCCGTCGACGACAGGTTCGCGTTGGCAGCGGACACTGAACTCGAAGGGCCGAACAACTGGGCGACCGAGGTTCCGCCCGCGACGACGCCGGTCGAACCGAAAGCAGCTCCCGTGCCCGTCCGTATGTAAAGGTTGCGCAGGTCGAGAGGATTCTCCTTGAAATCCGGCTTCACCTCAAGCACCACGTGGTACTGGTTCAACTGGGTGAAGATTGTGGAAACTTGCCGCTGACCGTAGGCATCGTAGAGCGTCTGGTCGATGGCGGATGGAGTGATACCCAGGCGGTAGGCGGTTTCGCGGTCGAAAACCACCTTGGCCCGCAGACCCTGCACTTGCTGGTCGCTCGCCACGTCGCGCAGCTCCGGCATTTTCTGGAGTTCTGCGAGCATGCGAGGCGCAAAGGTGTTCAGCTCTTCGATATTAGGGTCTTCCAGCGTGTACTGGAATTGAGTGCGGCTCACTCGGTCCTCTACGGTAATGTCCTGAACGGGTTGCATAAACAACGTGATACCCGGCACCCTGGCCAGCTCCGGTTGCAGGCGGCGGATCACATCACTGGCGCTGATGTTACGTTCTTCGAGCGGCTTCAGATTGATCAAGATGCGACCGCTATTCAAGGTGGTATTGATTCCATCGATGCCGATGAAGGACGAGAGGCTTTCGACCGCGGGATCCTTCAAAATGGTCTTGGCGAGTTCCTGCTGCTCCGCGGCCATCTCCTGGAAGGAGACGGTCTGTGCCGCTTCGGAGATACCTTGAATGACTCCCGTATCCTGGATCGGGAAAAAGCCCTTCGGAATATAGATGTACAGCAGGATGGTCAGCACAAAGGTGGCCAGGGCCACCAAGAGAGTCCCTGTCTGATGACAGAGCACCCATTGTAGAGTCTTGTCGTAGTAAGCCAGCACAGAATTCCAGGCGTGCTCGGTCACGCGGAACAGGTGCGTCTGTTTTTCCGCGGGCTGGTGCTTCAACAGCTTCGAGCACATCATTGGCGTCAGCGTCAGTGAGACAATGGCGGAGACCAGTATGGTGACGGCCAGCGTCACCGCGAACTCCCGGAAGAGCCGCCCGACAATATCGCCCATAAACAGAAGCGGAATGAGGACCGCAATCAGGGAGATCGTCAAGGAAACGATCGTAAAACCGATTTGCGCCGAGCCTTTGAGCGCGGCCTCGAGCGCGGAGTCGCCCTCCTCGATATAACGAGAAATATTCTCGATCATCACGATCGCATCATCGACCACAAATCCGGTCGAAATGGTCAGGGCCATCAGCGTCAGGTTGTTCAGGCTGTAGCCCAGCAGATACATCACCCCAAAGGTGCCGACCAGCGAAAGCGGCACGGCAACACTCGGGATGACTGTAGCGGCAAGGTTGCGGAGAAACAGGAAAATCACCATCACCACCAGGGCGACCGTGAGCATCAGCTCGAACTGAACATCCTTCACCGAGGCGCGGATGGTGTTTGTCCGGTCGGTCAGGATGTTGACATGAACGGAGGAAGGCAGGGTGAGCGTGAGCTGAGGAAGCAGCTTCTTGATCCGGTCCACCACGGAGATGATATTCGCCCCCGGCTGTCGCTGGATATTCAGAATGACGGCCGGAATGCTGTTCATCCAAGCGGCCTGATGAATATTCTCCGCATCGTCCACTACGGTCGCGACATCGGTCAACTTGACGGGAGAACCATTCCGATAGGCAATAACGAGCGGGGCATAGTCCGCGCTGGAAAGCAACTGGTCGTTGGCGCCAATCTGGTACGCCTGATGCACGCCATCAAAGCTGCCTTTTGCCTGGTTGACGTTGGCCGCGATCAGGACGCTGCGCAGATCCTCGAGGTTAAGCCCGTAAGATGCAAGCGCAGTGGGGTTCGCTTGAATTCGCACTGCCGGTTTCTGCCCACCGCTGATGCTGACCAGCCCCACGCCCGGCAACTGGGATATCTTAGGCGCCAGCCGGGTGTCAACCAGGTCTTCAACCTTGGTCAGCGGAAGCTCCTGCGAAGTGATAGCAAGCGTCAGGATGGGCGCGTCGGCCGGATTGATCTTGCTGTAAATGGGCGGGGTCGGGAGGTCCGGCGGAAGATAGGTTCCCGAGGCGTTGATGGACTGCTGGACTTCTTGTTCGGCAACGTCGATGTTCAGGCTCAGGCTGAACTGGAGGGTAATCAGGGAAAGCCCGTTGGAGCTTGTGGAGGTCATCTGTTTCAGCCCCGGGACCTGGCCCAACTGTCGCTCCAGCGGCGCGGTCACCGAAGATGCCATGACGTCCGGGCTCGCACCGGGGTAGAAAGTGGCGACCTGGATAGTTGGATAATCCACTTCCGGTAGGGCGGATACCGGCAACTGTGTATAAGCCACCGCCCCCGCCAGCAAAATACCAACCATCAGCAGCGAAGTCGCGACGGGCCTTAGAATGAAAGTCCGCGAAGGGCTCATCTAGCTTCCTCGCTGCCTTTTTTCGTCGTACATCTGCACCTTGACCTTGGTCCCTTCCTGGAGCTTGTCCACTCCGGTCATAACAACTACGGCTCCAGGTGAAAGACCGGACCTGACCTCGGCTTCATCGCCTTCCGTGGTGCCAATGGTCACCGGGGTGACGGTTACAGTCGAATCGGGTTTCACCTGATAGACGTAGGTCATTTGGGAGTTCCGCTGCACAGCCACCGTCGGCACGAGCGTTACGCCGTGTTTTTCCTCCACAAGCAAGCGCGCGTTTACAAACTGGTTGGGGAAAAGCGCGTTGTCGCGATTATCGAAGTTGGCCCTCAGCTTGACGGTACCGGTAGATTGGTCGATCTGGTTGTCAAGGGTGGAGAGCCAGCCGGTAGCGATCCGGGTTTTCATGGCGCGGTCATAAGCGTCCACTCTCAACCGGCCCCCCGCCCGCACCTTGTCAAAGACGACGGGAAGCTGATCTTCGGGCAACGTAAAGATCACACTGATGGGCTGAATCTGAGTGATGACCAGCAACCCGTTCGTGTCCGAAGCATGAACGATGTTCCCCGGGTCCACCAGTCGCAGCCCCACGCGGCCCGTTATGGGCGCGGTGATTCTGCAGTAAACAAGGTTCAGCTTTGCGCTGTCAATCATGCCCTGATCAACCTTAACGGCCCCCTCGTATTGCGTTACCAGCGCCTTCTGGGTTGCAAGTTGCTGCTCCGGAATCGCATTCTGGGCCAGCAAAGTCTGGTAGCGGGCCAGATCGATTCGCGCATTGTCGAGCGCCGCCTGATCCTTGATGAGCTGCCCCTCTGCCTGCGTCAGCATGACCTGGAAGGGGCGGGGATCGATTTCAACCAGCAGGTCACCGGCGTGAACGATGTCTCCCTCCTTGTAATGGACGCTCATCAACTGCCCATCAACCCGGCTCTTGACCGTTACCGTATAGATCGGGGTGACGGCGCCAAGCCCGGTGAAATAGACCCCGATGTCGCCCTGGCGGGCTCTTGCCGCGACCACCGGAATCACGCCGAAGCCTCTGGGGGCCATTCCGGTGCCGGAAGACTGCGCCGCACCGGTTTTTGAGGAGCTGCCCCTTGACTTCAGCAGATACACCCCCAAGGCTAGGACCACAAGCACCACCAACCAAAACCAAAGATGACGCGAAGGCTGCGTTTTCCCGCCCTTTCCGCCGCCTGTCGCGGCGGGGACATCCTCGATCATCAGGGGAGGTCGTTGTTCGTTCATGATTTCGGTAAGCCCTTCGTTTTCAGTTATGAGGTACCACGCATCATTCAATTGGACGAATTATAAGACTAACACGTTACGCGGCGACAGAAGAATGCCCTGAACAGATCTCCTTCAGATCAGCGAGGTAAGCCCCGGGCTTGAGGAGCAACCGGCGAAGCTGCGGCGGGCCCTGGTCGGTCTAGCCAAGGGCCTTGATCGTATCCCGTGAAATCTCGAGCACCTCCGAGGTGTCTTCCATGAAAAGTTGGGCGAAGAAACGAAGCTCGACGATCCGGCTTTATGGGGGGTCGATACGGGCCAGTGCGTGCAGCGCCTGATCCAGAGTCAAGTCAGATGTAAGACCCCGGCTAACGAGATGCGGAAGTCACCCCGGGAACTACGTCGCGCGTGAGCCCAGGGCATCTCGATCGCAGTTTTTCAGCAACCTGCCGGGCTGCTGTGTTATCTAATTTCCAGGGGGGTCAGGCTGACCAAGGGCTTCTCCTCCGCTCCAAGAGCCAAATAAGGGGGGGGTGGAAATGCAGGTCTCTCGCCATCGTGATATCCGCTCGAGCATCGCCGCGGTCTTGGTTTTCGGCACATGGGGCGCCATCGCGGCCGCCAGGGGGGCCGCGCAAGTCCCAGAATTTGCAGACAAAGCCAAGTATCCGGAACCCCAGGGGAAACAGACGGCGGTTCTCGCTGGCGGCTGTTTCTGGGGTATCGACGCCGTCTACAAGCACGTGAAGGGTGTGAAGAGCTCCGAAGCGGGTTATTCCGGTGGGACGGCCGCCACCGCGACCTACGAGCAAGTGAGCTCAGGATCAACCGGACACGCTGAGTCGGTAAAGATTGTCTACGACCCCTCGCAAGTCTCCTACAGTACCCTCCTCCGCATCTTCTTCTCCGTGGCGCATAATCCCACCCAGTTGAACTACCAGGGCCCGGACCACGGAACGCAGTATCGTTCCGTGATTTTTTACACCAACGACGTCCAGAAGCGGATCGCCCTGGCCTATATCGCCCAGCTTAACGCCGCCAAGGTCTTCCCTTCCCCGATCGTCACCCAGGTTGTCCCTTTGAAGGCGTTCTACCGTGCAGAGGATTATCACCAGAACTATCTCGCGCTGCACCCCACCAACCCATATTGTGTTGTGAATGACTTCCCCAAGATAAGAAACCTGCTCAAAGAGTTTCCCGATATCTATAAGCGCTGACTTTCAGGCCGGTGAGGCCCCCACTGCTGGTGTAAAAGAGCGGCGGCGCGGCGTGTTGGAAGGTAACCTTGCAGCGTTGCAACCGCGATGTCTCACCGCCGAAAGGGTCCAGAGTCAACGTGCGGCGGTGAGGACATCGCGGCGACGGTGATCGAAATCACACTCTCGGGCTGCCCTGTCAGCACGAACGTTTTCGTCGCATAATGATCCTTCCGCAACCCCTGGATGCGACGCCTATGCCTGCCAACCTGACGCCCGAATACCTGGAAGCCGAACAGCACTATAAGAGCGCCAAGTCCAACGAGGAGAAGATTTCAGCGCTTGAGGAGATGCTGGCGACCATACCGCGCCACAAAGGTACGGAGAAGATGCAGGCCGACCTGAAGCAGCGGCTCGCAAAGCTGCGTACGGAGCAGTCCCACAAACCGGCAAGCCGGGCCGACCTTATTCACCGCGTGGAAAAGGAAGGCGCGGGGCAAGTGGCTCTGGTCGGTCCGCCTAACAGTGGCAAGTCCAGCCTCGTGAGGCGGCTTACTCGCGCCACGCCTGAAGTGGCGGATTATCCTTTCACCACACGCATTCCTGTACCGGGCATGATGCAGTTCGAAGACGTCCAGATCCAGCTCGTCGACCTGCCGCCAGCTCATCCCGACTTCCCCGAGTCGTGGGTCTATCAAATCATCCGCAATGCAGACGCCGCCCTGCTGATCCTCGATCTGGGAGACGCTGACCTGCTGGAAGACCTGGAAACCACGCTTAGTGAGCTTTCGAAAGCAAAAGTAAAACTCGATGCGGGTGAATTGCCCGGCGTTACGGGGTGGCTCGCGAAAAAGACCCTGTTAATTGCGAATAAGGTGGATGCGCCGGGCGCACGCGAGAATCTGGACATCCTGAGAGAACTTTACGAGGTGCGCTTTACCATCCTGCCCGTTTCAGCGCAGAGCGGCGAAGGGCTCGAGCAGCTTCGAGCCTCGGTGTATGACCTGTTGGGGATCATCCGTGTATACACCAAGGCTCCGGGCAAAAAGCTCGAGAAAACCGCCCCCTACGTTCTGCGGCGAGGCTCAACCGTCATGGACCTCGCCGCGCGGGTGCATCACGATTTTCTTACGCAACTGAAATACGCGCGCGTCTGGGGCCACGGGAAATTCGACGGACAGATGGCCCACCGCGACCACGTGCTGGAGGACAAGGACGTCGTCGAACTGCACCGCTGAGGATCAACTTCCAACCGCTTCGGCAGCGAGACACCGCCGCCCCATCGCTCAAAACCTGCCGGGAATCTGCCCGGGCTTGACGAAACTTAACCAGCGCAGTAATTTGGTTGTGGGTTAATGGTTTCAAACGGACACATTCCGCTGGCACGAATCAGCTTTCTCGAAAGAACCGGAGCGAGCGTGCCGGCCGTGAGCGATCTTGCAGGCGAGATAGGCCGCCGGCTATCCGGACTCAACATTCCCTTTGAGAAACTGCGGGGGCGGCGGATTGCGGTCACGGTGGGGAGTCGGGGCGTCGCCAGCCTGAAAGAAATTGTTCGGGCGATTTGTGACTGGCTCAAAAACCAGGGCGCCCGCCCCTTTGCCTTCCCGGCCATGGGAAGCCACGGGGGAGCGACGGCAGAAGGCCAGCGGCAACTCCTGGCCGAATACGGCGTGACACCCGAATTCATCGGGGCGGAGATTCTTTCCTCCATGGAGACGGTTCCACTCGGCTCGACGCCCGAGGGATTCCAGGCCTTCATGGATCGCAACGCTTACGAGGCGGATAGCATTCTGGTGGTGAATCGCGTCAAGCCGCACACGGATTTCTCCGGGAACATCGAAAGCGGCGTGGTGAA
>Ga0070741_10009234_pt1 | contig 19280 bp, 17 predicted proteins | sample Coa_R1_4_FD_66440 | JGI IMG/M metagenome (GOLD analysis project Ga0070741, IMG submission 66440) | Surface soil microbial communities from Centralia Pennsylvania, which are recovering from an underground coalmine fire - Coalmine... | ecosystem: Environmental > Terrestrial > Soil > Unclassified ...
GTCGGCGGCGGACCGGGTGGCGCGAGCGGCGCGAAGTTCATGGACGCCAACGGCGGCAACGCGATTGGCTCGGGCGGCGGCAAGGCGGGGACGTTCGTGAACCCGTCGGCGGCGGGCGGCGGAGGCGGCGGCTACGGCGAGCACGGCGGAAAAGGATCGGAGGGCGGCGGCTCGACGGCGGGCGCGGGCGGGACGGCGTTCGGCGATCTCACGCTCGACACGTTGATCCTCGCCGGCGGCGGCGGCGGAGGCGCGGGCGCGCACAACATGCCGAACATGATGCCCGGCGCGGGCGGCGGCGGCGGCGGCGCGCTGCAGATCTCGGTCGCGGGCGCGTTGACGCTCGCCGGCGGTGGCGTGATCGACGCCGGCGGTTGCGGCGGATTCGGCGGCGTGGGCAACGCCGCGGGTGGCGGCGGCGGCGCGGGCGGCGCGATCCTGCTCGAGGCCGCGCAGATCACGCTCGATAACTTGACCGCGCTGTGGGCGAACGGCGGCGGCGGCGGCGGCGGTGACGGCGGCAATCAAGGCACGAGCGGCGCGATCGGCGGCAGCTCGGGGCTCGGCGGCACCACCAGCGGCGGCGCGGGAGTCGGCGGCGCCAACGGCGGCGTCACCGGCGCGATCGCCGGCGCGAACGGCCCGCCGCTCGGCGGCACCGAAAAGGCCGGCGGCGGCGGCGGCGGCGGCGTGGGCCGCATCGCGATCAAGACGATGAACGGGACGGGGCTGACCGATCTCGGCTGCGCCTACTCGCCCGACGTCAGCGACAAGAACGCGAACGGCGCGCACCCGACGACGCTGGGCGCGGCGTCGTTCAAGTAATCACGCGGCGCGCAGGCGCGTGCCGGCGTCGCGATCGAGATCGGCCAGCGCCAGCAGCTTGGTGCGCAGCTTGTTCTTCTTCGAGTAGACCGTCTTGACCGAGATGCCCATCGCCGCGGCGACCTCCTCGGGCAAAAGGCCGTGGCCGTAGTACAGCTCGACGAAGCGGCGATCCTTCTCGCTGAAGTCGGCGAGCAGGTGATTGAGATAACCCCAGCGCTCCTTCTCCAGCAGATCGTCGAGCGCGCTCGGCCCGTCGCCGGGACGCTCGGGCGCGTTGTCGAGCCGATCGAGCATCGGGCGGCGCGAAGTCTGGCGCAGATAATCGTACGCGGTGTTGATCGCGAGCAGCCCGAGCCACGAGCCGAGCTTGGCGCCGCGCGCCGGATCGTACGCCCGCAGCTTGTGCATGTCGTCGCGCAGCAGGTTGAAGCACATGTCGCCGAAGATCTCGTTGGCGTCTTCGTTCGAGAGCACCGCGTCGTACTTCGCGGCGACCTTGGTGATGCAGCGGAACACCAGCGCGCGGTAGCGGCGGATCAACTCGCTCCAGGCGACTTCGTCTTTGCCGAGCACCGCCTCGAGCAACGGCCCGTCGGCAAGATCGCGATAGTTGATCACGTCGAAGCGGTTCGGAAGCGGAGCGCCCATGGTCTCGTCTCCTTGCCTGGTCTCTCGCAGCGTCACCGCGCCGCGACCGCACACGTTCCAACGCAAGCCAGGGGCCGAAAGTTCTCCCAACCGCACCGCGCGCGAAAAACCAAATGCGGCGCGACCGTTAGTGGACACCGACGGAGCGCGCGAGTTCCCGCCGCCGGAGCCTTGTGGCCCGAGCGACACGCGCGAAGGTGGGTTTCGTGTCACTACGTCAACAACACGCGTGACGGCGAAATTGGTTCCGGGTTTGTGGCGGCTATGCTTTTTCGACGGCGTCGCGCCAGCGGCGCAGGTGTGCGTCGATCTCGGTGCGCGGCATCGCGGGCGTGAAGCGGCGCACTTCGCCGGAGCCGGCCGACTGCCACGCCTTGGCGGCGTCGGCGGTCGACTTCCAGATGCCGGCGCCGATGCCGCCGAGCAGCGCGGCGCCGAGCGCGGTCGCCTCGACCATTTGCGGGCGCACGATCTCGACCGAGAGGATGTCGGCCTGGAACTGCATCAAGAGATCGTTGGCCGCCGCGCCGCCGTCGACTTTCAACGCGGCGAGCGTCAGCCCCGAATCGGATTGCATGGCGCCCAACAATTCGGCGATCTGCAGCGCGATGCCCTCGAGCACCGCGCGCGCCAGGTGCGCCTTGGTGGTGCCGCGCGTGAGGCCGGTGATCACGCCGCGCGCTTCCGGCCGCCAGAACGGCGCGCCCAGCCCGGCGAGCGCCGGCACCGCGACCACGCCGCCCGAGTCGGGCACCGAGCGCGCCAGATCTTCGACCTCGCGCGCCGTCTGGATCAAGCCGAGCCCGTCGCGCAGCCACTGCACCATCGCGCCGGCGACGAACGTCGAGCCTTCGAGCGCGTAGCTGACGTCGCGTCCGATCTGCCACGCGATGGTCGTCAGCAAGCCGCTCTTCGACGCCACCGCGCGATCGCCGGTGTTCATCAGCAGGAACGCGCCGGTGCCGTACGTGCACTTGGCCTCGCCGACTTGAAAGCACGCCTGACCGAACAGCGCCGCTTGCTGATCGCCCGCGATGCCGGCGACCGGAACGCCGTCGGGGAGCCCGGGCACGCCCTGCGTCTGCCCGAAAATCTCGGCGGACGGCCGCACCTCGGGAAGCATGGCGCGCGGCACGCGTAGCTTTTCCAGGAGCTGCGGCGACCAGCGCATCTCGTGCAGGTCGTAGAGCAGCGTGCGCGACGCGTTCGAGACGTCGGTGACGTGCGCGCGCCCGCCGGTCAGGCGCCACACGAGGTAGCTGTCTACGGTGCCGAAGCAGACCTCGCCGCGCTCGGCGCGCGCGCGCAGGCCGTCGACGTGGTCGAGCAGCCACGCGAGCTTGGTGCCGGAGAAATAGGGATCGAGCACGAGGCCGGTGCGCTCCTGAAATTCGCGCTCGGCGCCTTCGGCTTTCAATTTCGCGCACGCGTCGGCGGTGCGGCGATCCTGCCAGACGATCGCGCGGTGCAGCGGCTTGCCGGTCGCGCGCTCCCACACGATCGTGGTCTCGCGCTGGTTGGTGATGCCGAGCGCGGCGATCTGCGCCGGCTCGACGGTGGTGCCGGCGCCGTGGATGGCGTCGGCGAGCGCGCCTTGCACCGACGTCCAGATCTCCTCGGGATCGTGCTCGACCCAACCGGGCTTGGGAAAATGTTGGTTGAACTCGCGATAGCCGCGGCCGCGCAGCGCCAGCTTGTCGTCGAACACCAGCACCGTCGAGCCGGTGGTCCCTTGATCGATCGCGACGATGAACCGTGACATGTCCCCTCCTCAGCGATTCAGGTGAGCCAGCAGGTGATCGGCGACCGCATTGAAGACCATCTCGCGCTCCACGTCGAGGGTGATGACGTGGAACGAACGTTCGAGCACCAGCGTGCGCAGCTCGGCGCGCGGCGTGCCGAGGCCGTCGACCAGCGGCTGCATGCACGCGAACGGGATGGTGTGATCGCGGCGCGCGTGCGCCACCAGCGCCGGCGCGCGGATCTCGCCGAGGCGCGGCGCGAGCTCGCGGCCGAAGTCCATCAAGCTGTGCAGCGACGAGAGCGGCATGCCGGCGCGGCCCTGCGCGCGGGTGTTGCGGCGCTTCATCTCCGGATCGGCGATGTCGGAGCCGGCGAGCTTGGGCAGCGCGGCGCGCATGAGGAACGGCAGGCGCACGAGCACCGACTCGGCGACGTAGGCGGCGCGCGGGAGCCGCAGCGCCGTCGACAGCACCGCGATCGCGCGAATCTCCCCGGTGGATGCACGGCGGCGCGCCAGCTCGAGCGTCAGCAAGCCGCCGAGCGAGAGGCCGCACACCGCGACGCGCGGCGCGCGCGACTGCAATTTTTCGAACGCGCGCTCGACGCCCGCCAGCCAATCGCGCCAGCCGGTCGCCGCCAGCGCCGCCGTCGTCGAGCGATGGCCGGGCAAAAGCGGCCCCTCGACGGCGAGCCCGCGCGCGGCCAGGTGCTCGCCGAGCAGCCGCATCTCGAACGGCGAGCCGGTGAAGCCGTGCACCAGCAACGCGCCCGCCTGCGCCGTCGCGGGCCCGAGCGAAAACGGCGCCGCGTCCTCGGCCGCGGCTACCTCCGACGCCCGATTCATGCGCGTACACGGTAGCCGCTTTCCACACGCGTTGCGAGAGTCAGCGGCCGTACCGACGGCGCGACTCATTGACACGCGTCGTCGAGTCGGGATAAAAGAAGGTCGGGCTTCCGCGCGTTCCCTGCGCGCCGGACGCGCCGTGCACGCCATGAGTGACGACTGGAAGACGCGAGTCACGCAGATCCGCCCAGTCGAAAAACAGGCGGTCGATCTGGAGCAGGCGTGCCTGGTGCTCATCTATCCGCCGGGCTCGGAGCTCGGCAAGCGCTACGAGCTGCGCGGCAGCAACGAAGTCACCATCGGGCGCGGCGCCGATTGCGACATCCAGGTCGATCGCGACTCGGTCTCGCGCAAGCACGCCAAGGTGACGCGCGCGCGCGAGATGTGGCAGGTGGTCGATCTCGGCTCGACCAACGGCAGCTACGTGAACGACGCGCAGATCACGCAGTGCTCGCTGCGCGACGGCGATCTGCTCAAGATCGGTAACGCCATCTTCAAGTTCCTCGTCGGCGGCAACATCGAGAACTCGTATCACGAAGAGATCTATCGAATGACCATCGTCGATGGACTCACGCAGGCGTACAACAAGCGCTACTTCATCGAGAACCTGGAAAAAGAAATTCCGCGCTGCACGCGCCATCAGCGGCCGCTGTCGCTGCTGATGCTCGACATCGACCACTTCAAGAAGATCAACGACGATCACGGGCACCTCACCGGCGACTACGTGCTGCGCGAGATGGCGCGGCGGATCCGCACGCGCGTGCGCAAAGAAGAGGTGTTCGCGCGCTACGGCGGCGAGGAGTTCGCCATCACGCTGCCGGAGACCAGCCGCGAGCAGGCGCTCAAGGTCGGCGAGGACGTGCGCAAGCTGGTGGGCGCGGAGCCGTTCGACTTCGAGGGCGACCACATCAACGTCACGGTGTCGATCGGCGTCGGCTGCACGGTGAACGAGATCGCGCCCGAGGCGTTCATCAAGGTCGCGGACGACAACCTCTACAAAGCCAAAAAAACCGGCCGCAACAAAGTCATCGGCTAGCCGTTCGACGGTAGGACAACGCGGCGGAATTTGCCGGGTTAGCCATTCGGTGCTACCCACGTAAGCTGGGATCACCGACGTGCAGGCTAGTCCCCACCGGCCTTCTGCGCGGGCGGCCGTCGGATCTTCCGCCGGCGCGCTCAAGCGCGTGCTCGTCGTCGACGACGAGGAGAGTTTGCGCCACATGCTGGTGGTGCTGCTCAAGCGCGAGGGCTACGAGCCGACCGCGGTCGCGTCGGGCGAAGCCGCGCTGGCCGAGCTCGCGCGCGAGAGCTACGACGTGGTGCTCTCCGACGTGCGCATGCCCAAGCTCGGCGGGCTGGAGTTGGTCGACGAGATCCAGAAGCGGCAGATCCCGACGACGGTGATCTTGATGACCGCGTTCGGCTCGGTCGACATCGCGGTCGAGGCGATGAAGCGCGGCGCCTACGACTACATCTCCAAACCGTTTCGTCCCGACGAGATCGTGCTGATCCTGAAGAAGGCCGAGGAGCGCGAGCGGCTGTTTCGCGAGAACGCGACGCTCAAGCAGGCGCTCGAGGCGCGGCGGCACGACGAGGCGCGCGGCGTGGCGGGCATCATCTCGTCGGGGCAGCGCATGCAGGAGATCCTGCGCACCACGCGCAAGATCGCCGAGTACAAGACCACGGTGCTCATCACCGGCGAGTCGGGCACCGGCAAGGAGATGGTGGCGCGCGCGGTTCACGAGCTGTCGCCGCGCGCCGAGCAGGCGTTCGTGGCGGTCAACTGCGGCGCGATCCCCGAGACGCTGATCGAGAGCGAGCTGTTCGGGCACAAGAAGGGATCGTTCACCGACGCGATCCGCGACAAGCGCGGGCTGTTCGTCGAGGCGTCGGGCGGCACGCTGTTCCTCGACGAGATCGGCGAGCTGCCGCTCGGGTTGCAGGTGAAACTTTTGCGCGTGCTGCAGGAGCAGGTGGTGCGGCCGATCGGCTCGACGGTCGACGAAACGGTGGACGTGCGCGTGGTGGCGGCGACCGTGCGCGACCTGGCGGCGGAGGTTCGCGAGGGGCGCTTTCGCGAAGATCTGTTCTATCGGCTCAACGTGATCCTGGTGCACCTGCCGCCGCTGCGCGAGCGGCGCGACGACATTCCGGCGCTGGTCGAGCATTTCATCGCGCGCACCAACACCAAGCTCGGCACCGACATGCACGGGACGTCGGCCGAGGCGCTCAAGCTATTAATGGAGTACGCGTGGCCGGGGAACGTTCGCGAGCTCGAGAACACGATCGAGCGCGCGATGGTGCTGTCCGACGGGCCGCGCATCGAGGTCGAGGGGTTGCCGGAGCGGGTGCGCGAGAGCCGGGATCGGATCCGCCAGACGCTACAGTCGGGCGAGCTGTCGATCAAAAAAACCACCCGGATCATCGAGGAAGAGCTGATTCGGCGAGCCCTGCGCGAGACCCGGGGCAACCGCACCAACGCCGCGAAAATCCTGGAGATCAGCCACCGCGCGCTGCTCTACAAGATCAAGGAGTACCGAATTGACGACTTGTGAAACGAGAAAAAATTGACCCTCACCTACAAGGTGGTAGGATGTGGGATATAGTGATACCTGAGACTACTTAATTAAGTATCTTTGTAGATTCTCTTGACGCAGAGGAGGAGCCGATCCCATCATGTCTCGTTCGCCGCACATAACCCTTCATTCGCGGAAAACGAGCAATGGCAATCGAAGCTCACAAGAACGAAGCGTCGCACTCCGAATCGACTCCGAAGAAAGCGGAGAACGATGAGCGCGGCGATCACGCGAAGAAGGAGGAGAGTCTAGGCAGCGCGCATCACGCGAAATCGTCCGCGAAGAAGGTGAAGAACAACGTCCGCAAGCTGCGGATGGAGCGGATGATGAGCAAGGCCGAGCTCGCGCGGCGGGCGGGCCTCTCGACGCTGACGGTGGATCGGGTCGAGCGGGGGATGAGCTGCCGGATGGACACGAAGCGGAAGATCCTCGAGGCGCTGGGGCTCAAGCCACAGGATCGAGTGATGGTCTTCGGAGACGCGGAAGAGGACTAGGGCGCGGCACGGTGTCGCGCCCTCGAGAGAGGGACGCGGCACATGGCGAAGAATTGCATCGGCCTGGATCTGGGATCGAGCGCAGTCAAGCTCACCCAGGTGAAGAAGGGACGGAGCGGCTTCCAGCTCCTGAACTTCGGCATCGAGCCGGTGCCGCCCGACACGATCGTCGACGGCGCGATCCTCAACCACTCCGGCGTGGTCGACGCGGTGCGCGCCCTGTTCGATCGCCTCAAGATCAAGCAGCGCGAAGTGGCGCTCGCCATCTCCGGCAACGCCATCATCATCAAAAAGATTTTCGTCCCGGCCATGACTCCCGACGAGCTCGAGGAGCAGGTGCCGTGGGAAGCCGAGCACCACATCCCGTTCAGCAAGAAAGACGTCGAGATCGACTACCAGGCGCTGTCGGGCAAGAACGCGCAGGGCCAGATGGAGCTGCTGTTGGTGGCGGCCAAGCGCGAGGTGGTCGCCGACTACGCGGCGGTCGCGCGCGAGGCCAGCCTGACGCCGGTGGTGGTCGACGTGGCGGCGTTCGCGGTGCAGAACGGCTTCGAGGCGGCGTACGGCGCGACCCACGACGTGGTGGCGCTGATCAACGTCGGCGCCTCGCTCTCCACCATTAATATACTCGCCAACGGCACCACGTCGTTCACCCGCGACGTGACCACCGGCGGCAACGCGCTCACCGACGAGATCAAGCGGCAGATGGCGTGCTCGGGCGAAGAGGCCGAGGCGATGAAGGTGGCGTTCTCCGACGGCGACGCGCCGCCCGACGTCGGCCGCATCCTGCAGTACACGTCGCAGCAGATGGCCGGCGAGTTCCAGAAGTCGCTCGACTTCTTCCTCTCGTCGCATCCCGACACCAGCATCTCGAAGATCTACCTCTCGGGCGGCTCGGCGCGCGTCCCGCCGCTCACCGCCGCCATCGAAGCGCGCGCCCGCGTGCCGGTGGAGGTGATGGATCCCTTCCGCGGCCAGCGCGCCGCGCACCTCGACGAACAATTTCTGCGCGCGCACGGCGCCCAAGGCGTGGTCTCGCTCGGCCTCGCGCTGCGCGCCGCGGGAGACAAGTTCGAATGATTCGCATCAACCTTCTACCGGTCAAGGCGGCGAAGCGCCGCGAGCAGGGGCAGCGCCAGCTCCTGGTCGGCGCCGCCGCGATCACGCTGGCGGTCGTCGGCATCATCGTCTTCCACACCGCGCAGGCGTCGCAGATCAACGAGCTGCGCACCAAGAACCAGGAGACCTCGACGGCGATCGCCAAGCTCAAGGCGGAGATCGGCGACTACGAGGTGGTCAAGGCGCAGCGCGAAGATCTGATCCGCCAGCGCGACGCCATCAAGCGCCTGCAGTCGAACCGCTCCGGCCCGGTGTGGCTGATGCGCGAGCTCTCCGACATCCTCACCAAGGGCAAAGGCCCGACGTTCAACAAGGAGCAGTACGAGGAGCAGCTGCGCCGCGATCCCAACGCCGGCGTCAATCCCAACTGGGAACCGGTGCGCCTCTGGCTGATCAACTACGAAGAGAAGGCGCACGCGGTGAAGATCCACGGCGGCGCCAAGAGCGACGAGGACGTGGCCGAGTTCCTCAAGCGGCTCAAGCTGTCGGCGTTCTTCTCCAACGTCTACTGGCAGCAGACGCAGCCGCAGTTCGATCAAAAACTCAACATCTCGTACGTGACGTTCGACGTCACGTGCCAGGTCAACTACTAGGAGGCGACGGTGCAGAACCTCTTCGATCGCCTCGCCGCCGTCGCCCTCGGGATCAAGCTGGGCGTGCTGGTCGCCATCATCGCGCTGCTCGGCGGCGGCTACTACTACTTCTTCTACTCCGACATGGTCGACGAGAAGGAGCAGCTGATCGCGCAGGGCGAGAAGCTCGACAAGGAAAAGAAGGAGTACGAGAAGCGCAAGGTCGAGTACCTCGCGTTCCGCAACGAGGTGAACTCGCTGCTCGAGGAGCAGAAGGAGCTGTTGCGCGTGCTGCCGAAGCGCGACGACATCGAGCAGTTCATCGAGAGCGTGCAGTCGCAGATCGAGCTGGCGGGCCTGTCCAAGGTCTCGTCGATCCGCGAGGCGGCGGCGCCCGTCGAGATGTACGTGAAGATCCCGATCCGCATGTCGCTCGTCGGCACGTACCACCAGATCAACCACTTCTTCAAAAACGTCGGCGAGCTCAAGCGCATCGTCAACATCGAGGACCTGAACCTTCAGCCGAACACCGAGACGATCGCGACGTCGCTGACGGCGCCGGTGCTGCTCAAGGCGAACTTCGTGGCGACGACGTTCCAGTTCCAGGAGAAGGCGTCGCCCGGATCGCTGCAGCAGAAAGCGGGCGGCACCTCGATCACCTCGGGCGGTGGCAAATGATGCGGCGCTATTTATTGGCGGCGCTGATCGCCTCGATGGCCGCGTGCGGCGATGACGCGAAGGATCGCGCCGCGCCTCCGCCGCGCCCGCCTCCGCCGCCGTCGTCCGCGCAAGCGGCGGCATCGGCCGCGGCCGCGCCGCAAGCCGTCGACGCGTCGAAGGAGTCGCTGCTCGCCGAGGTCCGCAAGCGGCAGCTCACCAACGACGACTTCGCGGAGTCGGACACCAACCGCGATCCGTTCCGCTCGTACCTGGCCAAGTTCGGCCCCGAGCGGCCCCCGATCGGAAAGCAACACAAGGTGCTGCTCGAGAAGTTTTCGCTCGACGAATTGAAGCTGGTGGCCATCGTCGCGGGGGACGACGTGACGCCGCGAGCGATGTTCGTCGATCCGAGCGGCATGGGAGTTTTGATCAAGCGTGGCGATCACGTGTCGAAGGCCGACGCCAACGTGGCGCGCATCGCCCCGGACCGCGTGTTCTTCCAGATCGAGGAAGACGCGGGCGGCGGCAAGACCAAATTGGTCGAGCGCGTGATCGAGCTGCACGCGGGAGAACTGCCCGCGCAGTAGCAAACGACAAAGGAGCGGCGATGAGGCGTTGTAGTCTGCTGGGTCTGATGGTGCTTCTGGCGAGCGTGCCGATCGTGGCGCGCGCCGAGGTCAACCTCGTCAGCAAGGTCACCGCCCGCGCGGAGGGGCCGAAGACGGTCATCACCGTCCACGGATCGGCGACGCCGAGCTTCACCGCGTATCGGCTCGAACGGCCGGCGCGCGTGGTGGTCGATCTCGCCGACGGCAGATTGCAAAATTCGGATGGGCCGATCGACGTCGATACCTGGGCGGTCGGGCAGATCGGGATGGCGCAGTACGCCGACGAGGCGGCGCGCACGGCGCGCGTCATGATCGGGTTCAAGCGGCCGGCCAGCTACGACGTGCGCGCGCAGGGACACGACGTGATCATCACCATCACGCCGGATGAAATGCCGCCAGCGGATCAATTGGCGGGAGCGGAGCAGGCGCGCGCGCGGGCGGAGGCGGCGGCCAAGGATGCGGAGCGGGCGCGCGCCGAGGCGGAGAAGGCGCGGCGCGAGGCGGAAGCGGCGCAGAAGCAGGCGGAGCGGGCGCGCGTCGAGGAGCAGACGCGGCTCGAGGCGCTGAAGAAGGCGCGCGCGGAAGAGGAGCGGCGCGCGGAGAAGCAGCTCGACGCGCGCAAGGCCGAGGACGAGGCGCGGGCGCGCGCGGAGTCGGCGAAGCGTGACGCGGCGGCGGCGCGGGCGAGCGCGCAGGCGGCGCAGGCGGAGCTCGAGCGCGTGAGCGCGGCGCGCAAGGCGGAGCAGGCCAAATCCTCGACGGAGCTCGCGCAGGCGACCGCCGAGATGAGCAAGCTGAAGGAGGCGCGCGAGCGCGAGCAGTCGCGGCTCGAGGCGCTCAAGGCGGAGGCCGACAAGCTGGCGCAGGCGCGCGCCGACGAAGCGCGCAAGCTCGGCGAGACGCAGGCGCAGGCGCGCCGCATCGCCGACGCGCACGCGGCGAAGTTGGAAGAGGCGCGCATCGCCGTCGAGAAGAAGGCGCAGGCGATCGAGGCGGCGCGCGCGGCCGAAGAGCGGCGCATGCGCGCGCAGGCGGAGGAGGCCGAGCGGCTGGCCGCGGCGGCGGAGGCGGCGAAGAAGGCGCAGCGCGCGCAGGCGAGCGAGAGCGCGTCGCAGGAGAGCGAGCGCAAGTCGTCGCAGGCGGCGGAGGCGGCGCAGCGGCGCGCGCACGAGGCGGCCAATGCGGCGGCGCAGGAGCTTCAGCGCGTCGAGGCGGTGCGGGCGGAGGCGCGCAAGCTCCAGGCGGAGGCGCAGGCGGCGCGCGCCGAGGTCGAGCGCGCGCGCGGCGAGGCGCGGCGGCTCGATCAGGTGCAGGCCGACGAGCGCGCGCGCGTCGAGGCGGCGCGCGCCGAGGCGAAGCAGCTGGCGGCGCAGCGCGCGCAAGAGGCGGAGCGCGCGGCGCACGCGGTGGCGCTGGCGTCGCAGGAGCGATCCAAGATCGACGCGGCCGAGCGCGAGGCGCGGCGCATCGCCGACGATCGCGCGCGGGAGAGCACGCGGCTCGAACAGATTCAAAAAGAGGCGCAGGCGCTCGCCGAGAAGCGCGCGCTCGAGACCCGGAAGCTCGACGAGGCGCGCGCCGAGGCCAAGCGGGTGGCGGCGCAGCGCGAGGCCGAGCTCGAGGCGCTCAAGGTCGAGCGCGGGCGCGAAGAGGCGCGGCTCGAGATCGCGCGGCACGAGACCGAGCGGCTGGCGTCGGAGCTGGATCGGCTGGCGCGCGAGCGGCAGGCGGCGCGCGAGGGCGCGCAGAAGATGACCGCCGAGCTTCAGCAGCTCGAGCACGAGAAGAGCGCGGCGCAGGCGACGCGCAGCGCGGTGGCGCAGGAGGTCGAGCGGCTCGAGGCGGAGAAGCGCGCGGCGCAAGCCGCCGTCGAGAAGAAGCAGGCGGCGCGCACGCAGGCGGAGCGGGCGGCCGAGCGCGCGGCGGAGGAATTACAGCGGCTCGAGGGCGAGAAGCGCGCGGCGCAGGACGCGGTCGAGAAGAAGCTGGCGGCGCGCGGCGCGGCGGAGCAGGAGGCGGCGCGGCTCAAGGCCGAGCTCGAGCGGCTGGAGAATGAACGGCGCGCGGCGCAGGCGGCGGCCGAACGCGAGCGGCGCGCGGCGCAGGCGGCGGGCGCGGAGGACGCCGAGCGCGCGGCCGAGGCGCAGGCGGAGCGCGCGCGGCTCGACGAGCAGCGGCGCGCGGCGCAGGCGGCGGTCGAGAAGGCGCGCGCGGCGCAGGCGCTGGCGGCGCGCGATGCGGCGCGGCTCGCGGGCGAGCTGAAGAAGTTGGAGCAGGAGCGGCGCGCGGCGCAGGCGGCGCTCGACGCCGAGAAGAAGCAGGCGCAGCTCGCGCTCGACGCGGAGAAGCGCGCGGCGCAGGCGGCGCTCGACGAGCAGAAGCACGCGGCGCAGGCGGCGCTCGACGCGGAGAAGCGGCAGGCGCAGCTCGCGCTCGACGCCGAGAAGAAGCAGGCGCAGCTCGCGCTCGACGCGGAGAAGAAGCACGCGCAGGCGGCGCTCGACGCCGACAAGCGCGCGGCGCTCGAGCGCAAGCAGGCGGTGGAGGCCGACACGCAGCGGCTCGCCGGCGAGCTGAAGAAGCTCGAGCACGATCGCGCCGAGGCCAGCGAGCAGGGCGCGCGCGATCGTAGCCGGCTGCAGACGGAGCGCGCCGCGCTCGAACGCAAGCTGGAGGAGGCGCGCGTCGAGCTTCAGCGGCTGGAGCAGGAGGCGAAGTCGCGCGCGGCGCAGGCGCGGCTCGACGCGCAGCCGAGCGCCAAGGTCGCGTCCGGCTCCGCCACCATCAACGTCCGCGCAAACGTGACCGCGCCCGCGCCGGCGAGCGCGAACGTGAGCGCCAAACCAACCGCGCCCGCGAGCGCGAAGCCGATCGTCAAGCTGACGCGCGTGCGCGACGTGCGCTTCTCCGACGAGGGCGACGTCGAGCGCATCACCGTCGAGCTGCAAGGCGACGCCGAGTACACCGTGCTGCGCTCCGATCCGCGCCACGCGATCCTGCGCATCGCCTCCGCCGAATTGCCGCGCAACCTCGAGCGCACGCTCGACGCCAGCGCCTTCCAGGGCCCGGTCAAGAGCGTCTCGACCTACCGCGATCCCGACGACGCCGGCGCGGTGCGCGTGGTGGTCGCGATCGCCGACGGCGAAGCCCCCGAGCCCACGCTCACGCGCGACGGCACGCAGCTCGCGTGGCAGTTCCCGCGCGCGCAAGCCGCCAGCCGCTCGTACCCGCCGCAAAAAGTCGGCGCGTTCGGCGCGTCGATCCCGCTGCAGGTCGCCGCGTCGCCGTCGCTGCCGTCGGCGGGCGGCCGCCGCAAGCACGTCTACACCGGCCGCCGCATCGAGATGGACTTCAAGGACGCCGACATCCACAACATCCTCCGCCTGCTCGCCGACGTCGGCCAGGTCAACATCGTCACCACCGACGACGTCAAGGGCACGGTCACCATCCGCATGCGCGACGTGCCCTGGGATCAGGCGCTCGACGTGATCCTGAAGTCGAAGGGCCTCGGCATGCAGCGCGAGGGCAACTTGATCCGCGTCGCGCCCGCCGCCGTCCTCGAAAAAGAGCTGGAGCAGGAGGTCGCGCGCGCCAAGGCCGCCGTCGAGCTCAAGCCGATCGACACGCGCCTCATCCCGCTCTCCTACGCCGACGCCGCGCAGATCATGCCGCGCGTGGGCGAGGTGATGTCGCCGCGCGGCAAGGTCTCGATCGACGCGCGCACCAACATGCTGATCGTCAGCGACGTGGCGTCCAACATCGCGCTCGCCGAAGATCTGGTGCGCAACCTCGACACGCAGACGCCGCAGGTGCTGATCGAAGCGCGCGTGGTCGAAGCGCGCTCGACGTTCCTTCGCGACATCGGCATCCAGTGGGGCGGCAACAGCATCAACTCGACCGCCACCGGAAATCCCACCGGCATCGCCTTCCCGTCGACGGTGGGCGTGGCCGGCGGCGCGACCGACAACCTGGCGTCGGTGGCCGGCCTGCAGCAGGGCGGCGCGGTGTCGCCCAACTACGCGGTCAACCTGCCCGCCGCCGTCGGCACCGGGTCGGGCGGCGCGCTCGGCCTGACGCTCGGCTCGGTCAACGGCACCGTCAACATCAACCTGCGGCTCTCGGCGCTGGAGAACACCGGCAACGTGCGCATCGTCTCGGCGCCGAAGATCACCACGCTCGACAACATCGAGGCCACCATCGAGCAGGGCGTGGCGATCCCGATCTCGGTCGTCAGCGCCGCCGGCACCAACACCGTCTTCGTCGACGCCAAGCTCAACCTCACGGTCAAGCCGCACGTCACCAACGAAGGCTCGGTCATCATGAACGTGGCCATCACGCGCAACGAGCCCGACTTCGTCAACACCGGCGCCCGCGGCGATCCGACGATCTTGAAGAAGCAGGCGCGCACCGAGATGCTGGTGCGCGACGGCGACACCGCGGTCATCGGCGGCATCTACACGCGCAACACCGGCCTCTCGTACGCCAAGGTGCCGTGGTTCGCCGACATCCCGATCTTCGGCTGGCTGTTCAAGAACCGCCGCGAGAACGACGACCGCACCGAGCTGCTCATCTTCATCACGCCGCGAATCGTCAACCGCGCACAGGTCACGCGCCGCTGACATGCCGCGGCTTCGGCTCCTCACCGCCGGCGAGTCGCACGGGCCGGCGCTGGTGGCGATCCTCGAGGGATTGCCGCACGGGCTCACCGTCGAGAAATCGGCGATCGATCTCGATCTCAAGCGGCGGCAGGGCGGCTATGGGCGCGGCGGCCGCATGAAGATCGAGAAGGACGTGGTGCGCGTGCTCGGCGGTCTGCGCGGCGGACGCACCATGGGCTCGCCGCTGGCGCTGGTCGTCGACAACCTCGATCACGCGTCCTGGACCGACGTGATGGATCCCTTTGCCGCTCCGTCGGGCGAGCGCTCCAAGGCGCTCACGCGGCCGCGCCCCGGCCACGCCGATCTGTCGGGCGCGCTCAAGCTCGGGCTGCACGACGCGCGCGACGTGCTCGAGCGATCGTCGGCGCGCTCGACGGTGGCGCGGGTCGCCGCCGGCGCGGTGTGCAAGGCGCTGCTCTCGGCGTGCGGCGTCGAGCTGATGTCGCACGTGACGCGCATCGCCGGCGCCGAGGCGCCGCCGCTCGACACCGGCGCGCTCGGCGGCGACGCCGCGGCGATCGCCGACTATTTGATCGCCGCGCGCGCGCGCGCCGAGACGAGCGAGGTGCGCTGCTGCGACGAGGCGGCGTCGGCGGCGATGATCGCCGAGATTGCTGCGGCGCAAAAAAATGGCGACTCGGTGGGCGGCGTGGTCGAGGTGGTCGCCTGGGGCGCGCCCGCCGGCCTCGGCAGCCACGTCGAGTGGGACCTGCGCCTCGACGGCCGCATCGCGCAGGCGCTGATGTCGATCCAGGCGATGAAGGGCGTGGAGGTCGGCCTCGGCTTCGAGACCGCCGCGCGCCGCGGCTCCGAGGTGCACGATCCAATATATTGGCAAAACGGCCAATTCATTAGACCGTCCAACCACGCCGGCGGCGTCGAGGGCGGCAACACCAACGGCGAGCCGATCGTCGCGCGCGCGGCGATGAAGCCGATCCCGACGCTGGCGCGCCCGCTGCCGTCGGTGGACCTGGCGACCAAGCAGCCGTTCGACGCGCAGAAGGAGCGCACCGACTCGTGCGCCGTGCCCGCCGCCGCGGTGGTGGCCGAAGCGGCGCTGGCGTTCGTGATCGCCGACGCGCTGCTCGACAAGACCGGCGGCGACTCGATGGACGAGGTGCTGCGCAACCTGAAAGGCTACCGTGAGCAGCTCGCCCAATATTAGGAGCCTCGACGGGCGCGGGCTGTTCCTCATCGGCTTCATGGGGACCGGCAAGTCCACCGTCGGCAGCTTGCTGGCGGCGCGGCTGCAGCGGCCGTTCGTCGATCTCGACGATCGCATCGTGATCGACGCGGGCGCGACCATTCCGGAGATCTTCGCCGGCGAGGGCGAGGCCGGCTTTCGCGCGCGCGAGGCGGCGATGCTGAGGCGCGTGACCGGCGAGGGCGCGCTGGTGGCGGCGATCGGCGGCGGCGCGCCCTGCCACGGCGACAACCTCGATCGGCTGCTCGCCGCCGGCGCGGTGATCGGCCTGACCGCGTCGGTCGACGAGATCCTCCAGCGCGTCGGCGACGGCGAGAGCCGTCCGCTGCTCGCCGGCAAGGCCGATCGCCGCGGCGAGATCGAGCGGCTGCTCGGCGTGCGCACCAAGTTCTATTCGCGCGCCCACTTCACCGTCGACACCACCGCGCGCCCGCCGTCGAAGGTGGTGGCCGAGATCCTGGCGGCGCTCGGATGTTGACGCGCGTCGACGTCGCGCTTCCGTCGGGGCGCTACCCGATCGTGATCGATCCCGACGCCGGCGCCGAGACGCGCCTGGCGGCGGAGGTCGCCGCGCTGGCGCAGCGCCGCTCCGGCCGCGTCGGCCTGATCACCGACGAGACGGTGCGCCGCCTGCACGGCCCGCGCGTCGAGCGCGCGCTCGAGACCGCGGGCCTCGATCCGGTGATCGTGGCGGTGCCCGACGGCGAAGCTTCGAAGTCGCTGTCGACCGTCGAGCGCGTGGCCGAGGCGCTGGCGCGCGGCGGGCTCGATCGGCGCGCGCTGGTGCTGGCGCTCGGCGGCGGCGTGGTCGGCGATCTCGGCGGCTTCGTGGCGTCGGTGTTCCTGCGCGGCGTGCCCTACGTGCAGGCGCCGACGACGCTGCTGGCGCAGGTCGACTCATCGGTGGGCGGCAAGACCGGCGTCAACCTGCCGAGCGGCAAGAACCTGGTCGGCACGTTCCACCAGCCGCTCTTGGTCTACGCCGACGTCACCGCGCTCGCCACGCTCTCCGCGCGCGACCGCGCGTCGGGCCTGGCCGAGGTGCTCAAGCACGGCGCGATCGCCGACGCCGAATTGTTCGCGCTGCTCGAACGGCGCGCCGAGGACGCGCGCGACGGCGACGCCGCGCTCACCGCGGAGCTGGTGGCGCGCTCGTGCCGCATCAAGGCCGAGGTGGTCGCCTCAGACGAGCGCGAGAGCGACGCCGGCGCGCCGGGCGGCGGGCGCGCGCGGCTCAACTTCGGCCACACCATCGGGCACGCGCTCGAGAGCGCGTCGGCGCACCGCGCGGGAGAAGACCCGCTGCGCCACGGCGAGGCGGTGGCGCTCGGCATGATCGCCGCCGCGCGCCTCGGCACCGCGCTCGGCTGCGGCGATCCGTCGCTCGAGCCGCGCCTGCTCGCGCTGCTGCCGCGCCTCGGCCTGCCGATCGATCTCGATCGCCGCCTCGATCGCGCGACGCTCGAGCGCATCGGCGTCGACAAGAAGCGCGCGGGCGCGCGCGTGTCCCTGGTGCTGGTCGAGCGCGTCGGCTCCTCGCGGCTGTTCCCGATCGAGCCGGCGCGCGTGAGCGAATTATTGCTGGGAGAAAACCGCTAATGCTACGATCACCGACGGAGGTCGTGCCATGAAGTACGCCTACCTCTTACCCCTGGCCGCCGGGTGTGCGCTCGGCGGCTGCGTGGACAACCAGGCTTCGGTCGACATCGATCGCGTCCTGTTCGTCTCGCAGATGAGCATGTGCGACGCCGATCCGGCCAACACGCTCCAGCGCAGCCACGGCCTGCTCGACGTCGGCATCGTCGCCGGCGCCAACACCGACGGCTACGTGGCCGCGCCGGTGGTGCGCAACAACATGCCGCTGCGGGCCACGTCCGGCATGATCGATCTCGACGCGGTGACGCTGCAGAGCTTCGACATCGAGCTGCGCCCCGACGCCACGTTGTCCGGCGCGCTGCCGCTCGCGCAGCGCATCTTCAACGTGCCGGTCGGCGGCGCGCGCATCGAGGCGGGCGGCACCGGGCTCAACGCCGTGTTCGTCGAGATCGTCCCGGCGCAGATCGCGCGCCTGCTCGCGGCCGCGGTGCAGCCGGGCGCGCAGACCACGCCGCTCTTGGTGGTGCACATGCGCCCGGTGGTGGCGCGCGCCGACGGCAGCCTGCTCGGCGGCGGCTGGTACGACTACCCCGTCGAGATCTGCAACTTCTGCCTGGCCGGCGGTCCGCCGGTCGCGTGCCCGCAGACGGCGCAGCTGCGCACGACGGTGCTCGAGACCGGCTGCCGCGTGCAGCAGGACGACCCGGTCACGTGCTGCACGAAGCAGAACGTGCTGCTGTGCGGTGCCTCGGTTCCGCAGACCACCATGTAGCCCGCCTTGACTTGCCTCGTCCGCCCCGATAAAACCGGGATCCGATGTTCCAAGAGAGTCTCAAGAAGCTGGTGGCGGAGACCGACGGCGCCGTCGCCGGGTTGTTGATGGGCTTCGACGGCATCGCCGTCGACAGCTTCTCGGCGGTGGGCTCGGACGTCGACATCACCACCGTGGGGATGGAGTTCTCGTTCATCCTCACGCAGGTGCGCAAGGCGGCCGAGATCCTCGAGGTGGGCGGCGTGCTGGAGATCGCCATCCGCTGCGAGAAGCTCACCATCCTCATCCGCGTCGTGAACCCCGAGTACTTCGTCGCGCTGGCGGTCAAGCCCGACGGGAACTTCGGCAAGGGCCGCTATCTTCTGCGCATGGTCGCGCCCAAGCTGCAGGTCGATCTCTCGTAGCTGTGGCCCGTGGCGGCCTTCCACATCGCGGTGCTGCACGGCCCCAACCTGAACCTCCTCGGCAGGCGCGAGCCGGAAGTCTACGGCTCGACCACGCTCGCCGAGATCGATCGCGAGCTCGCGCTGCGCGCTGAGCGGCGCGGCGCCACCGTCGAGAGCTGGCAGTCCAACGTCGAGGGCGAGCTGGTCTCGAAGATCCAGGAGGTGGCGGCGCGCGCGCGCGGCATCGTGCTCAACCCCGCCGGGTACACGCACACCTCGGTGGCGATCCCCGACGCGATCAAGGCGGTCGGCGTGCCGTGCGTCGAGGTGCACCTGTCCAACGTTCACGCGCGCGAGCCGTTCCGCCGCAAGTCGCTGGTGGCGCCGGTCTGCGTCGGCACCATCGCCGGCTTCGGCGCGCGCTCCTATTATCTGGCGCTCGAAGCTGCGCTCGATCTTCTCGAGGACACGAAATGAAAAAGACCAAAGCCGCGCCTGCGCCGGCAAAGAGCAACAACGAGGCGCGCATCGAAGCGCTGGCCGAGCTGCTGGTGCGGCACGACCTGAGCGAG
>Ga0070741_10009235_pt1 | contig 19279 bp, 19 predicted proteins | sample Coa_R1_4_FD_66440 | JGI IMG/M metagenome (GOLD analysis project Ga0070741, IMG submission 66440) | Surface soil microbial communities from Centralia Pennsylvania, which are recovering from an underground coalmine fire - Coalmine... | ecosystem: Environmental > Terrestrial > Soil > Unclassified ...
GCGAGCGCGCTGTAGCCGGTGAAGGTGCCGACCTCGAGCGCGGCCCTGGCGCCGATCAGCCGGGCAAGGAAGGCCAGGAAATGCCCCTGCTCCGGCGCGATCTGCATCTGGGCGTTGGCCATCTTGCCGGTGAGCACACGCAGTTCGGCGAGCACCGGATGCTCGGGCGGATGGTTGGCGACGATGTAATCGTTGAGCCGGTCGTCGAGGCCGATCGAGCCGCGGGACATGTCCTACTCCTTCACGGAAAGCCCGACTTTATCATGCCGGGGAAGGCGATCGGGCGGCGGCGCGCCGCCGCCATTCCGCCGCATAGCCGGCGAGGTCGACCTCCAGCGGCGGAGTGGGCGGGCCGTCCGCCTCGTCATCGGGACGGGCGGCCGGGCCGAGCGCCAGCAGCGCCGCGCCGTCGGTCGTACCGGTCGCGTCGGGGCGGCCGATGACCGCACGCCCGGTGAGGCTTGCCAGCGCGCCGAGGAACAGTCCGTTACGGGCAAACGGGCCCTCGACGATCGAGGCGCCGTCGGCTCCGGCGAGCCCGAGGCAGGTGTCCGTGACGAGCGCCGCATAAAGGCTCGCCGCGGCGGTCCGCATGCCGGGGGCGAGGCCTGCCGGATCCTGCGTCCAGTTTCCGGTGCGCCGCCCGAACGGGCCGGTGCCGCGGGCAAAGCTCGGGAGCGCCATGATCCGCTCCGCGATCACGCGCTCGATGTCCGCGGCGCCCGGCTCCGCCGCCTGGCCGGCAAGCTCGGCGAACTCCCGCCCGGCCATGAAGCGGGCGGAGGGAACCGCACGGCCGAGCGCATCGACATTGGCAAGGCAGTCGCGCGAGGCGTCGAGCTTCTCGATCGAGCCGCCCGGCGCGAAGACTACCATCCACGTCCCGCTCGAGAGGACGGCGAAGGGGGGCTTCCGCGCGACGATGTGCGGATAGAGGCTGGCATTGCTGTCGTGGATGCCGGCGAGCACGCGGCAGGTCGGCGAGAGGCCGGTCGCCTCCGCGATTTCCGGCCGGATGCGGCCGACCACCTCCCACGGCTTGGCGAGCCGCGGGAAGCGCTCGACCCAGCCCTCGCTGCTGGCCAGGCGCGAATAGGTGCCGACGCGCGGATTCCACATGTCGGTGTGGCAACCGAGCGAGGTCGCCTCGGCGACCCGCTCGCCGGTCAGCCGCCAGACCCAGTATTGCGGATAGGGAAGGATCGTGTCGGTCCGCGCCCATGCCTCCGGGAAAACGCGCGCCTGCCAGTAAAGCTGCCGCCCGGCATTGAGGCCGTTGGGCAGGTCCGGCGACAGCGTCTCGGAGAAGGCGCCGCGATCCATCGTGTAGTCGACGCGAACCGCTTCCGGGCCGTCGTGCTCGTAGTCGAGCACCGGCAGCGCCAGTTCGTCGCCGGCGAGGAGCGCGAAGGCGGCGCCGTGGGTGGTGGTCGAGATGGCCACGATCTCGGCGCCGGCGCGGAACGCCGACAAGCCGTCGAGCAGGAAGGCCCAGATGCGCTCGACGTCGTAATGCGGATAGGGACCGTCGCGGAGGACGGCATTGCCCGTCGTCCGGACGGCAAGCGCCTTGCGGGTATCGAGGTCGACCAGGGCGAGCTTGACGTTCGACTTGCCGATGTCGAGGACGGCGACCGCCGGGACCCGTTCCATCGCCTTCAGTCCATGTGGAAGACCGGAACGAGCGGCACCGCGACCGGCTCGTTGTCCGGCTTCGTCACCATGATGTCGGCCATGTGCGCCCACCAGCGCTTCATCACCGGGTGCTTCGGCAGGTCGTCCATGGCGTGATCGGACCGGCGCCACAGCACGCCGAAGAGCGTGCCGGAGTCGCGGTCGAGGAAGATCGAATAGTCGGAAATCCCGGCATCGCGGAGCAGTTCCGCCAGTTCCGGCCAGATCTCGTCGTGGCGGCGGCGGTACTCCGCCTCCATGCCCGGATTGAGCTGCATGCGGAAGGCGTATTTCTCGCTCATCTGCGGTCAGAACCTCCTGGCGCGGCCGAACAGCCGCGGGATCGCGATCACCGCGATGAGGAGCGCGCCGATATAGACGCTCACCACCTGCCCCGGGATGTTGTTGAGCGACATGCCGAAGGTGACGAGGCCGAGGACGAAGACGGCGAGCACGACGCCGAGGATCGAGCCGACGCCGCCGGCAATCGAGACGCCGCCGAGGATCACCATGGTGACGATGTCGAGCTCCCAGCCGACGGCGATGTTGGAGCGCATCGAACCGAGACGCGCGGTGAGCAACGCCCCCGCCAGCCCGGAGAGAATGCCGGACAAGACGAAGAGGAGGAAGATGAGCCGGTTGACCGGGATGCCGGAGAAGCGGGCCGCGACCGGGTTCGAGCCGATGGCGAAGAGCTCGCGCCCGACCCGCGTCTTGTGGAGGAAGATGCCGAAAATCACGGCAAGCACGAGGAAGATCAGGAACGACAGCGGCACCGGCGGGACGAACAGCCACGAAATGCCGGTCTCCTGCATCTTGATGAAATAGCTCTGGCCGAGATCGAGATAGCCGGCGGGATATTTCGTCTTAGCCTGGTCGCCGAGGATCACCTGGGTGATGCCACGGAAGAGCGACATGGTGCCGATGGTGACGACGATCGACGGCAGGCCGGCATAGGTGACGAGGAGGCCGTTGAAGGCGCCGCAGAGGAGCCCGATGAGGATCGCCACGGCGAACAGTTCGAGCGGGCCGAAGCCGGCCTCGGCGGCATAGCCGATCCCCATCGCGGCGAGCGCGACGATCGCCGCGACCGACAGGTCGATCTGGCGGACGAGGATGAGAAACGCCATGGCCAGCGCGATGATCGCCTTCTCGGAGAAATTGAAGGTCGCGTCGGCGAGGTTGAAGACGTCGAGGAAATAGGGCGACACCATCGTGTTCACGACGATGGTCACGGCCAGCAGAATGACGAGGATCACCTCCCAGCGGAGGAGCACGTCCCGGATGCGCCGCGGCGGCGCGTCGAGGACGGTGTAGCGGCTCTCCGCCGGAAGCGGCGCCCCGACGTTCACGCCGGCACCTTCCGTCCGAGGCGGCGCGCCTCGGGCAGGATCAGCTTGTCCGGCCGCTGCTCGGCGCGGGCATTGATGACCACGGCGCCAAGGATGACCGCGCCGGAGATCGCCATCTGCCAGAACGGGGAAATCTGCATGACCGGCAAGGCCGTCATCACGATGCCGAGGAAGAGCGCGCCGAGGAGGGTGCCGGGGACGGTGCCGACGCCGCCGCCGATCGAGACGCCGCCGATGACGCAGGCGGCGATCACGGTCAGCTCATAGCCGTTGGCGATCTCGGAATAGGCGACGCCGTAGCGCGCCACCCAGAGGTAGCCGCACAGGCCCGAGACGGCCCCGCTGATGCCGTAGGCGAGCAGCTCCTGCCGGCGCTGGTCGATGCCGCAATAGCGGGCGGCGACCGGATTGCCGCCGACGGCATAGAGGGCCCGCCCCGGGCGGCTGTAGTTGAGGAAGACGTAGAAGAGGACCGAGACGACGATGGCGATCCAGACCGGCGTCGTCAGGCCGAAGACGACGAGCTTCGGGAATGCCTGGAATTCCTCGCCCATTTCCGAGGCGTTCACCTGGTCGCCGCCGGCGATGATGATGATCATGCCGCGGTAGATGGCGAGCGTGCCGAGCGTGACGACGATCGGCGGGATGCCGAGGAAGGCGATCAGCCCGCCATTGAGGAGCCCGAGGAGGAGGCCGACGAGAACGCCGGCGGCGATCATCAGGACGAGCGGCGTTTCCGGATAGTACTGGCTGATCAGCGCCGCGATCATCCCCGACAGGGCGAGGTTGGCGGCGACCGACAGGTCGATGCCGCGCGTCAGGATGACCACCATCTGCGCCAGCGCCATCATGAACAGGACCGAGGTCTCGGTGAGGAGGTCGCTGATGTTCTCCCATTCGAGGAAGACGGGCTGGTAAGCGCCGATCGCGGCGACCCCGACGATGAGGATGCCGGCGAGGATCAGCTCGCGGAATTTCATCAGGGCGCGGAGGGTCACGCGGCCTCCCTGTGGGCGCCGGTGGCGGCGCCGACGATGCCCTCGGCGCTCCACGCGCCGCGCCTGAACTCGTCGACGATGCGGCCCTCCTTCATGACGATGACGCGGTCGGCGAGGCCCATCACCTCGGGCAGTTCGGACGAGATGAGGATGACGGCAAGGCCGTCGGCGGCCAACTCGCCGATGAACTCATGCACGGCGGCCTTGGAGCCGATGTCGATGCCCTTGGTCGGTTCGTCGAGGACGATGACCTTGGGATGGGTGGCGAGCCACTTGGCGATGACGACCTTCTGCTGGTTGCCGCCCGACAATTCGCCGAGCCGTTGCTCCCAGTTGGCCGCCTTGATCGCCAGCCGGTTACCGAGGCGGCGCGTCTCGTCGCGCTCGGAGGCGCGCGACAGGAAGAGACCGCGGACGTGGCGCAGGAGATTGGCGAGCGTGATGTTCTCGCGGATGCCGAGCGACAGGATCGCGCCCTGGTCCTGGCGGTCCTCGGGCACGTAGGAAATCCCGGCGGCGATTGCGTCGGAGGGCGAGGCGATGGCGATTTCCCTTCCCTCCAGGACGACCTTGCCGCGGGTAATCGGGGTGATCCCGAACAGCCCCTGCATCGCCTCGGTGCGGCCGGCGCCGATCAGGCCGTAGAGGCCGAGAATCTCACCCTTCCGCAATTCGAAGCTGACGTCGGCATATTCGGTGGCGTTGGAGAGGCCCTCGACCTTGAGGATGACGTCGCCGATCGGGACGTCGCGCTTGGGGAAGACCTGGTCGACCGGACGGCCGACCATCATGCGCACGAGCTGCGGCGGGGTGACGCCGGAGATCGGACCGTCGCCGACCTTCTCGCCGTCGCGCAGGCACACGAAATCGTCCGCGATCCGGAAGACCTCGTCGAACTTGTGGCTGATGAAGACGACGGCGCGGCCTTCGGCCTTCAGCTGGGCGACGATGCGGAAGAGGTCGTCGATCTCGTTCGCCGACAGGGCCGCGGTCGGCTCGTCCATGATCACCACCTGCGCCTCGTGCGACAGGGCGCGGGCAATCTCGACCAGATGCTTCTGCGCCACCGACAGGCGGCGGAGCGGATAGGCGGCCGGGATCGGCGCATCGATACGCTTCAGGAGCTCAGTCGCGCGGGAGCGCATCTCCGCCCAGTCGACCATGCGGGCGCCGCCGACCGGCATGTGGCCCATGAAGATGTTCTCGGCGACCGACAATTCGTCGAACATCACCGTTTCCTGGTGGATGGCGGCGATGCCCGCCGCCCAGGCATCGCGCGGCGAGGAGAAATGCCGGGCGGCGCCGCCGATCCGCACCTCGCCCTCGTCGGGCCGGTAGATGCCGGTCAGGATCTTGACCACGGTCGACTTGCCGGCGCCGTTCTCGCCGATCAGCGCCGTGACGCGGCCAGGATGGAGCGTCAGGCTTACATTGTGCAGCGCCCGGACGCCGGGAAAGCTCTTGGAGACGCCGGAAAGGGTGAGGATCGGCTCAGACACGGCAGTCCGGCGGGATCGGGGAGTTGAGCGCAGTCATGGCCGGAGATTAGTCCGGCCATGACCAATTCGTCATCGCAAGAAGGTCGCGGGATCAGAAAATCTTCGCGAATTCCTCGACGTTCGACTTGTCGAACACGAAAGGCTCGCCCATGACGCACTCGCCGTCCTTGCCGACGGTGGTCTCGCCCTTCTTGCCCATCGACAGCTTGGAGCCTTCCGAGGTCGGCTTGCCGCTGAGGATGTCGGCCATGATGAAGGTCGACGAGTAGCCGTACTCGACCGGGTTCCAGATGGCGAAGGTGTCGCAGGCGCCCTTCAGCACGTAGTCCTTCATTTCCGAAGGCAGGCCGAGACCGGTGATGTAGACCTTGCCGATGAGGCCGCCGTCGACGATGGCCTTGGCGCCCGAGCGGATGCCGATGGTGGTCGGCGAAATGACCCCCTTCAGGTTCGGGTGCGCCTTCACCAGGCCCTGCATCTCGCGGTAGCTCTTGTCGTCCTGGTCGTCGCCGTAAACGGTCGCAACCAGCGGCATGTCCTTGTATTCCGGCTTCTTCCACTCCTCCTTCATCGCCGCGATCCAGGCGTTCTGGTTGGTCATGGTCGAGGCCGCCGACAGGATGGCGACCTCGCCCTTGCCGCCGAGCGTCTTGGCGATCATCTGCACCTGTTTGGCGCCGATGAGCGGGGTCGAGGAGGCGGACAGGTGGACGAGGCGGCCGGCCGGCGCGATTGCCGAGTCGAAGCTCATCACCTTGATGCCGCGCTCCATCGCCTTCTTGCCGACCGGCACGAGGGCGTCGGCGTCGTTGGCCGAAACGATGAGGCCGTCGACCTTCTGCGCGATCTGCGCGTCGATCACCGCGATCTGCTCTTCCGCCGTCGGCTTGGCCGAAGCGGTGTAGATGATCTCGATGCCGCCGATTTCGGAAGCCGCCTGCTTGGCGCCGTTGGCGCAGGCGTCGAAGTAGCTGTTGCCGAGGTTCTTGACGATCATGGCGATGCGCTTGTCGGCGGCAAAGGCCCGGCGGGTCAGGATCGCCGGTGCGGCGAGCGTGAGCGCGCCCGCTCCGGCGAGTTTGAATACGTCACGGCGTGTAGTCTTCATGGCAATGATCCTCCCTGCCATTCATGGGTTTCATCCATTTCGGGCCGGCACCGCCGTCCCGACCGTCCGCCTCTTGCATGGCGGAAGCGATCTCCTTTGTCCGCCGCCTTGAGGCGGCGGCCTCGTCCAATCGTAGCCCCGGCGGCCTCCGTCACCGCCGTCAGGACGCACTCTGCTGCAGCACCTCCCCCTGCCCGGCCTCCGGCCGGGTCACGATCAGCGTCACGCCCGCCGCCTCCAGCATTCGCGCATCCTGTTCGCGCAGGCCGTCGTCGGTAATCACGGTCGCGATCCGCTTCAGCCCGCACAGGATGAGGCTCGAGCGCTGTCCGAATTTCGAGGAATCGGCGAGCACGATCAGTTCGTCCGCCTGGTCGATCAGCTTTTGTTCGGCCTCGATCAGGAGCGGATCGCCCTCCATCAGACCGAGCGGGCCGAGGCCCTTGGCGCCCATGAACATCCGGCGCGCATAGAAATTGCGCGTCACGTCGTTGTCGAAGGGCGACAGGATGATGTTCTGCTCGCGATAGATCGTGCCGCCCGGCAGCGTGATCGTGTTCCGCGAATTCTTGAGGAGGTGCTCGGCGATCGGGAAGGAATTGGTGAGAATCTGGAGCCGCCGGCGGGCGAGATGGTGGACCATCTGGTAAGTGGTGGTGCCGCCGTTGATGATGATCGAGTCGCCGTCCTCGCAGAGCGCGACGGCCGCGGCCGCGATCGCCTGCTTCTTGTGGACGTTGACGGTCTCGTTGACCGAGAACGGGCGGCCGGCAATGCCGACGGTCTGGGGCGGATGGAGCGCCTCGGCCCCTCCCCGCACGCGGCGCAGCCGCCCCTCGACATGGAGGGAGGCGATATCGCGGCGGATCGTCGCTTCCGACGCCCCGGTCAGCTCGCAAAGCTGCGTGACGGTCACCACCGGACGGTCCGCAACCTCGCTCAGAATGATGCGATGGCGCTCGATTTCGTGCACGCAAGTCTCCCCGCGCCGTTCAACCAAGGAATTCGCGCGCTGTCAATCAACAATGATCATTTCCGATAATATTGCGTCGCACAAAACCGCTTCGCGGCTGCGAGAGCCGCGCACGGGCCGGCGCTGCTCAATGTTGATCGCTTTTGATTGACAAGGCGGAGGGCATTTGCGACAGCTTCGCCGCCGCGCCAGGCTCCGGGGCAGACCCCATGACCGCACCGATCGAATCCCCGCTTCTCGCCAGCCAGTGGGATGAAGCGCATGCCGCGACGCTGGGCCCCGCCGAGCAGCTTCTCTACCGCTCGAACCTCCTCGGCTCCGACCAGCGCATCACCAATTTCGGCGGCGGCAACACCTCGGCGAAGCTGAGGGAGCGCGACCCGCTGACCGGCGAGGAGGTGGAGGTCCTCTGGGTCAAGGGCTCGGGCGGCGACCTCGGCTCGATGAAGCTCGACGGCTTCGCCACCCTCTACGAGACCAAGCTGCAGGCGCTGAAGAAGCTCTATCGCGGTCCCGGGCACGAGGACGAGATGGTGGGCTGCCTCCCCCACTGCACGTTCAACCTCAACCCGCGTGCGGCCTCGATCGACACGCCGCTGCACGGTTTCCTGCCCTACAAGCACGTCGACCATGTCCACCCCGACGCGGTGATCGCGATTGCCGCCTCGAAGAACTCGCAGGCGCTGACGCTGGAAGCGTTCGGCGAGACGATCGGCTGGCTGCCCTGGCGCCGTCCCGGCTTCGAGCTTGGCCTGATGCTGGAGAAATTCGCCGAGCGGCATCCCGATGCCGTCGGCGTCGTGCTGGAGAGCCACGGCCTCTTCACCTGGGGCAATGACGCGCGCACCTGCTACGAGACGACGATCGAAACGATCAACAAGGCGATTGCCTGGCTGGCGAGGACGATCGGCCAGCGCGAGGTCTTCGGCGGAGCCGCCGTCGCCCCGGCGCCGCCGGCCGAGCGGCGCCAGACCGCCGCGCGCCTGATGCCCGTGATCCGCGGCCTCATCGGCAAGGACGAGCGGAAGATCGGGCACTTTGACGATTCGCCGGCGGTGCTGGAATTCGTCAACTCGAAACGCGCCGCGGAACTGGCGGCGCTCGGCACCTCCTGTCCCGACCATTTCCTGCGCACCAAGATCCGCCCGCTGCTCATCGTCGCGGACGGCTCGGGGCTGGCCGAGGCGGTCGCCGCATACCGGGCCGGCTATGCGGCCTATTACGAGCGCTGCAAGCGCCCCGACAGCCCGCCGATGCGCGACCCCAACCCGGTCGTCTATCTCGTTCCCGGCATCGGCATGATCACGTTTGCCCGCGACAAGGCGACGGCCCGGATCGCCGGCGAGTTCTACCGGAACGCGATCAACGTCATGCGCGGAGCCTCCGCGGTCGACACCTATGTCGGCCTGCCCGAACAGGAGGCCTTCGACATCGAGTACTGGCTGCTCGAGGAAGCCAAGCTGCAGCGGATGCCGAGGCCGAAGAGCCTTGCCGGAAGGACCGCGCTGGTCACCGGCGGCGCCGGCGGCATCGGATCGGCGATCGCCCGCCGCTACCTCGGCGAAGGCGCCGCGGTGGTCATCGCCGACATCGACCGCAGCGCGCTCGACGGCATGGTCGCGGCGCTCGCCAAGGCCTACGGCAGGGACAACGTGCGCGGCGTTCTCACCGACGTCACCGACGAGGACGCGGTCGCCCGCGCCTTTGCCGACGCAGCGGTCGAGTTCGGCGGCCTCGACATTCTCGTCTCCAATGCCGGCATCTCGTCGTCGGCGCCGGTGGAGGACACTCCACTCGCGATGTGGGACCGCAACATGGACATCCTCGCAAAGGGCTACTTCCTCGTCTCGCGCGAGGCCTTCCGCCTGATGAAGCGCCAGAAGCTCGGCGGCGCCATCGTCTTCATCGCCTCGAAGAACGGCATCGCGCCGACGCCGAATGCAACCGCCTACGCCGCCGCCAAGGCCGCCGAGATTCACCTCGCCCGGTGCCTCGCGATGGAAGGCGCGCCGGAGGGCATCCGCGTCAACGTCGTCAATCCCGACGCGGTGCTCCGCGGCTCGAAAATCTGGACCGGCGAATGGCGCGAGCAGCGCGCCGCCGCCTACAAGATGAAGCCGGACGAGCTCGAAGAGCACTACCGCCAGCGGAGCCTTCTGAAGCTCTCGGTCCTCCCCGAGGACATCGCCGAGGCGGCCTATTTCCTCGCCTCCGACATGGCGGCGAAATCGACCGGCAACATGATCAACGTCGACGCCGGCAACGCCCAGAGCTTCACGCGGTAACAACGGAGTGGGCGATGGACCTTCGTGAATTCGTCTCTCAAACACTGGCGGCGATAATCGGCGGTGTTGCCGATGTTCAAGAAACTGACCATGGAAAGTTGGTTGGTCAGACTTTCAGGTTCTCGCTCGACCAAAACAAGGACATTCGTGGACTGATAATCCACGGGAGCAACAACTACGCGATTGTCGAATTCGATGTAGCAGTTTCATCCAGCAACTCCGCGTCGGGCGGCGCCAAGGTGGAAGTTCTTTCTGTTCTAAGCCTCGGCGCAAAGGGTGACACGACGAATACAACCGCGAGCCGCATTAAGTTCAGCGTTCCAATAAAACTCCCGCAAGTTTCGGGCACGTAAGGCGCGAGCGCAGGGCGACGCGATCGTGGTCCGCGGGGTCGGAAGGACGCAGCGACCCGATCCAATAGGCGAGGAACCTCTGATGATTGATCCGAACCTGATCGCCGACCAGAATGACAAGGCGGCGAAGGCGCTCGACGCCGACTATGCCGCGCTCGGCGAGCAGCTCGCGCGCCGCAACATCGACATCGAGAAGATCACCAAGGCGGTGGCGAAGTTCGGCGTCGCCATCCCTTCCTGGGGCGTCGGCACCGGCGGCACGCGCTTCGCGCGCTTCCCCGGCGAGGGCGAACCGCGGAACGTCTTCGACAAGCTCGACGACTGCGCCGTCATCCAGCAGCTCGGCCGCGCGACGCCGACCGTTTCGCTGCACATCCCGTGGGACAAGGTCGACGACCTCAAGGCGCTGAGGCAGAAGGCGAAGGCGCTCGGCCTCGCGTTCGACGCGATCAACTCCAACACCTTCTCCGATGCTCCCGGCCAGAAGCGGACGTACAAGTTCGGCTCGCTCTCGCATACCGACCGCGCGGTGCGGAAACAGGCGATCGAGCGCAACATCGAGTGCATCGAGATCGGCAGAGAGATCGGCTCGAAGGCGCTTTCGGTGTGGATCGGCGACGGCTCCAACTTCCCCGGACAATCGAACTTCACCAAGGCCTTCGAGCGCTACCTTGATTCGATGCGCGAGGTGGTGAAGGCGCTGCCCGGCGACTGGCGCGTCTTCATCGAGCACAAGCTCTACGAGCCGGCCTTCTACTCGACCGTCATCCAGGACTGGGGCACCAGCTACATGGCGGCGGTCGAACTCGGCCCGCAGGCCTTCTCGCTGGTCGACCTCGGCCACCATGCGCCCAGCGTCAACATCGAGATGATCGTGGCGCGGCTGATCCAGGCCAGGAAGCTCGCGGGCTTCCACTTCAACGATTCGAAATACGGCGACGACGACCTCGACAGCGGCGCGATCAACCCGTTCCAGCTCTTCGTCATCTTCAACGAACTGGTCGACGCGGCGGAGCGGAAGGCGCCTGGCTTCAAGCCGGCCTACATGCTCGACCAGTCGCACAACGTCACCGACCCGATCGAGAGCCTCATCACCTCGGTGGTCGAGGTGCAGCGCGCCTACGCCCAGGCGCTCCTCGTCGACCGCAAGGCCCTCGCCGGCTACCAGGACGGCAACGACGCGCTGATGGCGGCGCAGACGCTGAAACGCGCCTTCACCACCGACGTCGGGCCGATCCTGGCCAAGGCGCGGTTGTCGAAGGGCGGCGCCATCGACCCGATCGCGGCCTACCGGGACTCCGGCTATCGGCAGAAGGTCGCGCGGGAGCGGCCGAAGGCGGCGAGCGGGGGCGGGGGGATCGTGTAGGCTGCGGCGTGTATTTCTTCGTCTACATCCTCGCCAGCAGAAGGAACGGAACCCTTTACGTCGGGATGACAGACAATCTCGGACGCCGCATGTGGGAACACAAGAACGGAGCCTTTCCCGGTTTCACGGTCAAGTATGACGTGAAGCTTCTCGTTTGGTACGAGGCCCACCAATCGCGCGAGTCTGCATTTCTGCGCGAACGACAGATGAAGAAGTGGCGCAGGTCCTGGAAGGTTCGTCTGATCGAGGAAATGAATCCCGAGTGGCGCGATCTCACCTACACGTTGTGATCAGATTCCCTCTCCGCTCATCCCCGCGCAAGCGGGGAACGAGCCTGGTTCTCACAAAGCGTTGTTCAGGTGCTGCGGGGTTTTGCCTGCCGCAGCCTCTTCCCCGCGCTCTGCGCCCGCGCACGGGACTGGGTCCCCGCATGCGCGGGGACGAGCGGGTTGGGCGGTCAGTGACGAGTTGAGCGCTGCTCACCGTCCTCTCCGCTCATCCCCGCGCAAGCGGGGAACCAGCATGGTTCTCACAAAGCGTTGTGCAGGTGCTGCGGGGGTTATGCCTGCCGCAGTCACTTCCCCGCGCTATGTGCCCTGGCACGGGACTGGGTCCCCGCAGGCGCGGGGACGAGCGGGTTGGGCGGGTCAGTGACGAGTTGCCCCTGGGCGCTGCTCACCGTCCTCTCCGCTCGTCCCCGCGCATGCGGGGAACCAGCATGGTTCTCACAAAGCATTGTGCAGGTGCTGCGGGGGTTATGCCTGCCGCAGTCCCTTCCCCGCGCTCATGTGCCCTGGCACGGCACTAGGTCCCCGCATGCGCGGGGACGAGCGGGTTGGGCGGGTCAGTGACGAATTGCCCGTGAGCGCTACTCACCGTCCTCTCCGCTCGTCCCCGCGCATGCGGGGAACCAGCCTTGTTCTCACAAAGCGTTGTGCAGGTGCTGCGGGGAATATGCCTGCCGCAGTCACTTCCCCGCGCTATGTGCCCTGGCACGGGACTGGGTCCCCGCATGCGCGGGGACGAGCGGGGTTGGGCGGTCAATGACGAGTTGAGCGCTGCTCACCGTCCTCTCCGCTCATCCCCGCGCGTGCGGGGAACCAGCCTGGTTCTCACAAAGCGTTGTTCAGGTGCTGCGGGGTTTTGCCTGCCGCAGCCTCTTCCCCGCGCTATGTGCCCTGGCACGGGACTGGGTCCCCGCATGCGCGGGAACGAGCGGTGAGAGGGTCGTGTTGTCGGCCTTCACGGGTTTGAGCCCGCCTCGACGTAGAGCTGCATGAGCGTTTCGGAGAGCCAGGTGCCGGTCCGTTCGACCCCTCCAAACGGGAAGAAGTGCAGGCCGGTGGCGCGGTGGGCCGATCCGGCGAGGGCGACGGCGAGTTCCCGGAGCAGTTCGTTCGGCGTTGAAACGCCGAGCAGCCGACCGACGAGATTGGGGCGATTGCGGAGCGCGCGGAGCGAGTTGCCGACTCCGCAGGCGACGGCAAAGCGGACGAGCGTGGCGAGCGTCGCCGGACCGGCGATGCCGATGCGCACCGGCGCGTCGATGCCGGAGCGGCGGAGAGCGTCGAGCCAGGCCGTAACCGGAGCCGCCTCGAAGGCAAATTGGCTGACAACGAACGGCGCGAGGCCGGCGGAACGGGCGGCGGCGATCTTGCCGGCAAGCAGCGGCAGGAGCAACTCGGCGGAAGCGCCGCGGCTCCCTTCGGGATGGCCGGCAAACCCGACGCTTCGAATGCCGCTTCGCGCGATCGCCCCGCCGGCAAGCACCTCGGCGCTCGATGCGAAAGGGCCCCGGGCCGCGGCGCGGTCTCCGGCGATAAGGAGAACCCGCTCGACGCCCGCCTCGCCGGCGGCGCGCGCCAGGAAATCCTCAAGCGCCGCGGCCGAGGGCATGCTCCGCGCCGCGATATGCGGAACCGGGTGGAAGCCGGCGCGGCGGAGCGCGATCGCGGTAGCAATGACCGGGTCGGGTTCGCCGCCCGGCAGGAAATTGACGAAGATTTCGGTGCCCGGATCGAAGTTCTCGCGCGCCGCCTCGACCGCATGCGGCCTGCCGGCGGCGATTTCGATCGAGGCGCCGCGCAGCCACTCGACCAGCCGCCGGGCGACGGCGCTGCGGTCGTCGGCCGCTGCCGGCACCGTGCTCATGGCCGCCGGCGCGAGATGACGAAGGACTCGTCGAGGAACCAGAGCCCGCCGTGCTTCTTCAGGACCTCGGCGGTGGCTTCCAGGTACTTGCCCGAGCGGACGACCTCGTCGAGCCTGTCGTCCTCGATCTGCGCCACGTAGATGGCGGCATTCCAGGCCGCAAACAGCGTCGACGTGCCGATCGGGCCGCTCACTTCGTTGGGCAGCGTGTGCATGTCGTAGCGGAAGATCGAGCGCTGATCGGAGTAGGCGTTGAAGTTGAGGTCGCGCCGGCCGTTGCCGAGCTCCGCCTTGACGGCGCGCAGGATCTCGTGGCGGTCGCTCCGGTACGGATTCTCGTCCGGCCAGATGCGGCGGATGATTTCCAGCCCCGGATCGTCGCCATGCGAGTGGATGCCGATCAGGCGGCCGCCCGGCCCGACGGCGCGGGCGAGCGGGCCGATGACGCGCTTTGCCTTGAACTCGGCCGGGATGCGCAGGCGATAGGGCTGCGAGGCGATGATGAGGTCGTAGTCGGCCTCCGCCTCGCCGAGCTTCGGAATGACATTGTCGAGGAGAAAGCGGTGGTCCTCGCGGTAGAGGACGAGAACGACCGGCCGTTCGTAGACCGGGTTGCCGGTGGCCGGGCTGGCGCGCGTCTGCCAGTTCTCGGCTAGGAAGGGAAAGAGCGCGTTGATCTGCTCGTCGAAATCGTGCCCGGCATTGCCGGCAAGCGCGACCTCGCGCCAGACGAGGCTCGCCGCCATCTGCGGCGAGCGCACGCGCAGCCACGGCGCCTCGGAGTAGAACATGTTGGTCAGCACGACCACGCTCGCCGGGTGCTCCATGAAGCGGTCGGGGAGCTTCTCCAGGGTCAGGCGGATGTCCTCGAGGCTGATCTCCTTGCCGACGACGTAGAAGGGCATGGTCGGATAGCGCGCGTGCATGGCGCGCATCACGCGGGTGAGGACGGTGCCGTCCCCCACCCCGGCATCGAACAGGCGCACCGCCGGCGGCCGCGGCCGGATGTTGGCGAGTTCGAGCGCGACGCGGTTGGCGACCATCGCCTTCTCTCCGCACGTGGTGACGAAGAGCAGGTACTTCTGGCGATTGTCGAAGAAGCGGAAGTTCCGGCGCGGCCCTTTCTCGACCTCCGAGATCGGCGGGGCCGGCGGCAGGCGCGCCGGACGGACGACCGAGCGGGCATTGGCGTCGACCGGGTGGGCGGCGATATAGGCGCGCAGGCGATCGAGCGTGATCGCGGTGATGCGCCCGCCGTCGCGCAGGCGCGAGATCAGCTTGCCATCATTGACCGCGAGCCGGCCGAAGGTCGACTCGGCGAGGCCGGCGGCCCGGCAGTAGTCGCCGACTTCGCGGAGAAGCTGGCTGGCATCCATGCCGGAAGCGTACTCATGCCCATCTCGCGATCAACCACAAACCCGCCCATCGAGTAATGGGTAAACAGTGGGCAAGGACCCTCCGACCCCCGGACGAATCCACAGGAATGCCAAGATTCTGTGCCGCGCTGACGGCATCCGAGGAACTTCGGGCGGGGGCCCGCGTTCTCGGCAAGTCTTACTGGCTTCTCTGCAGGCGCGGGAAGCTTCCCAACGGAGGTCGGAAATGAAGCGGATGATCGCAATTTCGTTGGCCTTGATCGTGGCGGCGGGCAGCCTGTCGGGCTGCCTCGATACACGCGTTGGGCGAGCCACCACCAAGGGCGCCGTGATTGGCGGCGTGGCCGGAGGGCTGATCGGCGGGAGCGCCAAGGGCGTGCTCGTCGGGGGCCTGATCGGCGCCGGCACCGGCTACGTCATCGGCAAGACCGGCTACCGCTGCAAGAAGACCAACATCTTCGGCCAGCAATATTGGGGGACCTGCCTGCGCTAGGCGCGACAAGCGTCTCCGGCAGCCCCGCATCGGCCCCGCGGCGCCCTCCCCCGCTGCGGGGCCGATCTTTTGGCGACGGCGATTGCCCTCCCAAATGCCCGCCGACGGCTACTCAAGCGCCGTCGGCTCATGTATCAACTGCGCCGACAGCGACCGGGGAAACCGGCGGGCAGCGCGAGGGAGGAGCGGGACATGGCATTCGAGACCCGGAAGCTCGGACGGACGAGCCTCGAAGTGACGACGTTCGGTCTCGGCGGCGCCACCCTCGGCGGCAACATGCAAGCCGTCCCCGATTCCGACGCCCGCCTCATCGCCATCGACGCCTACGATTACGGCGTCCGCTACTTCGACACGGCGCCCTATTACGGCTTCGGCAAGTCCGAGCACCTGATGGGCGACGCGCTCCGCTACCGCGACGGCATCGTCCTCTCGACCAAGGTCGGCCGGCTTCTCAAGGCGCGGCGCAGCGCCCAGCCGATGGGCGACTGGAAGCAGCCGTTCCCGAACGAATACTTCTTCGACTATTCCTACGACGGCGTCATGCGCTCCTACGAGGACAGCCTGCAACGCCTCGGCCTCGAGCGGATCGACATCCTGCTCATCCATGACATCGACATATTCACCCACGGCGCCACCGTCCAGCCGCAGATGTTCAAGGCGGCGATGGAGGGCGCCTACAAGGCGCTCGACAAGCTGCGTGCATCGGGCGAGGTGAAGGCCATCGGCCTCGGCGTCAACGAGGCCAAGCCCATCGCCGACGCTCTCGCCTACGGCCAATGGGACGCCTTCCTGCTTGCCGGCCGCTACACGCTCCTCGAACAGGACCCGCTCGACACGCTCCTGCCCGCCGTCCAGAAGCACGGCGCCTCGATCATCGTCGGCGGCCCCTTCAATTCGGGCGTGCTCGTCGGCCGCGAGACCTGGAACTACACCAAGGCGCCGGAGCAGGTGATGAAGCGCGTCCGCGCCATCGCCGACGTGTGCGATTCGCACGGCGTGCCGCTTCCCGCGGCGGCCCTGAAGTTCCCGCTCGCTCATCCGGCAGTGGCGAGCATCATTCCGGGGCCCCGCTCGACCGACGAACTCAACCAGATCTTCGGCTGGTGGGAAACGCCGGTGCCGGGAGGGCTGTGGAGCGACCTGAAGAATGCAGGGTTGATCCCGGCGCACGCCCCGGTCCCAGCCTGACGCCGACAGGGGTGGTCGAAGCCCGGTGCTGTTCTCCGAACTGACCGCCCTCCTGACGGTCATTGCCGTCGACCTCGTCCTTGCCGGCGACAATGCCATCGTCGTCGGCATGGCCGCGGCGGGCCTACCGCCCGAACAGCGGCGGAAAGCGATCATCGCCGGCATCGCCGCGGCGGCGGCGCTGCGCATCGTCTTTGCGGTCTTCACCACCAAGCTGCTCGCAATCATCGGACTGACGCTGGCGGGCGGCCTGCTGCTGCTCTGGGTCGTCTGGAAGCTCGCCCGCGAAATCCTCGCGGAGCGGCGGGCCCGACTCGCCGACCAGGAGGCCCACGGGCTGGTCATTCCGCCCTCGAAGAGTCTCGGCCGGGCGATCACCCAGATCGTCGTCGCCGACATTTCGATGTCGCTGGACAATGTCCTGGCGGTGGCGGGCGCCGCCCGGCAGCACATCGTCGTCCTCATCATCGGGCTGGCGCTCTCGGTCGCGCTGATGGGCGTGGCGGCGAGCGTCGTCGCCAACCTCCTCAAACGCTACTACTGGATCTCCTACGTCGGCCTCGGCATCATCGCCTACATCGCGGTGACGATGATCTGGGACGGCAGCCTCGAAGTCTTCGGTCCGCCGCATCCGCCGCCGGCGTAGCGCCTCCGGCTACTTGTTGCGCAGGAAGGCCGCGCCGACCGGAAGCTCACGCACGGCGAGGTCATCCTCCTTTTCCTCGGGATCGAGCGGCCGGGTACGCTTGTCGTCGGGGTCGAGGCTGGTGGCATCGGCGAGCGGATCAACCGGCTTCCCGTCGGCGCGCTCCTTGAGGCCCTTGGCCGCGAGGCGGCGTTTCTTCAGGATCTCCTCGCCCTTTTCCCTGTCGGTCATGTCAGCCATGGCGATCTCTCCTTGTTCTCGCGCGAGGGAAAACGGCAGCGGCGGCGCCGCGGTTCCGATCCGGTTGACGGCACCGGGGCGCATCCCGATAAAGGCCCGCCGCCCGTCGCGGCCAAAACTTTCGGGGGAGAAATCATGGCGCCGCTCTTCGACCTTACCGGCAAGATCGCGCTCATCACCGGATCGAGCCGCGGCATCGGAGCAGCGATCGCCCGCGGCCTCGCCGAGGCCGGCGCGACGGTCGTCCTCAACTCACGCAGCGCCGCCGATGTCGACCGGGCGAAGGTCGAACTGTCCGGCCTGAACCGGCCGGCCTACGGCTACGCCTTCGATGTCACCGACCAGAAGGCGGTCGCCTCCGCCGTCGACCGGATCGAGGAAGAGGTCGGGCCGATCGACATCCTCTTCAACAATGCCGGCATCCAGCGCCGCGCGCCGCTCGAACAGGTTCCGGCGGAGACCTGGCGCGAGGTGATGGCCACCAACGTCGACAGCGTCTTTTTCGTCGGCCAGGCGGTGGCCCGCCACATGATCCCGCGCCAGCGCGGCAAGATCGTCAATACCTGCTCGCTGGCGAGCGAAATCGCGCGCCCATCGATCGCGCCCTACGTCACCGCCAAGGGTGCGGTGAAGATGTTGACCAAGGCGATGTGCGGCGAGTGGGCGAAGCACAATATCCAAGTGAACGGCATCGGCCCCGGCTATTTCAAGACGGAGCTGAACCGCGCGCTCTTCACCGACCAGGCCTTCGACGAATGGGTGCGCAAGCGCACGCCCTCGGGCCGGTGGGGCGAGGTCGAGGAACTGGTCGGCGTCGCTTTGCTGCTCGCCTCGCCGGCTTCGAGCTACATCAACGGCCAGGTCATCTACGTCGACGGCGGCCTGACCGCCGTCATGTAAGCGGCAGCGAGCGCTCCGGCAGGCCGGCCATCGCGCGGATTTCCGCGACCCTCTCCACGACCAGCAGCCCGTCCCCGGCCGGCGCGCGCGGCGGCGGACCGCCCGAGAGGTAGGCCAGAAAGGCCGCGACCTCGCGGCGGAGCGGCAGGTCGGCGGAAATCGGGATCCGCTCGGGATCGCGCCTGAGCCCGGCCCGCCGGCCGCCCGGCATGAAGAGGAGGTGGTCGGCGTAGGAATCGGCAAGCTGCGCCGCTCCCTTGTCGCCGACGACCACCACCGAGCGTTCGGTAAGCGGCTGGCTGGTCGCGACCTCGATCACCGCCCCCGGTCCGCCACTGCCGCCGAGGCGCGCCATCAGGTCGCATTCGCTCCGCCCGGCGACGGTTCCGAAGGCGCCCAGCACCGGCGGCAGATGGCCGAGGATTTCGTGGACGATGGCGAGGTCGTGCGGCAGCAGGGTCCAAACCGGATCGACATCGGCATGCGACGTCCCCCAGCCGAGGCGCCGCGTGCGCACCGCGCGCACCGGCCCGAGTTCCCCGGAGACCGCCAGATCGCGGAGCTTCTCGACGCCCGGATGGTAGCGCCATTTGTCCATGACGAAGAGGAGGCCGCCCGCCCGATCGACGAGCCGGCGCGCGTCGGCAACGGAGTCGGTCAGCGGCTTTTCGACGAAG
>Ga0070741_10009236_pt1 | contig 19278 bp, 21 predicted proteins | sample Coa_R1_4_FD_66440 | JGI IMG/M metagenome (GOLD analysis project Ga0070741, IMG submission 66440) | Surface soil microbial communities from Centralia Pennsylvania, which are recovering from an underground coalmine fire - Coalmine... | ecosystem: Environmental > Terrestrial > Soil > Unclassified ...
GCCGTGACCCGTCTCGTCGAGCTCGCCGACGAGGACGCCGCCGCCTATTCGGCGTTCATGGCGGAGCGGAGCGAGGCGACGCGTGCGCGGATCATCGAGGTGCCCGAGGAGATCGCCGCGCAGGCCGACGCCGTCGCGGAGCTCGGCGAAGCCGTCCGTCGGCAGCTGCGCTCGAGCGTCGCCGGCGATGCGGAGGCGGGTGTCGAGCTCGCGCGGACGGCGGCGCGGGTCGCCCGGCGGCTCGCCGAGCTGAATCGGTAGGGGCGGACGGCGCAAGCCGCCGCAAGCCGCCGCACGCCCGCCCTACGGAGCAGACGCCGCCGGAAGCCGAAACCATCGGCCCGAGACGCGAAAAGGGCGAGCCCGCCGCAGAGCTCGCCCTGATCAGCTACCGGGAGCCCGCGCCGCATGCGAGCTCGACCGGCTCTTGTGTCTCCGCGAGCCCCCGCCGCATCGGGGCCCTCGGTGAACTGATCATCGGGGAGAAGGGGTCGGTTCATCGATCACTAGGACGATGGTTCACTCGAACGGTTCACTCGACCGGGGCTCCGGTCGGGAGGCGGGACGGCCGATCATTGTCAGCGAGCAGGCAGACCGGGGGGCCGCAGCCCGATCTCGCCGCTCCGAAGAGCCGTCCGGCAGGGGAGCCGCAGCCCCGTCGGACGGCTCTTTCCTTTGCTTCCGCGATAGTGGCCCCGTGCGCGGAGGCTCGACGGAGCTCGCCGAGGAGCGGAGACACTGAGCTCGAACGGCTCGAGGCCGGCGGGCTCGGCCGGCCGCCTGCCCGGGTCGCGGCGCCTGCGGCTCGCGATCGGGGCCGCGACGGCGCTCGTGATCGGCGCGGTCCTCGTCGCGCCGGTCGTGATCCTCGACAGCGGCTCGAGCGGAGGCCCACGCTGCTCGACGACGATCCTCTACAAGGGGAACCGCTACGAGCCGCGGCCGACCGGGAGGCTCGTCGAGGCGGTCGCGGTCGGCGTCGGCGTCGCGAGCGGGTGCGGCACGCCCTCGAACGTCGACCTCCGCACGATCGCGGGCGTCCGGCCGGCGGTCGCCGTCGCGCTCGGCTCGGAGCCTGCGACGGCCTACGTGCGCCGGGGGCTGTGCGCGGGCCTCACCCGCGCGAAGCTCCTGACCTGCCTACGCGGCCTCTAGATCGCGGGCGGGGGCAGCTTCCAGCGCGAGCCCTCCTCGGTGAGCAGGAAGAGGCTCGCCTCGGGATAGCGGTCGGCGACGTTCCGCGTGGCCTGGATCACGCGGTAGAGGACGACGCTCCGCCGCGTGTCGTCGATCGGCTCGACCTGCACGAGCGGCGTTCCATCGTGGTCGGACAGCACGGCGCCGTAGTCGTCGAGCAGGGCGACGAGCAGGTCGGCGGCCTCGGCGTCGCTCACGGAGACGAGGACCGGTGGAATCGATGCCATGGCCAGCGCCGCACTGTAGTCACGGCGACGGACGCGGCGGCCGCCAGACGTAGGGCGTCGTCGAGGTGAGGACGCGGAAGCCGAGCCGCTCGAGGATCGGCCGGCTCGCCGGCGCCGCGTCCACCTCGAGGTAGCGGCGGCCGCCCTCGAGCGCGACCCGGGCGCGCGCGGAGACGAGCGCGCGGTAGATCCCGCGCCGGCGCCAGCGCTCCAGGGTCGAGCCGCCCCAGAGGGTCGCGAACTCCGTCGCGCTCGGAAAGCGCAGCCAGCCCGCGCACACGACCGCGCCGCCGGCCTCGGCTGCGAAGACGCGCAGCGCCGCCGGATCGGCCGCGAGCTCGCGCTCGAGGTCGGCTGCGCGAAAGGTCTGCGAAGCGCCCCACACCTCGCCCTCGAGCTCGGCGATCCGCTCGAGGTCGGGCCGCTCCCGCACCTCGCGCAGCGTCACGCCGGCAGGCGGCTCGACGGCGAGGTCGAGCTCGGCGATCGCCGCGACGAGCACCGTCTCCTGCTCCTCGGGAGCGAACCCGGCGGCGAGCAGCCGCTCGACGAGGAAGGCCGGCCCGTCGTGGCCGTGCTGCTTCCACTCGAACGGCAGCCCGAGCTCCCGGAAGCGCTCGACCTGGCGGGCGATCAGGGCGTCGAGCTCCGCCTCGTCGAGGTCGCCGAGCGCGTGATACTCGACGAAGCCGCGGTGGCCGAAGCCGATCGAGCGGGTCAGCGGGCCGTCGCGCTCGACGGTGGCGCCGGCAGGCAGGCGCTCCGGGACGTGCGCGCGGAGCTGGCTGTCGTAGGCCGCGAGCAGGTCCTCGATCACGACCGCAGCTTCGCCGATTCGTCAGGATCCGGGCCTGAGGCACGTCGGGCGGGACCTCGTGGTCGGCTGGGCGGTCGCGCTCGCGGCCTGCTCGTTGCCGAGCGTCGGCTTGTGGAGCGGCAGCGGCCGCGCCAACACCGGTCTCTTCCAGCTCTACGGCGACCGCATCGCGCACGGAGCCGTCCCGTATCGGCCGGGCTTCTCCTTCGAGTACCCGCCCGCGGCGATCCCGCCGCTCGCCGTTCCGGCGCTTCCAACGCACTCCGACAGCGGCTACACGGGCATGACCGCCGCGCTGCTGAAGTCGAACTACGACCAGGCGTTCCCCGCGTCGCTCTGGATCATGGGGTCCACCGACGTGAACAACGCCGCCGCACCGACCGGCACCGGCTGGACGGGCTCGCCGACGCAGACGAACTATTGCGTCGTCGCCCAGAACGGCAGCTGGTACGCGTGGAAGCTCGGCCCGGGCGGGACGATCCTCGTCGGCACCACGCTGGCGAACGTCTGCACCACCGCGCCGTAAGGCGAAAGGGTCGCAGCCCTCACGGGGGTCTTCCACTGACGTGAGGGGGATGGCAGGCGGGGGCGGCGCGAGCTGCCCCCGTTCCCGTTGTGCGGTTGCCCCTGGCATCGCGCCGCCCGAGGCGATACCGTCGCGCCTTGGCTGAGCCACAGGACAGCCATGTGTTCGTGCTCTCGCTGCGGTGTCAGGAGTGCGGCCGGCGCTGGGACGACCCGGGCGAACGCTGGCGGGTCTACTTCACCGACGACGAGCCGCCGGATCCGGTGTCGTACTGCCCGGACTGCGCGCGCCGCGAGTTCGGCGACTCGTTAGGCTGGAGCAGCTGAGATGGCCTCGTGGTTCCACAAGCTGTTCCGGCGCAGCTGGCAGCCCCAGCACCCGCCGCGGCCGACCCTCACGCCCGAGGAGGAGCCGGAGCCGCAGGAGCGGCGCACCGCGCTCGACGAGCCGAAGACGACGCCGGACGACGACCGGTCCGGCTGACGGAGCGGGCGGACGGGTGGGATCGGCCGCAGGACGACCCCAACCGCCGCCGTTGAACCGCACCGGCCGGGACTCTGCACGGCGAATGTGTGAACGGGATGAGACCGCGTGGACGAGCTGAGCGAGCTCGCGGCGCAGCTCGTCGCGATCGACTCCGTCAACCCCTCGCTCGTTCCGGGCGGCAGGGGAGAGCGCGAGGCAGCGGGATTCGTCGCCGCCTGGTGCGGCGAGCGCGGGCTCGACGTCGAGCTCGTCGGCGACGAGCGGCCGAGCGTGATCGCGACGCGCCGTGGCACGGGCGGCGGCCGCTCGCTGCTCCTCAATGCGCACCTCGACACGGTCGGGGTGGCCGGCATGGAGGCGCCGTTCGAAGCGCGGATCGAGGGCGGGCGCCTCTACGGCCGTGGCGCCTACGACATGAAGGGGGCCGTGGCGGCGCTCATGCTCGCCCTCGCCGAGGCGCCCCCGCTGCGCGGCGACCTCATCCTCACGGCAGTCGCCGACGAGGAGCTCGCGTCGGTCGGGACGGCGGCCGTGCTCGAGCGCGTCCACGCGGACGCCGCGATCGTGCCGGAGCCCACCGAGCTTCGCGTCGCCGTCGCGCACCGCGGCTTCGTCGGCTTCGAGATCGAGACGGCCGGGGTCGCCGCGCACGGCTCGCGCCCCGACCTCGGCGTCGACGCGATCGCGAAGATGGGCCCGGTCCTCGTCGCGCTCGACCGGCTCGAGGCGCGTCTGCAGGCCGGTCGGCGGCACCCGCTCGCCGGCCCGGCATCCGTGCACGCGTCGTTGATCGAGGGCGGGCAGGAGCTCTCGAGCTTCCCCGCGCGGTGTCTCCTGACCGGGGAGCGGCGCACGATCCCGGGTGAGACCGTGGCCGGCGTCGAGCAGGAGCTGCGTGAGCTCGCAGCCGATGCCTCCGTGCGAGTCCTCGCGAGCCGCGACCCCTACGAGGCGCCGCCGGGGCATCCGTTCATCGAGCTCGTCGTCGGCCTCGCAGAGGCGGGCGAGCCGGTCGGCGCACCGTTCTGGACCGATGCGGGGCTCATCGCCGCGGCGGGCATCCCCGCGGTGCTCTTCGGGCCGGCCGGCGCGGGGGCGCATGCCGAGGTGGAATGGGTCGAGCTCGCGTCGCTCGAGCGCGTGCGCGACGTCGTCCTCGGCGCCGCCGTCGCGTGGTGCGGCTGACGGTGTCGGCGAGGCGCCGACCTGTCAATCTTGCGACGACGAAGGGGTGACCATGGCCACGATCCACCTGCATCAGACGACGGTTGCGACTCCCGAGACGTTCGTCGCGGCGCTCACGGACTTCGGGCCCGACCGCTCGAAGCTCTTCGGCCTGAGCGCCGCCGGCTATCTGAAGGTGCACGACCTCGGGCCAACCGAGGCCGACGTGACGGAGGGCTCGAACGGGACCTGGGAACGCCTGCACTACGACTGGTCCGACCCCGATCGGGTCGTCCTGACCACGACCGACTCGAACGTCTGGGGAGGCCGCTCGGGTCACACGTACACGTTCGCGCGCAGGCCCGACGGCACGACCGATGTGGACGTCGTCGTGGTGCGCGAGGGCAAGAACCTCAAGGGCCGCGCGTTCGAAGCCGGCGTCGCGCTCGTCGGCAAGCGCGTCCTGAACCGGGAGCTCCAGAAGACGATCAAGGCGATCGAGGCGCGGACGAACGGCTCGTGACGTCGCGCCGGCGTGAGAGCTGCGGGGCAGGGACTCGAACCCCAACTTCCTGATCCAGAGTCAGGCGTCCTACCATTAGACGACCCCGCAACGGGTCGCGCGCCAGTGTAGCGAGCTACAGATCCAGGCGATACATCGCCACGAGGCGCTGCTCGGTCTCCGTGTCGATGTGCGCGACGACCTCGACGTACGGCTCGAGGCCCGAGCCGCGCAGCTTCGCCTTCAGCAGCTCGTCGACCTGGTAGATCCCGGACGAGTTGTTCATGCGGATCTCGATCAGGATCGGCCGCTCGTCGCCGTCGGTGATCGTGACGTCCTCGATCGCCGCCGCCGACAGCGAGTGCATCGACACGCGGCCGCGCTCGAACGGGATCCGCGAGCGCCCCTTCGCCATGTCGAGCGCGTCGGCGACGCGGATGAGCCCCGCCTCGATCGTCAGCGGCTGCCCGTCGGCGCGGTGACTGATGATCGCCTGCAGCACCTCCGAGACGACGACCGTGCGATCGGGCTCGTCGTAGATCCCCTCGAGCAGCTCGTGGAGCTTCGGCTGCGCGAGGAAGAGCGAGAAGTCCTCGTGGCCGTGACGATGGATCGACATGCCGACGCAGTGCGTGAGCGACGCGAGCGTGACGACGATCTCCGCGTCGTCGCGGGTCATCCCGTAGTCGCGCACCATCGCCGGCTCGACATGGTGCTTCGTCAGCTGGCGGAGCAGCTTGAGCGCGATATTCGCGACGATCTGGATGTGCACCCAGGAGTGGTCGTTGATCTCCATGCGCGCGACCGCGTTCACGTTCGAGACGTGCCACCACGCCTTCAGCTGCTTGTCCTCGTTCACCCGCTCGATCAGCGTGCGCAGCTTCCTGTTGCCGCGCACCGGCACGTTGATCCGCATCCGCTCGATCGCCTCGGACGGCGTCAGCCGGGCTTCGCGCTCGGCCTCCTCGGCGACGGGCTGCTCGATCCGCTCGGCGGTCTCCTTGTCGATCGCCATGCGCCGGAGCATAGACCCCTCAATCCGACCGATTGGCAAGAATCCAGGGTGTGAGCACGCCCGACACGCCGCATCCGGTCCATCTCGTCGTCTCCGACGACCTCCGCCGCAACCGGCTCACCGTCTTCTTCCGGCTGCTGCTCGGGATCCCGCACTTCATCTGGATCACGCTCTGGTCGGTCGTCGTCGTCTTCGCGGCGATCGCGACGTGGGTCGCGACGCTCGTCGCGGGGAAGCCGCCGCGCGGGCTGCACAAGTTCCTGAGCGCGTACACGCGCTACACGGTGCACCTGAACGCGTACCTCTATCTCGTCGGCAACCCGTATCCGGGGTTCGTCGGCGAGGAAGGCGAGTATCCGGTCGACGTGACCCTGCCGGAGCCCGCGCCGCAGGCGCGCTGGAAGACGCTCGTGCGGATCTTCCTCGTGATCCCGGCGCTGCTTCTCTCGGCGTCGCTCTCCGGCTTCGGCGGTCCCGGGCGGTTGCCGGCGCGCGGACGGAATGCCACGTTCTCGACCGGCGGCGGCGCGCTCACGCTCAGCTGCGCGATCCTCGGCTGGTTCGCCATCCTCGCCCGCGGTCGGATGCCGAAAGGCCTGCGCGACGCCGGCGCCTACGGGATCGGCTACGGCGCGCAGGTGCTGGCGTACCTCCTCTTCGTCACCGACCGGTATCCGAACGCCGACCCGACGGCGATGCTGCAGGGCGTCGAGCGGCCGCCCGAGCACCCGGTGCACCTGGTCGGCGAGGCGCACGACCTGCGCCGCTCGCGGGTGACCGTCTTCTTCCGCTTCCCGCTCGCGCTGCCGCACATCGTCTGGCTCCTGCTCTGGTCGATCCCGACGTTCTTCGTCGCGATCTTCAACTGGTTCGCGACGCTCGTCTCGGGCCGGCCGTCCGCGCCGTTCCACCGCTTCCTCAGCCGCTACGTCCGCTACCAGCTGCACGTCTACGCGTTCCTCTATCTCGCCGCGAACCCGTTCCCGGGCTTCGTCGGCGAGCCGGGCAGCTATCCGCTCGATCTCGAGCTCCCGCCGCGGGGCCGTCAGAACCGGTGGAAGACGGGATTCAGAATCGTCCTCGCGATCCCGGCGTTCATCGTCAACAGCGCGCTCGGCGGGGCGCTGCTCGTCGCGGCCGTGCTGACGTGGTTCGCAGCGCTCGCGCGCGGCCAGGCGCCGTGGGGGCTCCGCAACCTGCTCGCCTACGGGCTTCGCTATGCAGCGCAGGCCAACGCGTACCTGCTGCTCCTCACCGACGCATATCCGCACGCGAGCCCGCTCGAGGGGGCCGCGCCGGCGCTCGTCGCCGCAGACGAGGCTGAGTGACCCGGCGCGTCGTCGGGCGCGCCGTCGTGCTCGTCGCCCTCGCAGCCGTCTGGAGCGTCGCGTCGTACCTGCTCTGGCAGACGAAGGTCCCGTCGAGCCTCCACCTGCCGCGTCTCGACGAGCACGCATACTTCTCCGCGGCGCAGCTGCGCGCCGCGGCGAGCTTCTCGCGCGTCGAGACGCTCCTCTACTGGGGCACGACGCTCGCCGAGATCGTCGCGCTCGCCGTCTACGCGCGGTTCGGCGTGCGCTACGCACGCGAGTCGGCGGCCGGTCCCCTCGGCACGGGGATGCTCCTCGGGATGCTCGGCTTCGCGCTCGTCTGGGTCGTGCAGCTCCCCTTCGGCGTGCTCGACCTCTGGTGGCAGCGGCGTCACGCCATCTCGCACGTCGGCTACGCGTCGTACCTCTTCGGCGGCTGGGTCGGACTCGGCGGCGAGTTCGTCTTCCTCTCCTTCGCACTCGCGGTGGTCATGGGCCTCGCGCGCAGCCGGCTGCGCGAATGGTGGTGGCTCGCGGCCGCGCCGGTGTTCGTCGGTCTCGCGCTCCTCTTCGCCTTCATCACGCCGTACCTGACGCCGACGCACCGTCTGCAGAATCCCGTGCTGCGCGCCGACGCGACGCAGCTCGAGCGTGCGGAGGGCACGGGACACGTGCCGATCGACGTCGAGACGGTGCACGACGTCACGTCGCTGCCGAACTCCGAGGCGATGGGCATCGGTCCGAGCCGCCGCGTCGTGATGTGGGACACGATGGTCGACGGGCGCTTCAGCGACCGCGAGCTCCGCGTCGTGATCGGGCACGAGCTCGGCCATCTCGCGCGCAACCACATCTGGAAGGCGGTCGGCTGGTACGCGCTCTTCGCGTTTCCCGGCACATATCTGATCATGCTCGCGGTGCGCAGGCGCGGCGGCATGGGGGAGCCGACCGCCGTGCCGCTGTCCCTGCTCGTGCTGATCGTGCTCGGGCTGCTCGCGTCACCGCTCGAGAACGCGATCTCGCGACACCGCGAGGCCGAGGCGGACTGGATGGCGCTGCGCACCACGCACGATCCGGCGGCGGCGACGCAGCTCTTCCGTGCCTTCGTGCCGACGACGCTCGACGAGCCCGACCCGTCGACGTTCGACTACCTGACGCTCGAGAATCACCCGACGATCATGCAGCGGATCGCCATGGCGCAGGCCTGGCGCCGCTATGCGACCTCGGCAGCCCAGTCGCCGTAGAGGGACGTGTACAGCCCCCGGCGAGCGAGCAGCTCGTCGTGCGAGCCCTGCTCGACGACGCGGCCGTGCTCGAGCACGACGATCAGGTCGGCGTCGCGGATCGTCGAGAGCCGGTGCGCGATGATGAAGGCGGTGCGGTCGGCGAGCAGCAGCCGCAGCGCCTGCTCGATGCGGCGCTCGGTGCCGATGTCGACCGAAGAGGTCGCCTCGTCGAGGATGAGGATGCGCGGGTCGGCGAGCAAGGCGCGCGCGAATGCGACGAGCTGCCTCTGGCCGAGCGAGAGCCGCGAGCCTCGCTCGCCGAGCTGCGTCTCGTAGCCGTCCTCGAGGCGAAGGATGAAGTCGTGCGCACCGACGGTCTGCGCGGCGCGAACGATCTCGTCCGAGGTCGCGCCCGGCTTCCCGAAGGCGATGTTCTCGGCGACCGTGCCGGCGAACAGGAAGCCTTCCTGAGGGACGACGCCCAGCTGGTGGCGGAGCGATGCCTGCGAGACGTCGTTCAGGTCGACGTCGTCGATCGTGATGCGCCCCTGCGTCGGCTCGTAGAAGCGGGCGAGCAGCTTCGCGATCGTCGACTTGCCCGCGCCCGTATGACCGACGAGCGCAACCGTCGTCCCGGCCGGCACGTCCAGGTCGATTCCGTGCAGCACCTCGTCTCCGCGTCCGTAGGTGAAACGGACGTGCTCGAACGCGACGTGTCCGGCGATCGCTGCGAGCTCGTGCGCCCCCGGCCGGTCGAGGACCTCGGGCCGCTCGTCGAGGACGCCGATGATCTTGTCGAGCGCCGCCGTCGCGGAGAGGAACGTGTTGTAGAGCTGCGACAGCTGCTGCACCGGGTCGAAGAAGTTCTGCACGTAGAGCATGAACGCGAACAGCGTCCCGAGCGTCATAGCGCCCTTGAAGTACAGGTGGCCGCCGTACGCGAGCACGATCGCGAGCGCGACCGTCGAGAGGAAGTCGACGATCGGGAAGTAGACCGCGTTGAGGACGACCGTCTGCATGTTCGCGTCGCGGTAGCGCTGCGTGACCGCGCGGAAGTTCTCGAACGCCGGCTGCTCGCGCGTGAACGCCTGCACGACGCGCATGCCGGCGATGTCCTCGGCGAGCGTCGCCGTCACGAGCCCGAGCCGCTCACGTACCTCCGAGTACGCGCGGGCCGACCGCTTGCGGAAGATCACGGTCGAGACCGACATCAGCGGGATCACCGCGCACGTCGCGAGCGCAAGCCGCCAGTCGAGCACGAACAGGATCACGGCGGTCCCGATGAGCGTCAGCGTGCTCTGCACGAGCGTCGTCACGCCGTCGGTGACGAGCTGGTCGATCGCCTCGACGTCGTTCGTCAGCCGGCTGATGATCACGCCTGCGCGGTTGCGCTCGTAGAAGCCGAGCGACAGGCGCTGGAGGTGGTGGAAGAGCCGCACGCGGAGGTCGGCGAGGATCCGCTCCCCGACCCACCCCGTCATGTACGTCTCGAGATAGGTGGTCGCCCAGTTCGCCAGGCCCGCAGCGACGAAGATCGCGACCACGACGAAGAGCCGCGTCCCGCCGTGACCCTTGACCGCGTCGTCGAGCGCGTACTTCGCGAGGTACGGCGGCGCGAGAGCCGTCGCCGTCGCGGCGAGCAGCGAAAAGACCGAGTAGAAGGTGCGCCTGCGATACGGCCGGGTCAACGCCCAGAGGAGGCCGATCCGCCGCCGGGTCTGCCGCCACGTCCAGTCCTGCACCTCGACGTCCTGCTGCCGCATGAGGTGTCCGCCGGCTTGGTGGACGCGCATCAGGCGACCTCCTCGATCTCGCCGCGCGCCTCGACCGCGTCCGCGAACTGGCGCTCGAGCAGCCCGTGCTCGTAGATCTCGCGGTAGACGGAGCTGGTGCGCGCGAGCTCCTCGTGGGTGCCGCGCGCCGCGACGCGGCCGTCGTCGAGGACGACGATCTCGTCGGCGAGCGCGATCGTCGAGAGCCGGTGCGCGATGATCAGCGTCGTGCGGTCGCGTGTCGCCGCGCGGAGGCCCGCGCGGATCCGCGCCTCGGTCGTCGCGTCGACCGACGCGGTCGCGTCGTCGAGGATGAGGATCCGCGGGTCGACGGCGAGCGCACGTGCGATCGCGATGCGCTGACGCTGGCCGCCCGAGAGCGTGATCCCGCGCTCGCCGATGACCGTGTCGTAGCCCTTCGGCAGCCGCTCGATGAATTCGTGCGCCTGCGCGGCCCGGGCCGCGCGCTCGACCTCGTCCTGCGGCAGGTCGCCGCGCCCGAAGGCGATGTTGTCGCGGACGGTCGCGCTGAAGAGGAACGGATCCTGCGAGATGACGCCGATCTCGCGCCGCAGCGACGCGAGCGTGACGTCCCGCACGTCGGCGCCGTCGACCGTCACGCGGCCCGAGGACACGTCGTAGAAGCGCGGCACGAGCGAGGTCAGCGTCGACTTGCCCGAGCCGGTGTGCCCGATGAGCGCGATCGTCGAGCCGGGGGCGATGTCGAGGTCGACGTCCCGCAGCACGGGCCGGTCCTCGAGGTAGGCGAACGAGACGTGCTCGAAGCGGATCGCGCCCGGCCCGGGCGGCAGCGACTTCGCGCCCGGCGCGTCGGCGATCTCCTCCGGCGCGTCCACGATCTCGAAGATGCGCTCGCCGGCCGCGGTTGCTCGCTGCGCCTGTCCGATCCACATGCCGAGCCCCCGCAACGGCATCACGAGCATGCCGAGGTAGAGGTTGAACGCGACGAAGCTCCCGATCGAGAGCGTGTGGTGCGCGACCATGCGCGCGCCGATCAGCAGCACGGCCGCCTGCGCGAGCAGCGGGACGAACGAGATCAGCGGCACGTACGTCGCGCGCTGCCGGTTCGCGCGCAGCGTCTGGTCGAAGACGGCCTCGGAGCGCCGCAGGAACTTCGCCTCCTCGGCCGGTTCCTGCGCAAAGGCCTTCACGACGTGGACGCCGACGATGTTCTCCTCGGCGACCGTGGCGACGTCGGCGAGCTTCTGCTGGACGTCGCGAAGCGTCGGATGCGCGACGTGGCTGTACCGGTAGGCGAGCACGACGAGGAACGGCGTGAGCGCAAGGACGATGAGCGCGAGCCGCCACTCGAAGAAGAAGAGGACGACGGAGACGGACGCGACCGTGAGGACGTTCTGGAAGAAGAAGATGAGCCCGTAGCCGAGGAAGAAGCGCACGCCCTGCAGGTCGACGGTCGCGCGCGACATCAGCTGGCCGGTCTGATGCCGGTCGTAGAACCCGAACGAGAGGCGGACGAGGTGCGCGTAGACGCTCGAGCGCATGTCCATCTCGACGTCGAGGGCCTGCTTGCCGGAGATGAGGCGGCGGCCGAGCATGAGGCCGGCCCGCGCGAGGCCGAGCAGCGCGATCGCGAGCACCGACATCCACAGGCGGTGCGTGTCGTGGTGGACGAGCGCCCGGTCGATCACGTCGCGCCCCGTCACCCAGACGAGCGCGATCTGCGCCGCCTGCGAGCCGACGGCGAGGACGACGGAGGCGACGAGCCCGGTTCGATAGGGACGCAGGAAGCCGAGCAGGCGCGTGAAGGTCGCGCGGTACGGGACAGCGCTCACTTCGGCAGGGTATCGGGGTGGCCACGGCTCCCGACGGACGCCGGTGGAGCTCTACGCGCTCCTCCCGGAGCGCGGCGAGGGCGCGCTCGTCGCGGCCGCGCTGCCGCCGCCCGCGCACGTGCTCGAGCTCGGCTGCGGATGCTCGCGCATCTGCCCGACCGCGCGGAGCGCGTCCACGCGTCGATCGAGGGCGGCGCTCTCGGAGGGCGGGTTCGCGCTCGAGCGCTGGGTCGACCGCGAGCGCGGCTGGTTCACCGCTCGTCGAGCCTCGTGAGCTCCTCGTGCACGAGGGCGAGCGCGGTGTCGAGCCGCTCGCGGTTCGCCGGCACGTTCGGCCAGCTGCTCGCACCCGACGGATGCGGCAACGGCACGACCGGGACGCCGCCGAGCTCGTAGCGGCAGCCGATGCACTCCGTCAGGCTGCTCGACAGTCCCAGCAGCGACGTCAGGGCGAGCCCGCCGACCGTCACGACGAGGGCGGGGCGCATCAGCTCGAGCTCCCAGTCCCGCCAGAAGCGGCAGAGCTCCTGCTCGCGCGGCGTCGGCATCCGGTCGCCGCGGCCCGACGGTGCACGGCCCGGATAGCAGCGCGTCACGGACGCGCAGAAGAACGTCGAGTAGAACGCCTCCTCGTCGAGCTCGAGCCAGCGGCGCAGCGTCTGCCCGGCGCGCCCGCGCCAGGGGAGGCGCTCCTCGCCCTCGACGACCCCCGGCGCCTGTCCGTACATATAGGCGCGCTGGCCGCGCCACGGCGCCCGGACCGGGAGCGACTCCAGCGGAAAGCCCGTCTCCGCGCATGCCCGGCAACGGGCGGTGTCGCGCTGGAGGCTCGCGATCGAGCGGTAGCTCGACTTCCGGACGGTCATCGCGGGTACCGTCGAACGCGGATGCGCTCGCTCTTCGACTTCCCGAATCCGGTCAACGAGACGTCGGCGCGGCTCGTCGCCGGCGTGGTGGCGGTGCTCGCCGTCGTCACGGTCGCATTCCAGCAGGGCTGGCTGCTGCCGGTGCTCGCCTACGGCTTCGTCGCGCGGGCGCTGACCGGGCCGACGCTCAGCCCGCTCGCCCTCGTCGCGACGCGCGTCGTCACGCCGCGGCTGCCGGCCGCGCATCGTTACGCGCCGGGGCCCGCGAAGCGTTTCGCGCAGTCGATCGGCGCCGTCTTCACGCTCGCGGCGACGCTGCTCTGGTTCGGCTTCGGCCTGCACGACGAGGCGCTCGCGCTCGTCGCCGTGATCGCGGTGTTCGCGTCGCTCGAGTCGGCGCTCGGAATCTGCGTCGGCTGCCGCGTCTTCTATGCCGGCATGCGGCTCGGCGTCGTGCCGCCGAGCGTCTGCGAGGACTGCGCGCCGTTCCTCGCGTAGGCTCGGCGGGGTGCTCCCGCTCGAAGCCGTCCCGAACTTCTCCGAAGGCCGCGATCGCCACGTGATCGACGCGATCGGCGGCGCGCTCGGCGCCCACGCCGAGGTGCTCGACGTGCATACGGACGCCGACCACAACCGCACCGTCTTCACGCTCGTCGGCTCTGCGGGCGAGCTCGTGGCTTCGTTGCTCGCGGGGATCGCCGTTGCGCGCGAGCGGATCGACCTGCGCGCGCACGCCGGCGTCCATCCGCGGATCGGCGCCGCGGACGTCGTGCCGGTCGTGCCGATCAGGCCGGCCGACATGGAGCGTGCGAAGGCGGCCGCGCTCGAGCTCGGCCGGCGTGTCGGCGACGAGCTCGGTCTGCCGGTGTTCCTCTACGGCGAGGTGGGCGGCGGCCGCGGACCCGCGTTCTTCCGCCGCGGTGGCCCGGCTGAGCTGCAGCAGCGCATCGACGCGGGCGAGCTCGCGCCGGACTTCGGCCCGGGGCGACTCGACGCGTCGGCGGGAGGAGCGATCGTCGGGGCGCGCCGTCCGCTGATCGCCTTCAACGTCAACCTCGCGGGCGCGCATCTCGAGGAGGCGCGCGAGATCGCGGCTGCCGTGCGCGAGCGCGGCGGCGGCTTTCCCGGCGTGCGCGCGCTCGGGCTCGACCTGCCCACCAGCGGTCGCGCGCAGGTGAGCATGAACGTCGAGGACTGGGAGGCCGCGGCGCTGCACGACATCGTCGCCGCGGTCGAGCGCGAGGCGCGCGCGCGAGGTGTCGAGGTCGCGGGCGCTGAGCTCGTCGGCCTGATGCCCGCGGGCGCCGCTGCCGCGGCCGCCGGTGCGCTGCTGCGCATCGACGGCTTCGACGCGTCGCGGCTGCTCGAGCTACGGCTGCTCGATGGCTGACGTCGCGCAGATCGTCGCGGACGTACGTGGGCGCGGAGACGACGCGCTGCGCGAGTGGTCGCTCGAGCTCGACGGCGTCGAGCCTGCACGCGCGGTCGCCTCGGACGAAGGGCTGCCGGTCGACGCGCTGCGGACGCTCGCCGATCGCGTCCGCCGCTGGCACGAGCTGCAGCGGCCGGCGGACATCCGCCTCGAGGTCGAGCAGGGCGTGACGCTCGAGCGCCGCTGGGTGCCGCTCGAGTCCGTGGGCGTGTACGTGCCGCGCGGCCTCGTCTCGACGCTCGCCATGTGCGCGGTGCCGGCGCAGGTTGCCGGGGTCGAGCGCATCGTCGTCGTGACGCCGCCCGCCGGCGCGCGGCTCGTCGCCGCAGCCGCGCAGCTGCTCGGGCTGGACGAGGTCTGGGCGGTCGGCGGGCCGCACGCCGTTGCCGCGCTCGCGTACGGCACGGAGACGATCGCGCGCGTCGACAAGATCGTCGGCCCCGGGAACGCGTTCGTGAACGAGGCGAAGCTGCTCGTCGGGCGCGACGTCGCGATCGACCTCCCCGCCGGTCCTTCGGAGGTGCTCGTCGTGCTCGGGCGCGGCGGCGACCCCGCGCGCGCGGAGCTCGAGGTCGCCGCGCAGGCGGAGCACGGCGAGGGAACCGTCTGCCGCGTGATCGACGGCGCCGACCTCGAGGCGGCGCTCGCCGAGGTCGAGCGTGCTGCGCCGGAGCACCTCGTGCTGCTCGGAGAGGCCGAGGTGCTGGCCGGCCGCGTGCGCAACGCGGGCGCCGTCTTCGTCGGCGACGACTCGCCCGTCGCGGCGGGCGACTACGCGACCGGCGGCAACCACGTGCTGCCGACGGGCGGGCACGCGCGGGCGGCCGGCGGCCTCGGCCTCGAGACGTTTCTCAAGCCGATCACCGTCCAGCGGCTGACGCCCGACGGTCTCGAGCTCGTGCGGCCGGTCGTCGAGGAGCTGGCCGCGGCCGAGGGGATGCCCGCGCACGCAGAGGCGGTGCGGAGGCGGGGCTAGACTCGCCCCGTGGTGGAGCGCACCGCGATCGGGCTCACGGGCGACGACCTCACCGTCGCCGACGTCTGGGCCGTCGCCGTCGCGCACGCGCCCGCGGCGCTCTCGGACGAGGCGCGCGAGAAGATGCAAGCGGCGCGCGAGCTCGTCGAGCGTGCCGCGCACGGATCGCGCGAGCACACGTACGGCGTCAACACGGGCTTCGGGCGCTTCGTCAACCGCTCGATCCCCGAGGAGCTGACGGAGGAGCTGCAGCTGCGGCTGCTCCGCTCGCACGCCTGCGGCGTCGGCGACCCGTACCCCGACGAGCTGGTGCGCGCCGCGATGCTGCTGCGGGCGAACACGCTCGCGAAGGGCAACTCCGGCGCGCGCGTCGAGACGGTCGAGCTGCTGCTCGAGTGCCTCGACCGCGGCGTCCTGCCGGTCGTGCCGTCGCGCGGGTCCGTCGGCGCGTCGGGCGACCTCGCGCCGCTCGCGCACCTGGCGCTGCCGCTCGTCGGCGAGGGCGAGGCGTTCGTCGAGGGCGAGCGGCTGCCGGGCGGCGAGGCACTCGCGCGCGTCGGTCTCGAGCCGCTCCGGCCGGCGGCGAAGGAAGGGCTGTCGCTGATCAACGGCACGCAATTCATGGCGGGGTTCCTCGCGCTCGGGCTCGTCCGCGCGCGCCGGCTCGCGGTCGCGGCCGATCTCGCGTGCGCGCTCGCGATCGAGGCGCTGCAGGGCTCGCGGACGTCGTTCCTGCCGCAGATCCACGAGCTGCGTCCGTTGCGCGGCCAGGCGGACTCGGCCGCGAACGTGCTCCGGCTCCTCGACGGCTCCGCAATCAACGAAGCGCACCGCTGGTGCGACAAGGTGCAGGACGCGTATTCGCTCCGCTGCGCGCCGCAGGTGCACGGCGCGTCGCGCGACCTGCTCGACTACGTCGACTACACCGTCTCGGTCGAGCTGAACGCCGCGACCGACAACCCGCTCGTGCTCGTCGAGGACGACGCGCTCGTCTCGAACGGCAACTTCCACGGACAGCCGCTCGCGTTCGCGCTCGACGCCCTGGCGATGGCGGTCTCCGAGCTCGCCAGCATCTCCGAGCGCCGCATCGAGCGGCTGGTGAACCCGAACCTCTCCGACGGGCTGCCTGCATTCCTCACCACCGACGGCGGGCTCAACAGCGGCTTCATGATCCCGCAGTACGTGGCCGCGTCGCTCGTCTCCGAGAACAAGGTGCTCTGCCATCCCGCATCGGTCGACTCGATCCCGACGAGCGCGGGACAGGAGGATCACGTCTCGATGGGGAACGCGGCCGGGCTGAAGGCGTGGCAGGTGCTCGCCAACTGCGAGCGTGCGGTGGCGATCGAGCTGCTCGCAGGCGCGCAGGGTGTCGAGTTCCATGCGCCGCTCGAGCCGGGCGTCGGCGTGCGCGCGTTGCGCGCGGCGGTGCGCGAGCTCTCGCCGCGCCTGCGCGACGACCGTCCGCTCGGCGGCGACATCGAGGCGGTCGCGAGCGCGATCCGCGACGGCTCGCTCATCGCGGACGTCGAGGCGGAGATAGGGGCGTTGCGGTGAGCGTGACCGCGTCGCTCTCCGCGCGGGTCGAGGCGCTCTGCGGCGACCTCTCGCACGTCCGCGCGCCGCGCGGGACGGAGCTGAACGCGCGGCAGTGGTCGACCGAGGCGCCGCTGCGCATGCTGCTGAACAACCTCGACGCGGAGGTCGCGGAGCGCCCCGAGGAGCTCGTCGTCTACGGCGGCTCGGGCCGCGCCGCGCGCTCGCACGACGCGCTGCGCGCGATCGTCGGCGCGTTGCTCGAGCTGCGCTCGGACGAGACGCTGCTCGTGCAGTCGGGCAAGCCGGTCGGCGTCTTCACGACGCACGAAGGCGCGCCGCGGGTGCTGATCGCGAACTCGCTGCTCGTCCCGAGGTGGGCGACGTGGGACGAGTTCAGGCGGCTCGAGGCCGAGGGCCTGACGATGTTCGGCCAGATGACCGCCGGCTCGTGGATCTACATCGGCAGCCAGGGCATCCTGCAGGGCACCTATCAGACGTTCGCGGCCGCAGGCGAGCGCCACTTCGGCTCGCCCGATCTCGCCGGGCGCACGATCCTCACCGCGGGGCTCGGCGGGATGGGGGGTGCGCAGCCGCTCGCCGCGACGATGGCGGGCGCGGTCGCGCTTTGCATCGAGGTCGACCCGCAGCGCATCGAGCGCCGGCTCGAGACGCGGTACCTCGACGAGGCGACGGACTCGCTCGACGACGCGCTCGCGCGCGTGCGCGCGGCCGCCGCCGCCCGGCGGCCGCTCTCCGTCGGCGTGCTCGGGAACGCCGCCGAGCTCGTGCCCGAGCTCGCGGCGCGCGGCGAGCACTTCGACCTCGTCACCGACCAGACGGCGGCACACGATCCGCTCACGGGCTACGTGCCGGTCGGGCTCGACGTCGACGCGGCGGCTGCGCTCCGCTCGTCCGATCCGGACGAGTACCTGAGGCGCGCGCGTGCGTCGATCGCGGCGCACGTCGAGGGCATGCTCGCCTACGTCCGACGCGGTGCGTATGTTTTCGATTATGGCAACAACTTGCGAGGTGAGGCCTCCGAGGCGGGCGTAGCGGAGGCGTTCTCATACCCGGGCTTCGTCCCGGCCTATATCCGGCCGCTGTTCTGTCGCGGCGTCGGGCCGTTTCGCTGGGCGGCGCTGTCCGGTGAATCGGGCGACATCGCGGCGATCGACGCGGAGCTTCGACGGCTCTTCCCGGACGATCCGCTGCTGCAGCGCTGGCTCGAGCTCGCACCCGAGCGTGTGGCGTTCCAGGGTCTGCCCGCGCGCATCTGCTGGCTCGGCTACGGCGATCGTGCGCGGGCAGGCCTCGCGATGAACGAGCTCGTGCGGCGCGGCGTGGTCAAGGCGCCGGTCGTGATCGGACGCGATCACCTCGACTCCGGCTCGGTCGCGTCGCCGTATCGCGAGACGGAGGCGATGGCCGACGGCTCCGACGCGATCGCCGACTGGCCGATCCTGAACGCGCTCGTCAACGTCGCGGCGGGAGCGACGTGGGTGAGCGTGCACCACGGCGGCGGTGTCGGCATCGGCAACTCGATCCACGCCGGCATGGTGGTCGTCGCCGACGGCACCGACGACGCGGCGGAGCGGCTCGAGCGCGTGCTGACGACCGACCCCGGCACCGGCGTGATCCGCCATGTCGACGCGGGCTACGCGGACGCGGTCGACGCCGCCGAGCGCGGCGGCATCGCGATCCCGCGCGTCCCGCGCGACGCGTGACGCTGCTCGTCCGCGACCTCGCCCAGGTGGCGACGCCTGCGGGGACGACCGCGCCGCTGCGCGGCGCCGAGCTCGCGACGGTCGACATCCTCGAGGACGCGTACGTTCTCTGCGAGGACGCGACGGTCGTCGCCGTCGGCCGCATGCGCGACCTCGGGCCGCTCGACGGCGACGTGGTCGAGGTCGACGGTCGCGGCCTCTGCGCCGTGCCCGGTCTCGTCGACTGCCATACGCACGCGGCGTTCGGCGGCGATCGCGTCGAGGAGTTCTCGCTCCGAGCTGCGGGCGCGTCCTACGAGGAGCTGCACGCCCGCGGCGGCGGCATCCTCTCGACCGTGCAGGCGACGCGGGCCGCCGGCGCCGCCGGGCTGTGCACCGCGGTCGAGCGGCATCGCGACTGGATGCGGCAGCACGGCACGACGACGTTCGAGTCGAAGTCGGGCTACGGCCTCGACCGCGACACCGAGCTCGCGTCGCTCGAGGCGATCCGTGCCGCGGGCGGCGTGCCGACATGGCTCGGCGCGCACGCCGTCCCGCCCGAGTTCGACGGAGACGCGGACGCGTATCTCGGCTTCGCGCTCGCGGAGGTGCTGCCGGCTGCGGCGCGCGTCGCCGAGGCCGCCGACGTCTTTCTCGAGCGCGGCGCGTTCGATGCCGTCCAGGCGAGGCGCTACCTCGCGGCGTGCCGCGA
>Ga0070741_10009237_pt1 | contig 19278 bp, 13 predicted proteins | sample Coa_R1_4_FD_66440 | JGI IMG/M metagenome (GOLD analysis project Ga0070741, IMG submission 66440) | Surface soil microbial communities from Centralia Pennsylvania, which are recovering from an underground coalmine fire - Coalmine... | ecosystem: Environmental > Terrestrial > Soil > Unclassified ...
GCACGGGCTGACGCCCGAGGGCGTGACGATGGAGCGGCTGCGGGCCGGGCTGCGGGAGCTGATGGGCCGGGCGCCGGCCTACAAGACGCCGCGGATCGACCGGCGGCTGCCAGAGATCGTGCTGTACGTCGATTCGCTCCCGCTCCCCGGCGGCGGATCGCCGGCGGCGCGTCGGCGCCGGCTGGAGCTGCTGCGCGATCGCGCCTTGCTCCGCACGCTCTACTGCACGGCGATGCGGCGGGCGGAGGTTGCCGCGCTCAATCGCGCCGATGTGGAGGATGGCCATGCCGGCCAGGCGCTGATCACCGGCAAGGGGGAGAAGGAGCGGGTCGTCTTCTTCGACGAGGATACGCTGGCGGCGATCCGCGCCTACCTGCAGGCGCGCGACGACCATTATGCGCCCATGTTCATCCGGCACGACACGGCACGCGGGCAGCCAGGCCCCGCCGGGCAGCGCTACCGGCTCTCGACGCAGAGCATCTGGAACATCGTCAAGCGCTACGCTCGCGCAGTGGGGGTCGAGGCTTCGCCGCACAGCTTCCGGCACGATAAGGCCAGTCTGCTGCTCAATCGGGGGGCCAAGCTCAGCGAGGTGCAGGATATCCTCGGCCACGCCTCGCCCGAGACGACCAAGAAGATCTACGCCCATTACGAGACGGCGCACCTGCGCGACGCCTTCGATCGTTACAGCCTGCCCCCAGAGGCACGGGCGAGACGACCGGGCCGCCAGCCCCCGTAACCCCCATAAGCGGCGGAAGGCAGCGCCGGGAGGGACGAAGGACGAAAGACCAAGGACGAAGGGCGAAGGATGCCAGAGCTCGGCGGAGGCAGGCAGATCACGGCGAGCACGCCCTAGCTGCCAGCGCTGGAATCGCCGCCCTCGGACTCGGCGGGGGCGTTGCCGACCGCCGGGCCGGTGGTGGAGAGACCGGCGAGCACGCCATCGACGGCGACGCGCAGGTCGCGGCAGGCGTAGACGGCCTTCTGGGTGCCGCTCCAGACCGGGCGGAGGTAGAAGTCGAGCAGCGACTGCACCTGATCCCACGAATCATGGAGCGGGCGGGTAGCGGTTGGCTGCTGCACCGCCTGGATAGCCGCTGCCTTATTCTTACTGGCGCCGCTGCCGGTCAGGAAGAACGGCTCGGTGCCGCGCAGCGCCGGGCCGGCGACGCCATCGCGCAGCGCCTGGCGATCGCCATCCGGGCCGGCGAGAAAGCGCACGAACTCCCAGGCGCGATCGAGGTCGACGGTATTGGCCGAGATGGAGAGGAAGCCCCATTCGGCGTAGGTGCCGGTCTTGCGGTTCATCGGCAGGGGGTAGATATCCCAATCGAAGGTAGTGAAGACGCGCTGGGTGACGAGCGGGATGGAGTGCTGGTACCAGATCCACATGGCGACGTTGCCGAGGTCGAAGTTCCAGCGCGTGCCGCCGGGGTTCTGCTGCTCGTTGGGGGCGACGCGGTAGCGCCAGATGAGATCGGCGGCCCACTGCAGCGCCTCGTAGACCTCGGGCGTATCGTAATACGAGCGCGAGAAGTCACGACTGAACTCGAGGCCGCCATTCTGGCGGATCAGGGCGGCCCACATGGGGCGGCCGGTAAGGAGGGTGCCAAACTGGCTGACGCCGCCACCGACGCTGCGCTGGGTGAGCGCGGTGGCCTTCTCCAGAAAGTGTACCCAGGTCCAGTTGGGGTTGCCCCATTCGGCCGGGGGGAGAGCGAGGCCGCCGAAGGCGGTCTTATTGACGTAGAGCACGAGCTGGCGCGTCTGGTAGGGCACGCCGTAGAGCTTGCCGCGGTAGCGGCTGGCATCGAGGTAGGCGGTGGGGAAGCTGCCGAGGAAGCTGCGGCTGGTGACCCCCTGCAGGCGGCTCAGATCGTAGAGCAGGCCGGCGCGGATGAGCGGCACGGCCTGCGCGCCATCGTAGGCGACGATATCGGGCAGGGCGCCGGCGGCGGCGAGCGCCTGGAGCTTGGCCGCGTACTTCTCCGGCTGCTCGGTGATGATCTTGATGGTCAGATCCTCGCGGTCGGCGACGAAGGGAGCGATCTGCTGCTCGAGCACCCGTTCCGGCGGCACGGGGGTAGCCTGGGGGCCGCCCTGGCCCGGCGCGCCGAAGAAGCGCACGCGAGGGTTGAGGCCGGGGCCGGCCGTCCACTGGATGGGCAGCTCGGGGCCCCACGAGAGCCAGGTTAGCTCGACCGGGGTTTTGGTGATCTGCCGCCCGCAGGCGCTCGCCGCGAGCGCAGCGGCCGCCGGCAGCGCCACGCCGGCCTGTAACACAGCGCGGCGCGTGATGCCACTAGGCGGCACCCCTCGCGACCCAACCTTGACGCCCACGTCAACCCTGCTGCCTATTCTACACGGAATGAAGGGGCGCCGAAGAGCGGCAAGGGCATTGCTCGCGCGGATCGTGGTGGGGTGGCGGAGACGCCGAGGGCGGCGAGCCAGTGGCGAAGCGTTACGTCAATGGCCTCGAGCCACTCATCGCCGGTCTCGGCCTCAAGCCCGCGGGCGACGAAGGCATCGAGCAGGTGGCGCAGGTGGTGGGGTGCGAAGGCGACGGCGCCGGTGAAGGGGTGAAGGGCAGTGGTGAGCTGGCGCAGCGTGAGGGGAATGGCCACGACGCGCCGGCGCTCGATGACCCGGTGCTTGAGGGCGACGAAGAAGTCGACGGCGGTATCGGCGTGGATCCTGGGAGCCAGGAAGAGGCCATAGACGGGAAAAGCCAGTGCATCGGGATCAGGGCCGACCGGCTCGCTCGCGGCACGCTCGCCGGGCCGGCCGGGCTCTCCTGATCCGGACGGCTCCCTTGGTCGCCCGCCGGCCCACGCTTCCGACCGGCCCGGCGAGCGGTGCTCGTAGCGGCGCTGCGCCTCGAGGACGTGGCGGGTGACGGGGCGCGCTTCGGCCTGGCGCTGGTCGGCGCCGGTGCGCAGCGTAACCTCGGCGACGACGACAAATGAGCCGTAGTCGATCTCCAGGTCGGGCTGGTTGCCCTGGGCCGGACTGAGAGGCTGGAGGTCGTCGTCGAGCGCGAGGTGCGGGACGATCTCGCGCGCCTGGTCGAGCGCGAGGAAGACGCGCCAGGTATTCCATTCCAGGAAGGTGGGAGGATCGATCACCTCGCGGGCGAGGATGGCATCGTAGAAATCGAGGGCTTCGCGCAGGCGCTGCGGGGTGCGGCTTTCGGCGGCATAGAGGGCGTGCTCGAGACGCAGCTTGCGCCGGCGCAGGCGGTCGACGAGGCTGACCAGGGTTTCGTAGTCGCTGGGCAGCGTGGCGGGAAGCTGGGGGCCGGTGAGCACGGCGCGTCCCGTGCGCCGGCGCGCCTCGCGCGCGCTCAGGACGGCGATCTCGGCGTCGAGGGTGCGGGCGATCTCCTGGAGGCGCGACGGGCTCTCCCACGGGAGGCGCGGGCACGATGGATCGCCGTAGTAGGCGTAGAAGCGCTCGGCGTCGGCGTACTCGGCAAACAAGGGGCGCGGCTGGGCAAGGCGCACCGGTGGCGTCTCGCCCAGCGCGAGCTGGATCGGGTGGGAAGACCTCGCCCCCTGGCCCCCTCTCCCATCAAGAGAGAAGAGAGGAGCTTCTTTGCTCGGGTGGGGGGTACCGAAGGAAGGGGAAGGCGCATCGTAGATCAGCTCTTCGAGCTCGGCCTCACGGCCGCTGGCGACGACGATGCGGGCGCCGCGGACGGAGAAGAGCCCGGTGTAGCGGAAGTAGCGCACGAGCGCGTCGGCGTAGTCGTCCATGCTGGCGACGACGCGGTGGCCTTCGGTGGCGGAGCGGGCGCGAGCCGAGTGAAGGGCGTGGCGGCGGGCGCGAGCCTTGCCAGCGCGCCCGACGGCGAGCGATTCGCGGGCGCGGAGCTGGCGAATGGCCTCGGCGGTCGCGGCGGCGTCCTCTGTCCGGCGCATGGTGAAGCAGAAGAGGGCGATCTCGCGCTTGGTGAGGCCGTCGAGCTCAGCGATCAGGCGAGCGGTGGCGATGAAGGGATAGATGGCGAAGTCCTCGGCCGGCCAGCGGCGCCCGCGGTGCTGGTTATCCGGGTACTGCCACTTGAGGAGCTGCCGGAGGAGCACCTCGCCCGGCCGCGGCGAGGTGATGAAGCGCTCGCCGGCGGGGGTCAGCTGGGCATAGCCGTGTGCATCGACGCAGGCGAAGCCGAAGAACTTATAGGTGCCGAAGCGGGCCCGCGCCGTCCAGCGCAGATGGTCATCGCTGAGCACGGGCGATTGGGTCTGGAAGCGCAGGGCAGTGGGCTCGTCGCCGGCCTCGGCAGCGAGCGGCTCCCAGGATGGGCCGAGCTCAGCTGCCTGGTGGCGCGGGCCTGCCGGCGCGAGGCTGGGCGGCTCATCGGCCATGAGGCGCAGCCGGTGGCCGAACTCGAGCTGGGCGCCGCTGCGTGGACTCCAGGGCAGGCCGCGGGCGCGCCACGAGGGGATGAGGGTGGCGAGCAGGCGCAGCTCCTCCCGCACCTTGGCGGGGTTGCGCGGTGAGCAGGGAAACGACCAGTTACCGCTCGGCATGAAAGGAACGAGGCAGAGGGGCTAGGGCCTGTGGCGAGGGCGCCGGGGCTTTTGCAGGATCACGATGTACTGGTGGGTGATATTGGGAATATAGGCGAAGGGATAACCATAGGGGCGCAGGCGCGTACCGGCTTGATACCAGATCTTCTCGCCTTTGGTCACAAAGCCTTCGGCCTCGGCACGACGGGCGACATCCACGTGGGTAAAGACGTAGCGGCCGTGCTGGTAGGCATCGCGCAGGATAATGGCGAGATATCGGCCCGGCTTGAGCAGGCGAAAGCACTGGCTCAGGACGGCCTGCATTGCATCGAGGTAGGCATCGTAGGTCGGCAGGTTAGCGAGGTCGGCCGGGTGGTCGGAGCGCATGTTGTAGGCGGTGCGCCGGTTGGCGTGGCCATCGACGTAGCGCGGGTCATTGGCCATCGTCTGCTCGAGATGGACGTTATAGGGCGGATCGGTGCAGATGAAGTCGAACGATTCATTGGGGAAGCGCGTGCGATCGGCGAGCAGGCTGAGGCTATCGCCGAGGAGAAGTGGATAGGGGCGCAAGGTCCCGCCGCTCTGGGCGACGACCTGGCGATAGATCTCCACCCAGCGCGGGTTGATCTCGATGCCGATGCACTCGCGTGGCGGCTCGGGGGGCTGAGCGAGGCTGGCGCCGATCAAGGTGCCGCCAACGCCGGCAAACGGATCGAGGATGCGGCCGCCGGCCTTGGTGAAGAACTCGATGAGGGATTGCATCAGCTGGGGCGGCTTATTGGCGCCATGGGCCTTGCGCAGGTGGTGGCCGAAGTCCGAGGGATAGGCGGTGGTGATGACGCTTTTGGTGAAGAAGATCCACTCGTCGCCGGTGAGGTCATTGAGGGTGTTTTTGGGATGGCGCTGCGCGAGGCGCCTGGAGCGAGCGGGTGGTGGAGCGGCGGGCTCGGCGGCCTCATCTGGGAGACCGGGGAGCAGGCGTGGCTGGAAGGGGCGTGGCACGCCTGGCGGAGCGGCGGAATTGACCATTCGTTCTACCGTTCTGAGGTAGTACTGTAGCAGCGGCCGCGCTTCCAAGCCATTATGGCGGATACGGATGAGCCAGCGGGAGCAGACGGGCTCAGGTGGTGCTGCCGGCGCGCTGCTGCCAGCGGGCCGTCCAGCGGCGAATGCGGAGCAGGTGGTGAGGCCGGATCCAGCCGGAGGCAGAGGAGGGGAGATGGTGGGCTACGTATCCGCTAGTCTGTTCGCGCTGAGTCGCACCGCCAAGCCTCGAAGGACCAGCAGGGCGAACGTGCCAGTGGATACGTAGCTCGTGCTCGAGCCACCGGCCGGCCCAGGCATAGAAGGGCGCCAGCTCGTGGGGCGTGTAGATGCTGCCGGACGCCAGCTGACAGCCATAGCGCCAGGCCCGCTCCAAGAGGCGGCGCAGGATGGGCTCCCACACGAATCGCGTCCCCGTGAGCACCCCGGCAGCCACGCCGGCCGCGGTGGCGAAGGAGCGCGCACCGGTGAGCGGCGGCCAGGGGGCAAGGCGCAGGAGCGTGTAGGTGCGCGCCAGGTCGGCGCGTGGATCGCCGGCGCGGGCATTGGCCCAGTCGAGCACGGCGGTGATGCCTTGCTCGCTGGCCAGGACGTTGAGCGGATGGTAGTCGAGATGGAGCAGAGCGGCTCGGTCGCGGCTGAGGGCGGCGAGGGTGGCGCGCAGACGCGCGGTGGCCTCGTCGCCGGCTTCGATGGGCCCCAGACGCTCGATCCAGCTGGGAGCCTCCCGTAGCAGTGGAGGAGCAGGGAGCGCATGGATGGCGGCGTGCGTGCGCCCGAAGGCGACGCCGAGCGACCAGAGGCGCCACGGCCGCGCAGCTAGCTCGCTCGCGAGCGGCCGGCCGCTACACCACGAGAGCAGCAGCACCGGCCGATCGTGCCACCTGCCCAGGGCATAGATGGCCGGTACGGGAAGGCCGCCGGCCGCGGCAGCGCGCAGGGCCGCCACCTCCCACTCGCAGGTGAGCCGCTGCTCAGGCCGAAAGACGCGCAGGGCGAAGACGCCCCCGGGATGCTCGACCCGCCACATGGCGGTGTCCTGGCCACCGGAGACGGCAGCGAGGTGGGTGGCACCGGTGACGCCGAGACTGGCCAGCACGGCGCGCGGGTCGAGGCTCTGGTCTGCAGGCGGAGCCACGGGTGGTAGTGTATACCGAAGCCAGGCTGGTTACCCCATGGCCCCATCCTGGCCCGGCTGCGGGTTCCACCTTGGCTCTGGTTTAGTAGGCAGCTGGCAGTTGTCGGCAGGCAGTAGCCAGAGTCAGCTGTTGGTAGGCAGGAGGTAGTTGCCGGTAGTCAGTAGGCAGGTGGCAGAGGCGGTCGAGGCAAGGGGAGACAGCGGCAGGTAGCATGATTATGGCCATGGGAAGGAAAGCTGATGGCCGGCAGCGGGAGACGGCTCCCGGCGGCCGGCGGAGGCGGCGGCTGGATCCGGTGGAGGTGGCGCTCTTCGTCGCGCTGTGTGCCGTGCTGGCGATTGCCAGCATCGTGCTGTGGCCAGCCGCGCGGGCGCAGCTGGGGGCGCTTGCAGGGCGGGCGGCCGCACGGCTGGAGGGTGAAGCAGCGGCGGGGGCACGCAGCCCGGATGTGGAGGTCGGCGGCGCGCGGTCCTCTGCGACCGGGCAGGGGGCAGCGGCCGGGCCGGTGAAGGGGAGCTGGCGCCGGGGACCGGATCTGCCGACGGAGCGATCGGAGGTGTCGGCCGCGGTGCTCGATGGCACGATCTACGTGCTGGGCGGGCTGGCGGCCGACGGACGGACACTGGCGACGGTGGAGGCGCTGCCGCCGGGCGCGGAGGCGTGGGAGACGCTGCCGCCGCTGCCGGAGCCGCGTGACCATCTGGCGGCGGTGGCGCTGGATGGCCGGCTGTATGCCGTGGCCGGCTCGCCAGGCTGGTTCGGCCAGCAGACGAGCACCACGCTCTGGGCATACGATCCGGCGAGCGGGACATGGGAGGCTAGAGCACCGTTGCCACTGGGCCGGGCGGCGCACGCGGCGGTGGCGCTCGATGGCAAGCTGTACGTCGCCGGCGGGATCGGTCCGGAGCCCGAGCGCCTGCTGGTCTACGATCCGGCGCAGGATCGCTGGGAGCAGAAGGCGCCGATGAGCCGGCCCCGCGAGCACCTGGCGGCCGCGGCCGCGGATGGGCTGCTCTACGCGATTGGTGGCCGGTGGGCGGGCGTAGGGAACCTCGATACGCTGGAGGTCTACGATCCGGCGATGGATGCGTGGCGCACGCTGGCGCCGCTGCCCACGGCACGGGGCGGCCTGGCGGCGGCGGTGCTCGAGGGCCGGCTGTACGTCACCGGCGGCGAGGCGCTCGACGAGACGCGGCATACGTTCGCTGAGCTGGAGGTCTACGATCCTCGCTCGGAGACGTGGGCGAGTGGCCCACCGCTGCCGACGCCACGCCACGGGCTGGCAGCGGTGGCGCGTGACGGCGAGCTGTACGTGCTGGCCGGCGGGCGGCTGGCCGGGCTGGAGGTGAGTGGCGTGGTGGAGATTTTCAGGCCGGGTGTGGACCTAACCCCCTGACCCCCTTCCCTCCAGGGAAGGGGGCGGCTCGGCCCTGATGAGGAAGATGATCGGCTTCTAGCCCGCGACCGTCTATACCGAAGCCAGGTTGAAACCCGCAGTGTATCCTCCGCCGGCGAATGGAGATTCCGCCTTGGCTCTCGTACTCCGCTACCGTGATTCTGCTGGGTTCTGCAATCTGGCCGGTGCAGGGCTACGGGCGGGCAGCGGGGCGGGAAGCAGAGAGGTGGTACAGCCAGAAGGCGCAGGGGGGGCTATCCGCGTGCTGCCTCGGTGGGCATGAGGCCCCTTGTCGGGGATTGACAGGTCGGCAACGATGTGCTAGTTTGTTAATCGTTAAACCACCAGCAGTGCGTATCCCCCTCTGCCCCGTCGCTTGTGCAGGAGGTGTGTGCGGCCGGCGCGGCGCGTGGGATGGCCTTCGAGGTGCTGGCTCAGAATAGAGCGATAGGAGGGGCAGTGATGCCTCGAATGACGCGTCGAACCTCGCTGCTTGGGCTGCCTACGATCGGCCCCATCGTCGCCGCTTGCAGCATCGGCGTCCAGAGTGGTGGGGGAGGAGAAGCTGCACCCGCCGGCAAGCTGAAGGCCGGTGTCACCCTGGTGTACTGGAATGACATGGGGGAGCAGTACCCCGCGGTCATGCAGCAGTGGGCAGACACCTTTCAGCAGAAGACCGGCGTCAAAGTAGAAGCCACCGGTGGTATCACCACGTATCAGGAGAAGCTCACCGGGGCTTTCGCCTCCGGCACAGCCCCGGACGTCTTCCGGTATCTGCAGTCGGGTATTCCCATACCCGCCGCCGTCGAGCGCAACCTGCTGCTCAAGCTCGATCCCTACGTGAAGCGGGACCGATATGACCTCTCTGACTTCCGTAAGGACTCCATCGAGCTCTATCGGTGGAAGGGCGTGCTCTACGCGCTACCGCGCGACTACGGCCTGCAGGTCATCTTCTACAACACGGACATCTTCAAGAGGGCCGGTGCCGATCCCATCCCGAGTGACTGGAACGACAAGACCTGGACCTTCGCCAAGTTCCTGGACACCTGCACCAAGGTAGCCAGGATCACGGGCCAGTATGCCCTGTTCGTGCCCCGCGGCGACCGGTTGTGGGCCTCCTTCGTCTACAGCAACGGTGGTGCCATCGTCAAGAAGGACAAGGACGGGCTGGCGGCCGAATTCGCGCTGGCGGAGCAGCCCGCAACCGAGGCGTTACAGTTCATGCAGGACCTGATGTACAAGTACAAGGTGGCGCCGCCGCCCTCGGAGGAAGGCGGGCTGGGGAAGGTACAGGACCTGCTGCAGAATGGTCAGCTGGCGATGTGGATTACCAACCCGAGCGACGGGCAGGCATCCCTAAAGCGAGTGGCTAACCTCCCCTACGACGTGGGCGTCTTCCCGCTTGGCGCCGGCACGAAGCGCGGTGTCGGGGGCGGGGGCACCGGTTGGGGTGTTGGCGCGCCGACGAAATACCCGGACGAATCCTGGGCCTTCGTCTCCTATATTTCCAGTAAGGACGCAGAGCTGGATGAGGTGCGTATTGGCCAAACCACACCCGCACGCGTGTCAGTGGCGACGAGCCCGGAGTTTCTTGCGCCGCCGCCGGCGCACGCGCGCGTCTTTGCCGACGGGCAGGAGTATGTGGTGCGCGACCCAGTGCATACCAAGTGGCCCGATATCAGTCGCGACGTGGTAAGCAAGATCATGAACGAGGAGCTCTGGACAGGCAAGAGCTCGGCCGCGCAGGTCACGCAGAAGATCAAGGCGCAGGGCGACCCCTATTTCAAGCTGGGGTGACAAGGGCGGACGCGGGATGTGAATCCAGGATGGGGGCCAGTCAGCAAACGCCGCGTGCCTCCAGGCCAACGGTAAAAGACGTCGCGGCGCTGGCGGGTGTCTCGGCGGCGGCGGTTTCCTACGTGCTCAGCGGCCGGCCGGGCCGAGTAAGGCCAGTAGGCGACGAAACGCGGAAGCGGGTGCTCGCGGCGGCAGCGGCGCTGAATTACGTGCCCAACCAGGCGGCGGGCAGCCTGCGTCGCGGGCAAACAAAGCTCATCTGCCTGCTGAGAGCGAGCCTGGGCGACCGTTGGGGAGACCTCCTGGCGGCGGACCTGCAGCGGGCGGCCGAGCCAAGGGGGTATGCGCTCATCATCATCCTGGCGGACTCGGTAGACGTGTGCCGTCGTGCGCTGGCTCTCCTTCAAGGTGGCCTGGCCGATGCAGCGGTGATGGGCGCTCACCACGTTGGCGTCGGTGATCTCAGGAGACTGGTGGCAAGGGGGCTGCCGCTCGTGGTGTTTAGTGAGCGCCTGGAGCCGGATGGGTTCGACGTCGTACGGTACGGTGAGGCAAGGGCATGCTATGAGGGGGTTCGCTACCTCATCGATCAAGGCCATCGGCGGGTGGCGTTCCTGGGCCGCAGCTTTGACACCGGACCAACCCCCTCCGATCGCTTTGCTGCCTACGTGCGCGCTCTGAGCGATGCGAGCGTCCCGCTCGACCGAGAGCTGATCGCGTTTGGTGCAGATGATCGGGTGGCCGCCTATCGCAGCACCAAGCGGTTGCTCGGGCTCGCGGATCCGCCGACGGCCATCTTTTCGGCAACCGATCGTGGGGCCATCAGCGCGATCACTGCGCTCCGCGACGGCGGCATCCGCATACCGCAGGAAGTGGCGGTGATGGGAGTTGGAAACCTGCCGGAAGGCGAGATCACCTCTCCGCCGCTGACCACGATTGGCCCAGAGCGCCTCGATTTTAGCGTGGTGGCGAACAGGATCTTCGAACGTCTGGAAAGCGGGGTCTTGGACTCTGGTCGAGTTCTCGAGCTGGCGTGGAAGCTGATCTTACGGGGGTCGGCGTGAGCGACGGTGTCAGGCTACCTCCGCCGCAGACCTGCTGACGCTCTGCTCCCCGGCGGGGATCGGGACAGCTTTCGCCACGCCGGCCATGGAAGGCATGGCTTGCAGCCCCTCACTCCTGTAAGGCGCGCTCGGGCGGCCGGTGGATGGGAGTACCACCCTCCACGTGCGCCTGCGCGCCGCGGACGGCGCGGATGAGGCCACCAATGCTGGGGTGGACATTCATCCGCCGGGCGCCCAGGACGAGCACCAGCCAGCCGAGGGCCGACCCGATCAGCACGTTCGCCGCGCGAAAGAGTAGGGTCGCGGCGGCGGCGGTGCCCGGGGTGAGGCCCAGGCGGGTGAGCACCAGTGTGCTGATGTCCTCGGTGGCGCCAAGCCCGCCCGGCAGCGCCGAGATGGTGCCCACCGCGGCGCCGAGCGAGTAGACGGCGAGCCCATCGATCCAGCCGAGGTGCGCGGCGCCTACCGCCTGAAGGGCGAAGTAGAAGGCGAGCCCGAGGAGGCCGATGGCGGCCATGTCGAGGAGCGAGCCAAGGATGGCGGCGCGGCTGCCGGCAATGGTACCGAAGTGCAGCTGGAGCTCGGCCAGGTGGCCGGTGTGGTGACGCAGAAAGGGAACGTGCCGCAGCAGACGCAGGATGAGACGCATCAGGTCACCGTGGAGCAGGGCGACACTGGTGCCCACGTTGAAGACGAAAGAGATGAGCAGCAGCCACCCTGCCGGATGGTACTCCGGGATACCGGGCAGGGCGGCGGGAAGGACGAGGAGGCCCCACACTAGCTCCTGCACCAGGATGGTGGCGGCCGAGCGGCGGATCAGGGTGCCGTGCTGGCTCCGCTGTAGCACCGGCAGCAGGAACTGCCCGCCCGGGATGAGCAGCGCAGCCTGGGCCGCGGTGTAGAGCAGGAGCGAATCGAGGAGGGAGTTGGGGGCGGCGATGGCCTGGACGAGCAGGTGCCAGCGCATCGCGCGCAGGACGAGCGAGCCGAGGGTGCAGGCGAGGACGGGCAGGGTGAGGCGGAGATCGGCGCGATCGAGCGCCGCCTTCATCTCCCAGGGTGGTGCTGCCTGGAGCAGCAGTGCCAGGAGCAGCACGACGCCGACCCATGGGAGCCAGGGGGCCACGCGGTGCCAGCCGCGCTGCGCCAGCTGCCGGAGGAGCGGCCGTGGGTGGGGGTGGCGAAGACGGCGGAGTGCGAGGAGCGCTAGGTGGTGGGGCATAGCATGGGGCATAAGGTGAAACTTATCGAGCGGAATAGAAGGTGACGCGGGCAATGCTGGCGTGCATAATAGGGGCAGCCGGGTGGGGGCCCTGGTACAGAGCTTGCTCCGACGACGCGCCCACGCGGTTCGAGCCATCCACGTAGGCGCTGGCCTGGGCACCGGGGGCACGGCTGATACTGGCCGTCGGCGTGCGAGCCGTCCGGCGGTGCCGGGGGCAACCGCACCGGCCGCCCCACATTGCTTGGGAGGCAGCGATGGTGAGCCGAAGCAGGCCGCACGATGATGCAGCGCACGCTCTACCTACCCAGGCGGCGGGCCCGGCGCCGGTACGGACTGGCGAGCCTTTCGCCATACCGGTAGAGGAGCACGCCGCGCTGCTGGAGGCGCTGGCGCGGGGCGTGCCGGAGGTGGAGGCGGAAGCGGGCGGACTGCTGCGGCAGATGACCAGACATGTGCTTGCTACCCCTGGGAAGCTGCTACGCCCGCTACTCATGCTCGATGCGTGCCGCGCTGCCGGCGGTGATCCGCAGCTGGCCTTTCCTGCTGCAGTGGGGACGGAGTTTGGGCATCTCGCTAGCCTGATCCACGACGACATCATCGACGGCGACCATGAGCGTCGGGGGCAGCCGACGGTACACGTCAAGTATGGCATTGCGCCGGCCCTGCTCACCGGCGATCTGCTGCTGTTCCATATGTTTCGCTGTTACGTCGAGTGCCGCGAGCGAGGAGCTGATCCTGGGCGGGTGCTGGACGCGATCGAGACGCTGAGCACTACCTGCATCGACATGTGCCGCGGGCAGGCGCTGGAGGCGATGCTGACCGGCCGGCTGGATACGACGGAGCAAGAGTATCTAGAGATGATCGGTCTGAAAACGGCAGTGGCCTATCGGGCGGCAGCACGGATTGGCGCGTGTCTGGGAGGCGCGCCGCCGGAGGCGATCGAGGCAGTGGGCAGCTATGGCTATAACGTGGGGTTGGCCTTCCAGATCGTGGATGACCTCTTTACGTTCGAAGGACAGGCGGCCATGGTGGGCAAGCCGCTGGACAGTGACCTGCGGAATGGCCGGGTGACGCTGCCTCTGATCTACGCACTGCAGGCGGGGGGACCTGAGGCGCGCGAGCAGCTGGCGGCAGCGCTGGGCGTGCGGCCGGCAGGGGCGGACGAGGGCCGGCCCGAGACGGGTGCCCCCAACGGGGCGGCGTGGCCGGGCGACAATGGGGCCGGCTACGTGCAGCTGGTCCGCCTGCTGGAGGAGACGGGAGCGCTGGCCCGCGCACGGGCACGCGCCGCGCGCTTTACGGAGGAGGCGAAGCGCCAGCTCGATCGGCTGGCCCCGTCGGAGGCGCGCGAGCGGCTGCGAGCGCTGGCCGATAGCCTGCTGGAACGCCAGCGGTGACCGGAGCAATCACGCATGCAGCCGAAGGCGGCGGGCGTCCCGCGGGAGGAGCGTATGGGGAGAGAGGCGGTGCCGCTGAAGGGGGCGGTGGCCCCGGCGTCGGGCGCGCAGGATGGCACGCGCGGCACGGTGGAAGACGGTCGCTCGCGGCCGGCGGCGGCTACGGCGGCTACGGCGGTGGAGGCGGCGATCGAACGAGCAGCCGGCTATCTGGTGGCCCACCAGCGCGATGGCAACCACTGGGCCGGCACGCTCTCCAGCTCGGCTTTGGCGACGGCGATGTCATGCGTCGCCCTACACCTGGCCGGCCGGGCCGGGCTGGGCGCCCATGCGGAGCGCATCCGGCGCGGGCGGCGCTGGCTGCTGCAGACCCAGCACGAGGATGGCGGCTGGGGCGACGCGGTGGTCGATCCATCGAACGTGAATGCCACCAGCCTGGCGCTGGCGGCGCTGGTATTGACCGCGGCAGAGGGTGATGGCGATGGGCCGGCGGGATCGCCGGAGGGGGGCGAGGCTGAGGCGCTGGCTCGGGCGCGAGCGCGGCTGGAGCAGTTTGGTGGCTTTGCCGCCGTGGGAGACCCGCAGCGATGCACGCTGAGCGGCCCGTGCCGGACGGTGGCGGCGCTGGCGGGGCTGATGGACGCGCGAACGATGAAGCGCCTGCGGCCGGAGGTGATTCTGCTGCCGCGCCGGCTGCGGCGCACGATCTCGACCACGTTTCCCGCCTATCTCAGCCTGGCGCTGCTGCACAGCACGCTGGCGCCGCATCCGCTGAACCGGCTGCCGACCTATGGGCGAGCGAGGCGGGCGGCGCTGGCGTGGCTGGAGCGGGCGCAGGGCCCAAACGGCTCGTTCGAAGAATCGGCGTTCCTGACCTCGGTGATCATCACGGGGATGATTGGCGCAGGACAGCGCGACCTGCCATGGCTGCGCCCGGCGATCGAGTTCGTCGCCAGTAGCCAGCGCGAGGATGGCGGGTGGCCGATCGACCGTGATCTGGAGACCTTTGACACCGATATGGCCGTCTTTGCCCTCCAGGAGGCCGGGCTGGCGGTGCCGCACGCGGAGCAGGTGGCGGACTGGCTGCTGGCGCGGCAGTTCGATGTGCCGTGCTTCCCTACTGGAGCGGGGCCGGGAGGGTGGGCGTGGGCGATGCCCGCTGGCTGGCCCGATGCGGATGACACCTCGTACACGATCCTGGCCCTGCGCCGGCTGGGGGTGCCGGCGCACGCCCCGGCGATCGAGCGAGGAGCGCGGTGGCTGGAGGGGATGCAGAATGCCGATGGATCGTGGCCCACGTTCGTGCGGAACTCGAAGATGCCCTTCGACCACGACTGCCCCTACATCACCGGGCACGTGCTGAGCGCGCTGCAGGCGGCGGGCTGGCTGGAGAAGCGCCCGCGGCTCCTGGAGCGAGCGCTGGCGTATCTCCGGCGAGCGCAGCGGGCGGATGGGTCGTTTGGCTCGATCTGGTTTCGCGAGGCGACGGCGGGCACGGCCTCCGTGCTGGAGGCGCTGGCCGACTGCGGGCTGGCCCAGACGCCAATGGCGCAGCGGGCGCGCACCTATCTGCTGGGGAGCCAGAACGAGGACGGCGGCTGGGGTGGGCGGCGCGGCCAGGCGAGCACAGCCGAGGAGACGGCGTGGGCCCTGCTGGCGCTGCTGCGCGGCTACATCGAGGATGCAGATGGGCGAGCTAGCGAAGATTCGCTGGCGCCGGCGATTCGGGCGGCGGTGCGGCGGGGGGTGGCGTGGCTGGTGGCGACGCAGCGCGCAGATGGGACGTGGGTGCCGGCGCCAATTGGGCTCTATTACAGCGCGATGTGGTACTCCGATAGCTACTACGCCATCTCGCTCCCACTGCAGGCGCTGGCGCGTGCGCGGGCAGTGGTGGGGCATGGGCTGGACTAGAGGGAGGACGAACGACGAAGGACGAACGACGAAGGCGAGAAACGAAAGACGAAGGACGGAGGACGAAGGATGATGCCTTTCGGGTCTCCCTCATTCATTAGGTCGTTCGCCCTCTGGCCTTCGTCTTCCTGGCGCCGAAAGGCGGTGGCGCACCTGGAGATGATGCGCCCTTACACGATGTTTCACGCCGGGCTGATGGCAGTCGCCGGGGCCGAGGTGATCTCGGCGGGGCAGGCGCCGCCGTGGCGGGTGGCGCTGGCGGGGCTGGTCACGATCTGCGGTTGGGAGGCGGGGCTGTATGCCGGCGACTACTATGACCGCGAGCTGGACGCGCGCAGCAAGCCGGGGCGGCCGGTACCTTCGGGCCGGGTACCGGCGAGTGAGGCCTTCTGGACAATGGTGGGGCTGATTGCTGCCGGGTACGTGGCGGCGCTCGTGCTGGGGGTGGCGAACCTGGCACTGGCGGTGGCGACGACGGTGCTGGGCATTGCGTACTCCAAGGTGTTCAAGGCGAAGGCGCTGCTGGGGAACTTCGACCGCGGCGTGCTGGCCATCTGCGCCGTTGGCTTCGGCGCGCTCGCCGGCTATGGGCCGACGACCAGTGGACGCGAGCTACTGGCGGCGGCGACGCTGGCGGCGCTGGCCTTCTTCCACGATTCGGCGACCAACCTGGTGGGTGCGGTGCGCGATGTGGAGGGTGACCGCGCGGCCGGGTATCGCACGGTGCCGGTGGTCTACGGCGTGGCGCGAGCGGTGGAGATCGTGGTGCTGCTGGCGGTGGTGGGGATAGGACTCGGGGCCGTGCTGATGCTGGCGCTACGGCCGCCGCTGCTGGCGCTCGGCCTCTTCGGCGCAGCTCTTGCGCTCGATGCCATGGTCTACGGGCCGCTGCTGGCGACGCGCGGGCGCATAACCCGGCCCCAGGCGCTGCGGGCGCACAAGGTGCTGGTGGCCGAACGGCTGGTGCTGATGAGCGCGGTGATCGCCGCGTATGCGCCGGCGGCGGCGCTGTGGCTGCTGGCGGCAACGCTGGCAGCGACGCTCGGCTCGCAGGCGCTGCTGCGCGATCGCTACGAGCAGCAGGTGATTCGCCCGGCGGTGCCCCTGGTAGGGAAACCAGCCAGCGAGCGAGGATAACGAGCATGGCCGGGATCGTGGTGGTCGGTGCCGGGGCGATCGGAGGGATGCTCGCCGCGCGGCTGGCCGCGCAGGGCGTGCGGGTGGCCCTGGTGGGCCGCGAGGCGCAGGTGGAGGCGATCCGGCGTGAGGGGCTGCGGCTGCGCGAGCCGGCGGGATTCGTGCGCCGCTTCCCCGTGCCGGCGACGGCGTCGGTGGCAGAGGCACTGGCCGGCGAGCCGCCGAGCCTGGTGGCGCTGGCGGTCAAGACGCAGGACCTGGCGCCGGTGTGCCGGGAGCTGGCGCCGCTCCTGGCCAGTCTGCCGGGGGTGCCGGTGATAACGCTGCAGAACGGGGTGCAGGCGGATGCACTGGCCGGCGCGGTGCTGGGGCGGGAGCGGATTGTCGGGGCGGTGGTGATGTGCGCGGCGAGCGCACTCGAGCCCGGGCAGGTAGAGGTGCAGTTTCCGGGGTGGCTGGTGGTGGGCGAGCCGTTTGGCCGGGTGCGGCGGCGGACGCGGCAGGTGGCAGAGGTGCTGGGGGCGGCGGTGCCGACGTACGTGACGGAGAATCTGGTTGGGGTGCGCTGGAGCAAGCTGATCTCCAACCTGAACAACGGGCTGTGCGCAGCCACCGGACTTCTGATGGGGGAGCTGCTTGAGCATCCGGCAGGCCGCGTGCTACCGGTGCGGGTGATGAAAGAAGGGTACGCGGTGGCACGCGCGGCCGGAGTGCGGCTCGACCACGGCCTCTATGGGCTGGGAGGGCGCGCGCTGGCCGGGGGATGGCGCACAGCGGCGATTGCGGTGCTGCAGAGCACGATGACGCTGGTGCTGGCGTGGCTGCCGGAGCGCGTGGCCACGTCGGTGCTGGTCGCGGCCGGCCGGTCCGGCCTGGGCCGGCTGCCGGTACGGGGCTCGACGTGGCAGAGCCTGGCGCGTGGCCGACCGAGCGAGATCGATTTTCTCAACGGCGAGATTGTGCGCCGGGGCGAGGCGCTGGGCGTGCCAGTGCCGTACAACCGGCGAGTGGTGGAGACGGTGCACGAGGTAGAGCGGACACGGCGCTTCGTGCCGGTGGCCGCGCTATGGCCGGCGGGGGTTGCTGGAGCGGGGAAGGGGAAGGTCCTTGGCTGGAGCGAGCGACATGGATGAGGCAACGGCGGCCGGGCAGCGCGCGGCGGTCGATCCAGTGGTGCCCGTAGCTGCCCGGCGGCCGGTGGCGGTGGTGTGCGAGAGCACGGCGTGCCTGCCGTCGGAGCTGGTGGCGCGCTATCAGATCGGGGTAGTGCCCATTCCGTTCGTGTTTGGGAACGAGACCTATCTGGATGGGGTGGACATCACGCCGGCGGAGGTCTACGCGCGTCTGGTGGCGACGCGGACACCGCCGAAGACGTCGCCGCCGCCGCCGGGCGCGTATCTAGAGGCGTGGAAGGCCGCGGCGGCCCGCGTGCAGGCGCGCGCGGTGGTGCTGGTGACGGTGAGCAGCAAGATCAGCACGCTGCAGCGCTCGGCACACCTGGCGCAGGAGCTGGCGGCGGAGGCGCTGCCCGGCACGCCGGTGGCGGTGGTGGACTCTGGATCGGCGGGTATGGCGCAGGGATTCGTGGCCCTGGCGGCGGCGCGGGCAGCGGCCGAGGGCGCGTCGCTGGAGGAGGTGGTGGCACAGGCGGAGGCGGTGAGCCGGCGCGTGACGCTACTGGTGACGCTGGACACGCTGGAGTACCTGGCACGGGCCTCGCATCTGCCGCAGGTGGTGGCATTCGTGGGCGGGCTGCTGGCGATCAAGCCCATCGTGCAGGTGTCGGGAGACATCAAGCTGGTGGCGCGGGTGCGCACGCGGCGGCGGTCGCTGGAAGAGCTCTTCGAGCGCATGCGCCGCATGGTGCCAGCCGGGGCACGGCTGCACGCTGCCGTGCAGCACGCATGCGCACCGGAGGAGGCGCGGCAGCTGGAAGCGCGGATCGGCGAGACGTTCGACTGTGTGGAGCTGCTCACCAGCGAGTTTACGCCGGTGATGGGCAGCTACTGCGGGCCAGGGCTGGTGGGCGTGGCGTTCTACCACGAGGCGTAAGGTAGATCCTGGGCGGCAGCCGCTGCGCCGCGGCGGGCGTGGCCTCTACGGCAAGGAGTGGCCTGGAGCGAGGAGCCGATGGACGCGAGAAGGGAGTGGGGCCGGTGGCCGGTCGCGCTCATGGTCTGGGTGGGCTCGTACCTCTACGGCTCGCTGCCGCTGCTCTATCTCCTGGGACGGTGGCGGCGCGTGGATCTGCGGCGGGCGGGATCCGGGAACGTGGGGGCGACCAACCTCTGGCAGACAGGCAGCCGGCTGCTGGCGGTGGCCGGATGGGTCTTCGATGCCTCCAAAGGGCTGCTCCCGGTAGTGGCGGGCCGGCGGCTCGGTCTTTCGGAGGAGGCGGCGGCGCTGGCGGGCGCGTGCGGGGTGGCGGGGCAGTGCTGGCCGGTCTTTCTGGGCTTCCGGGGCGGGCGAGGGGTCAGCGCCTTCGTCGGGGCCGCGCTGGCGATCGATCGAGCGGCCTCGCTCGCGGCGGTGGTGCCGCCGATAGCCGGCGGGCTCTGGCGGCTGCGGGAACGGGTGGCTGGCGAGCGGCCGGCCGGCGAGGCAGAGGAGCGGACACAGGGTGAGCGGCCGGCCGGCGAGGCAGAGGAGCGGACACA
>Ga0070741_10009238_pt1 | contig 19276 bp, 21 predicted proteins | sample Coa_R1_4_FD_66440 | JGI IMG/M metagenome (GOLD analysis project Ga0070741, IMG submission 66440) | Surface soil microbial communities from Centralia Pennsylvania, which are recovering from an underground coalmine fire - Coalmine... | ecosystem: Environmental > Terrestrial > Soil > Unclassified ...
ACAAAGAGGTCATCGCCTACTGCCGCATCGGCGAGCGATCCGCGCACACATGGTTCGTCCTGCACGAGCTCCTCGGCTACGACGACGTCAAGAACTACGACGGTTCGTGGACCGAATGGGGCAGCTCGATCCGGGTGCCGATCGAGAAGTGAGCGCACAGCTAGTCGACCACTCGGCGCTGAAGGTCAACCAGTCGGGCATCATCGCGACCGTGCTCGTCGCCTTTGTGGGCAGCGTGTTCTTCCGGCCGGTGCTGGTCTTGATCCCGCTGCTCGCCGTCGTCCTGCTGCTTGGCACCGTGGCGCCGCGTCTCGCGCTGTTCAAGCAGATCTACTTCAAAGTCCTCAAGCCACGCGGCATCGTCAAGCCGCGACCGGTGCAGGACCGGCCGGAGCCACACAACTTTGCGCAGGGCATGGGCGGCGTGGTCCTCGCCCTGGCGTCGGCGCTGCTCATCCCGCTGACGGTGGCGGGGCTTGCGCTGTCGCTGCTAGTCGCAGTGCTGGCTTTCGTGAACCTGGCGTTCGGATACTGCCTCGGCTGCCAGATCTACTTCCAGCTCGGCAGGGCGGGTTTGATCCGCGCGTGAACGCTCAGCTCCTCGCGCTGGCGGTGGTGGGCGCGATCGTGCTCATCGCCGCCGGCTTCGAGCTCGTGCGTTCGCGGCTGGCGCGGCGCAAGGTCGTCGGCCTTCAGTCGGCGCCTGCCGCGGCCGAGCCGTACATCCTTTACTTCACCGGCGACGGTTGCACCGTCTGCCGCACCCACCAGGAGCCGGCACTGGCGCGCCTGGTCGAGGTGCGGATCGACCGCGTCGACGCAATCGCCGACCGGGAGCTGGCGGACCGCTATCAGGTCTACACGCTGCCGACGACGGTCGTGATGTCGCCCGAGGGACGAGCACTGCACGTCAACTACGGTTACGCGCCTGCGTCGAAGCTGCAGCGCCAGCTGTCGGAGGCGGGCCTCGGCGCGTTGAGGTCACCCGCTCCCGCCTAGCCGATATTCTGGCCTGGTGATCAGGCGTCTCTCCCTGTTCGCCTCGGTCCTTCTCCTGGCGATCGCTTGCGGCCAATCGCCGCAGGCTTCACCGCCGTCCTTGCTGCTCGGCGCGATCTACCCGCTGACGGGTCCGCAGGCTGTGGGCGGCAAGCAGGAGCTGGGCGGCGTCGAGGCGGCGCTGCAGCTGGCCGAAGCGCAGGGGGCGCCGCGGATCCGGCTCCAGGTCATCGATGCCACGACTCCCGACGAGGCCGCCGCCGCAGTCGGCACGCTCGTGCACACGTATCACGTGCCCGCGATCCTGGGCACGTACGGCAGCACGCTGTCGGCCGCCGCGTCGGCCCGCGCGGAGCAGCTGAAGGTCGTCTACTGGGAGACGGGCGCGGTCGCGGACCCGATCACCGCGCACCGCCAGTACGTGTTCCGCACCGTCGCCACCGGAAGCGCGCTTGGCCGGATGGCGGTGACCTTCACGCACAACGTGCTGGTGCCGCAATCCCGGATCCGATCACCACGCGTGGTGATCGTTCACGTCAATGACATCTACGGACGATCGGTGGGCGGCGGCGAGCTGCAGCTCGCGAAAAAGGTGGGACTCGCCGTCGTCGACGACATCGAATACAGCCCGAGCGCCTACGACGCGAAGGTCATCGCCGCGCGGGTCGCCGAGGACCAGCCGGACTTCCTTTGGGACGTGAGCTACCTGGACGACGGCGTGGCGATCTGGCAGGCGCTGCTCGCCGCGCGAGTGCACGTGGTTGGAGCGATCGGAACCAGCTCCGCGTTCTGCATGCCGGAATTCAGCGCCCGGCTCGGTGCCGCGTCGGTGGGGGTCTACGCCGCCGACAAGCCGGACGCGAACATCAGCGCGTCCGCGCTCTCTGCATCCGGCAAGACGCTGCTCGACGAGGCCCGTGCCGCTTACGCCCAGGGGAACGGCGGGGCTTCGATGCAGATCCCGGCCGTGGCCGGGTTTGTGGGCGCCTGGACGCTGTTTCACTACGTCATCGCTCGGCTGGGCGCCCCGGCAACCCCCGACAGCATCCGGGCCGCGGCGATCAAGGTAGACGTGCCGGTGGGGGACAGCATCAACGGCGGCGGCGTCAAGTTCGCCGGAGCGGGCGCCCTTGACGAGGGCCAGAACACTCGGGCCGCGGCGGTCGTCGGGCAGTGGCAGGCGGTCGGCGTGATGACGGTGCTGTACCCGCCGGCGTATGCGACGGGCCAGCCGCTCGGAGGTTAGCTAGCCCTCGAGCGGGCGCTGGACCAGCGTGATGTCCATCCAGCGGTCGAACTTGTGGGCGGCGTTGCGGATCGTGCCGACCACGTCGAAACCGTACTTGGTGTACAGGGCGAGCCCAGCCCGGTTGTCCTTGGCGATGCTGGCGACGATCGTGAGGTAGCCCAGGTCCCGCGCCTCTTTGAGCATCGCGGTGACCAGCGCGCCGCCGATCCCCCGGCCGTGGTGAACCGGGTCGACGTAGACGAGCGACTCCACCACGTCGAATCCGCGCTGCTTCCAAGGTAGAAGTCGGGCCCAGCCGATCACGCCTGTGTCGTCGACGGCCACGAGCAGCTTCGAGCGCCGCCCGTGCGCCTCCCACCACGCCTGCGCCTCCTCCGTGTCGAGCGGCTCCGAGTCGATGGTGGCGAATGTCTGGTTGACGGCCCAGTTGTAGATCCCGACGATTGCCCGCAAGTCGTCCTTGGTCGCCGGCCGGACCGTGTAAGCGCGGGTCGCCTTGGCCATGGGCCCATTATCGCGAGCGGCGAGCGCGGCGGCCTCTGGGCGTGGAGGCAGAGGCTCCATCTGTTACCGTCCGGCCGTGAGACCGCAGATCCAATCGCCGCTTCCGGGACCCAAGGCCGCGGCGCTGATCGCCCGAGACGCACGGGCCATGTCGCCGAGCTTCACGCGCAGCTATCCGTTCGTCATGGAGCATGGCGAGGGCTGCTGGGTCACCGACGTCGACGGGAACCGCTTCCTCGATTTCACGGCTGGAATCGCGGTCCTGACCACGGGCCACGCGCATCCGAAGATCGTGAAGGCCATCCAGGAGCAGGCGGCGCGGTTCGTCCACATGTCGGGGACGGACTTCTATTACGGCCCGGAGATCGAGCTGGCGGAAAGGCTCGAGGCCAAGATCCTGCCCGGGACGCCTGCCCGGGTCTTCTTCACCAACTCCGGCGCCGAGGCGATCGAGGGCGCCATGAAGCTAGCGCGGTTCACGACCGGGCGCCCGAGCTACATCGCCTTCATCGGCGCGTTCCACGGCCGGACCTTCGGTGCGCTTTCGTTGACCGCCTCCAAGGCAAGCCAGCGCCGCCGCTTCGCACCGCTTCTTTCGTCCGTGTTCCACGCTCCGTATCCGACGCCCGCCCGCGGCATCACGACGGACCAGTCGCTGGAGCGGATCGAGGAGCTGTTCGCCACGGTGGCCCCTCCCGAGAGCGTCGCCGCAGTGTTCGTCGAGCCGATCCAGGGCGAAGGAGGCTATCTCGTCCCGCCGGACGACTTCCTCCCGCGCCTCCGCGAGCTGACGCTGAAGCACGGCATCCTGCTGGTCGCCGACGAGGTGCAGTCCGGCATGGGCCGGACCGGCCGGCTGCTCGCGGTCGACCACACCGGCGTCGAGCCGGACATCGTCTGCCTTGCGAAGGGCATCGCGTCCGGACTTCCGCTCGGCGCCTTCATCGCTCGCGCCGAGCAGATGAGCTGGCCGCCAGGCTCGCACGGCAGCACGTTCGGGGGCAACCCTGTCGCCTGCGCTGCCGCCCTCGCCACTCTCGACTTGCTCGACGGCGGCCTCATCGAGAACGCGTCGCGCGTCGGGGCGATGATGCAGGACGGCCTGCGCGAGATCGCCTCGACGCACAAGCAGGTCACCGACGTCCGTGGTCGCGGCCTCATGCTGGCGCTCGAGCTGAAGACGGCCGAGCAGGCCGCGCAGCTTGTCCAGTCGGCGTTCGAGAAGGGCCTGCTGCTGCTGACCGCCGGCACTCGCGCCGTCCGGATCAGCCCTCCGCTCGTGCTCGACCCCGAGGACGCTGCCACGGGGCTGGAGATCATCGCCTCAGCTCTCGACTAATGCATCCGCGATCGGCTGCGTCGCCGTGGCGGCGGAGCGATCGTCCTGGGCGAGCGTGGTGTACGACTTCGAGCGCTGCTCGTCGAGCACCTTCAGGAGCGCGGTCACCTGGTCGCCGACCGGCTGCTGTCCGACGTGCGTCAACGCGGTGAAATCCGACACGAACGTCGTCGAGAGCGCCGTGCGTGAGGCCGCGTCGGCGGAGGTGGCATAGGTGGCGATCGCCGCGTCACGGGCCGCCCACACCTGGTCGAACCGGGTCGCGTCAGCGGCACCGCGCAGCGCTGAGTAGGCGGTGCCGAGCGCGTCGGCGTTCGAGGCCAGCGCGGCGGTGGCCGCGGCCTGATCGCCCGATCGCGCGTTGGCGGCGGCGTCGCCCAGCATCGTCGAGAGGTACGCGTGCTCCTGGAGAAGCAGGTTGAGCCCCACGCGTTGGTCGACGGCCTTCGCGGCCGCGTCACCGGGGAACTTGTCCGGGAACTTCTGCGCGATCCGCGGCGCAAGCGCGTCACCGAGCCGGGACGACTGGGCATACGCTGTGTGCACGTCCGGGTAGAGGCTCGAATACTTCTGCGCGGCGGCGTCGTCGATGGCGGCCTTGTCGAGCAGGACCTGTTGTGTAAGCAGCTGCGTGAGCGGGTCGAGCGGCACCTGCGTCAGCGTGGTGAGCAGCTGTGCGAACTGGGGAACGAATGTCGAGGTGAGGCCTGACATCGCGGCCGAAGCCTTGCCGCTGTCGTGCGCCACGACACCGACCGTGTACTCGACGAGACCGGCGTTCTGTGCGTCCCATTCCTGCGAGACCTGGGTGGCGGCGCTGTCGCCAAAGGCGCTGCGCGCGACGTTGGAGAGGTCCGCACTGTTGACGCTCAGCAGCGCCGCATAGCCGGAGAACTCGTCCGAATGGTTTGCGGCGGCCGAGGCCTGCTTGAACACGATCATCACCTGCTCGGCGAGCAGCAGGTCGAGCTGCGTGCGAAGGTCGGCGGCCTTGGTCTGCGATGCGGGAACCGACGCCGTTGGACTGGGATTCGTCCGGCTCGACGATGCACTGGTCGAGCTCTCCCCAGGGGATGTGCATGCGAGCAGCACCACCGTCATCAGCACCGGCGCAGCCCTCCTCACTCCGAGCCATCGTAAACGGCGGTCGGGACGGCCACTAGGATGGGGAGGCTTTGGCTGACTGGCTGATGGTCGACGGCTCGAGCATGATCTTCCGAGCCTTTTACGGGATCCCGCAGACCATGCGTGGACCGGACGGCGCGCTGGTCAACGCGGTTCGCGGCACCATGGACAACCTCGCGCGCTACGTCACGGAGCGCAAGCCCAGCCACGTGGTCGTGACCACCGACGAAGACTGGCGGCCGGACTGGCGCGTCGAGCTGATCCCCGGTTACAAGGTTCATCGCACGGCCGAGCCCGTGCCGCCCGCGCTCATTCCGCAGATGCCGATCATCATGGAATGCTTCGCCGCGATCGGCGTCGACGCGATAGGCATGACCGACTACGAGGCCGAAGACATCATCGCTTCGCTCGCCTCGAAGGTCTCGGGCACAATCGAGATCGCCAGCGGCGACCGGGACCTTTTCAGCCTCGTCAGAGGCAGCGACGTCATCGTTCTGTATCCGGAGAAGGGTGGACTCGCCGTCGTCGACGAGGCGGAGGTCCAGCGCCGCTACTCGATCCCCGGCCGCGCTTACGCGGACTACGCGATGCTGCGGGGAGACCCGTCGGACGGCCTGCCTGGCATCGCCGGTGTTGGCAACAAGAAGGCGTCGGAGCTCGTGCGGAAGTACGGTTCGGTGGCGGCGATGATCGAGGCGGGCGTGTTCCGCGGATCGGACGCGGACTATCTCGAGAGGGCGCAGCGCGTGGTGCCGCCCGTGGCCGACCTGGCTCTCGAGGTCCCGGCCGGCCGGCGTGACCGGTACCCGGAACACCCGGCGAAGGCGGAAGAGCTGGGTCGCAAACATGGAGTCGCGAGCTCGATCGAGCGCCTGGTCAAAGCGCTGTCCGGAATGCCCGCCGCCGGTTCGTGAGCCGCGGTGGAACCGGGTCTCTGCGCTTCGTGCGCGCATTCGCGAGAGGTGAAGGGATCGCGCTCGACATTCTGGATGTGCCGGCGCTCGCTGACTGATCGCTCGTTCCCGCAGTACCCCCGCCTCCCGGTCGTGCACTGCCGCGGGTACGAACCGGAACCGATGCAACCACAAGGACCGAAGCCGGGTTTAGGTGCGTGATGGAGTCCGAAGGCGTCTTCGAGAGGATGGTTCACGAGCACCAGGACCGGATCTTCGCCCTGAGCCTGGCCATGACGGGAAACCGTCATGACGCGGAGGAGGTGGCCCAGGACACGTTCCTTCGCGCGTTCAAAGCGCTCGCGACCTACTCGCCCGAACGCATCCGCGAGCTGAAGCAGCGTGCGTGGCTGCACCGTATCGCGGTCAACGTCGTACGGAACCGGGTGCGCGCCTACCGGCCGCGGCTGGTCGAGCTCAACGGCAGCGAGCCGGATCCCGCGACGAGCCCGGAGGACGACGCCCTGAATCGGATCGAGCTCGACGCGCTCGCGGCTCGCGTCGCGTGCCTGCCGGCCCGATACCGCGAGGCGGTGGTGCTCCGGCATGTCCAGGACCTTTCCTACGCCGAGGCGGCTGAAGCGCTTGGCCAGCCGGTCGGCACGGTGAAGGCGAACGTACACAGGGGGCTGAAACTGCTCAGAGGAGAGAACGATGTCGATGGTGATCGGTGACCTGAAGCGCCTGGGCGACGTCCGCGCGCCGCTCGGCTTCGCGACACGCGTCCTGGCTCGCGCCGGCGTGGCGGATTCATATGCCCGTTTCGAGACGGTGCTCGGCCCTGTCTTCGTGGCCTGGAACAGGAATGGCGTCTCGGCCGCGGCACGGAGCGCGAACGCGGCCGAGTTCGAGGCGTGGTTTCGGAAGGACGTCGGCCGGGACGTCCTGCCTGGAGAGCCGCCGGCCGGCCTTGCCGCGAAGATCCAGGACCAGCTCGAGGGCAGGCGCCGCCTGCGCTTCGACCTTCGCGGGCGGACCGAGTTCCAGCAGGCGGTTCTGCGCAAGACGCTGGAGATCCCGCGCGGCCAGGTGAGGCCTTACGGATGGGTCGCGCGGGAGATCGGGCATCCCGCGGCCGTCCGCGCCGTCGGCAGCGCGCTGGCGGACAACCCGATCCCCTACTTCATCCCCTGCCATCGCGTCATCCGAACCGACGGCGTGATCGGCAACTACGGCGGCGGCGGGCCCGAGGCGAAGCGCCAGATCCTGACCATGGAAGGGGTCGAGCTCAAGCGCCTGGAGCGGCTGGCGCGCGCCGGCTACCGGTACGAGGGCGTGCGGACGACGAAGGTCTTCTGCTTTCCGACGTGCTACCACGGACGCACCGCCAGGGAGTCGAATTTCGTGTACTTCCACGACGAACGTGAGGCGCTCGCGGCCGGCTACCGGCCGTGCAAGGACTGCAAGCCAGCGGCGGCCTAGTCCGGTCCGCTCCGGCTCAGTCGGGCAGGGGCGCCACCGTCCCGCCCGATCCGCGGCCTCCGCGGTGCAGACGGTGCGAGCGCGACAGCCCGCCGTCGAAGTTGAGCGCACGGCCGTCGTGGTGGACCGACGGGCGGGATCCCCCGTGCGGCGTGTGGCCGTAGACGACGCGCCGTGACCGGGTGAGCTCGAGCCATCTCTCGAGGCGTTCGGGTTGGGTGGCGAAGACGTTGCGGCCGCTCAAGCGGTCCCACAGCTCCGCCTCGCCTCCGCTGTCGAGCAGGCCGGCGACGCGCTCGTTGATGGCGGCGACCAGGTCGGTGGCGCCGCTCGTGATGAGCCGGCCCAGGTCGTCGTTGCCGCAGTGCTGAAGCAGGGTTCCGTCGGCCAGGCGAACCATGGCAGGGCGCCGGCGCATCCAGCCCTGCAGCGCGGCGTCGCGCGCAAGCTCATCGAGGTCGTGGCGCTTGCCCCCGATGCTCATCCAGAAGCCGATGCGGCTTGGGTCGCGCAGCGCCCAGAGCATCGCGACCTCGTGGTTGCCCAGGAGCACGTCGGTATTGGCGCGGTCGCGCGCGTAGCGCAGGGCTCCGACCCCGAAGTCACCGTAGTCGACGAGGTCGCCGAGAAAGATCGTGTGCCAGCGCTCGGGCGGATAGGGCTTGATCGCGGCGAACAGCCGCGGCAGGTCGCCGTGCACGTCGCCGACGATCAGGACCGGCAGATCGCCCGCAGCCATTCCTCTCCGGCGCCCTCGAAGCGGCGCACCGTGCGCGTGTACGAGCCGATTGTCTGGAGCTCCGTGCGGTGGTCCGGCCACATGCACGCATCGCCAAGCAGGGCGGACGTCTCGCGCCGGGTGAACGGCACCGCCCGGTCGAACAGTGTCGAGCATGGACCGCCGTGGAACACCCAGAACGAGTCCCACTCGCCTGACGCGCGGGAGCGGCGGACGTGCGCGTTTGCGTCCCACCATCCTGTACCGGGATCGGAGGTGAGGTCGGATGCGATGGCCTCGATGTCGAGGCATCCCACCAGGTAGAAAGCGGCCGGCCCGGATGCGGGCTTGAGCCGCGCGAGAAAGACGATGAGGTCACCTCGCTTCGCGCGCCGCAGCGTGAACGCGCGGGCGGCGCGCCGGCAGTTGTCGCCGTAAGTCGGGCTCGGGGAGCTCAGGTCGGGATCGAGGTGCGCGGCGCGGTTCGCCCAGCTGGACGGGACATGGCCCAAGCTGGGCGGCAGGTCCCGGTAGCGGAGCATCGGGTGCCGCCATTCGAACGCCTCGGGAATCGGCAGGAGATCGAAAGACCCGTCGTCGTGGAGGGCCGACCATGCCGGATGGCCCGCGTTTACCCCGACGTTGGCAAGGAAGGCGGCCACCCGTCGATCCTAGCCGCGGCGGAACGGCGCGCGATCGGCCCTGGGTAGAATGCCTACGCGGCCTAGGGGCGTAGCTCAGTCTGGTCAGAGCATCGGTCTCCAAAACCGAGGGCCGAGGGTTCGAATCCTTCCGCCCCTGCCACCTCATTTCTCGGGTTGGCGGGCCCGCCGCGGCGCCCGCCGATGGCGTGGTCGCGATGAGGTGCCGAGGATCGTGTCTGCCGTACACGGGCTTCAGGTACGCGCCTCAACGCCGCCGTTTCCCCAACAGAGGACCTTGGCCGGAGGGGAGCGCCGATGAGCAAGCAGACGACGACAGGCTGGTATCTCGGGGCGTGGATTGTCGCCGCGCTTGCGGTCGGCGCGATGATCGCGATGGCGCGAGCCGGGCAGATCAGCGACTCGCCGCCGACCGGGATGATGCTCGCCTACATGCTGCTGCTCGGCTGCAGCCTCGTGATGTTGCTGATGTTCCTCGGCGCGCTGTTCCGCCTGGCGGCGCTGCATGCCTGGGGCTGGTTCGCCGCCCTGCTTTTGCTGCAGCTCTGCGGGCTGGGAATCGTCGGCATCCTCCTGTACGGCGCGGTGGGGCCCTCCGAGGCGGAGGAGATCGTAATCCGACCGCAGCCCATCGCCTGAAGTCGACGCTCACCCTCCGTGCCGGCGGTCGCCCCGGTCTCAGGGGCGGCCGCCCAGCGCCGCGGACTTCGTAAAATCGAGCGACCCAGTAGACTCCCGTGGGGATCGGGCGCCGGCGCGCCCGATGGGTTTCGGGCCGCTAGCTCAACTGGCAGAGCGCCGTGCTGATAACGCGGAGGTAGGTGGTTCGAGTCCACCGCGGCCCACCACCTTGTTGATCTCAGCCAAGCCACATAACGGCAATTCGCTATATGTAGAGCATCTCTAGGTCTGATGACATTTAAGGGTCCCAATAGCGGGACCGGCCCGCGGTACTAGCTCGAGTCGGTTCCTAAAGAGCTTGGCCTGATTTGTGGCTTGCGCACATGGGTCGGCTCAGTCTCGACGGGATTCATCATCTTGTCGTCCGGCGTGGACGACTCGCGGGGATCGAGAGGATGCACGCGCACGTACTTCGCCATCAGTTCGCGCACAGCCTTAAAGCGGCCGGTGCGAGTGACGAAGACTGTCTTGAGAACCTTCCGCGGATGCAGTTGCCCTAGAGAAGTGGCTGGCCGAGCGGTCAGCCGAGGGCCGATTGGCCCGGGAGCCGCGACTCCACCTCGGGACGCAGCCGTTAGAAGGCCAAGGTCTCGGTGCGGACCAGCGTCCTAGGTCCACTTCGACGGTCCAGGGCCGCGCCATGAGGTCTGAGGGAAACCTACGGAGGCGACGTGTCGGCGACGTCCGATCTGCCGCTGACGCCGTGCCGCTGCCCGCGAGCTCATTAGTCACGTCCAGATTACGAGGCTCCTGGAACGCCTCCAAGCCGCGCTGCGTCACCCGTAGAGACGAGTTGTTTGGAGCCGTTTAGATCTCCCGTGTACGGCCGTAGACGAAGCGCGAGACTCGCTTGACATGGCGATCATTCCGCTCGGCGAGGCTAGTGCTCACACAAGTGGTGACCGATCGTTGCCACGCCATGGGGATGTGCGCCGTTATCCCGAGGTCAGATTGCAGCGCCCCACACGTCGCTCAGGTCTTGCAAAAGCTCGATCGGCAGAATCTTCTCCCAAGCCTCTCGGAGCGCAAAACTGTTCGCTTGCATTCGTTCGAGGATCATCAAAGCCTCGGGTTGAAACAGGATGGCAGCTACCCGATCGTTGTCCGAGTACTGCTGGTAACGCACTAATAACCGGCCGCGCTGCGCATTAACGAAATCTGCGATCCGCGCTTCAAACCCTGGCCGCTCGGCGTCGGTGTAGAGGCTCTTGAGGCCCCGCACCATATAGAGGCTGAGTGCCGGATCGTGAGGCTTGCCAGTCAATTCGAAATACTGGCGTTCAAGTGCGACTACCATCGCGCCTTCTTCAAAGCCAGGTGTCGTCACAGCAGCATCACGACTTGCTTGAATCTCGGTGTCCACCAGGTCAAGAAGCGCTACCACTCTGAAGACGCGCCGGACGACCTCCTCTGGCAGCACCGTAGGGCTCTTGTATGTGACGTCGTGCGAGAAGTCGGACCACAAGTTGTGCGCTCTCGTTTGGACCTGCAGTTCGCACCTCAGCTTCCGCGCGACTTTTGGGATCCGTTTCGCATCTTCGGGTCTCAGCTCCACGTCGAAGTGCTGCCCGTAGTAGCCGAGTTCGTTCGAAGCCATCAAAACCCGCTTGTCCTCGAATTTCCGAACTACGAACAGTTGTTCGATACAAGGCTTTATCTTAGCAGCATCGCTCGGAAGAAGCACGCACGCTCGCACACCGGCGAGATCGGGTATCTCCGAGAGATCTCGTGGTTTCGTAATCAGCTTGCGGAAGACTTGGGCCATGTCCTTCGTGCGGCCCGTGACAGTGGCCTGAATGCCTTCCTTCCTGATCGCGGCCTGGAGAACTGCCTGAACCACGCGAATCAGCGCCTTGTAGTGCGGTCGAAGACTTAGATATTCCTCTCGAGCCGATTCCAGATCGGTCATCCCAGCGGCTTGATGCGTCTAAGGATGTCCTCCATCTCCACGCGTGTTCGACCATCGTTGAGTCGGCTGATCTTGAGGTCGTTGCCAATCAGGTCTGGATGCGCGTTGATGGTCGTCCCGTTTTCGAACCGCATCTGGATGCGCTTGATCGTGTTCACGATAAGCCCGAGGCTCTTCGGGACAAGCTCGGTCGGCAGGCCAGCCTCTTGAACTCGCTGAACGAATCGATTGCGCTCGGCTGACGTATCGATGTGCTTCTGAGCGAACTGGCGCGGCTTGACACCTTCCTCGTTGCTGTTGAGCTCCGACAGTAAAGCTTGCTCGTAGCGCGCTTGCTTTTCCGGATCCGTCACATCCTCATTTATGAACTTTTGGGCTGCCTGGAGGAAATCTTTGGTTTGAACCTCCGGCGCGGCGGCGAACTTGCACCCAAGGAAATCGAATAGATAGAAGTACGCAACCCCTCTGTTGGCACCGCGACCGAACTGTTCATCCGATACGCGTGCGTAGACAGGCTTCGCCTCGACAAAGAGCCCGACCTTGAAGACTCGCGTCCGCTTTGTAAGGACGAGCGAATTCAAGTACTCAAGATTAAAGGTCCGAGTGCCCCCAGCTGACAGCTCGACGACCCTGATTCCTTCTTCGTGTTCGAGCTTCAGTACGCAGACTGCCGGCCGAGCGTCGATCGTGCCGGTAGCGACTACCAACAAGCCAGCCGTGTTCTGCCGATTCTGCACGTCGTACAAATGTCGCGCCATCAATTGGGAGACTGAGACCAGCTGATCGGGATCGCTCAGCAAGGTGGTAATGCCATCTTTGACGGTCTGACTGGCGGCGGGATCGAACACCACATCTATCCCCGCATCGGTCAAGCTGCCAGTCATTCGCTGCCTGAAGAAGCTCTCGATCTGTCCATCAGGCGCCTTGTCGTCGTCGCTCAGTTCAGGACCGGCCTTGGTGCCCTTTTGCGGCACTTCATGAGCAATCAGGCGCCGAATCATCAAGTCACCGAAGTTCAGCTTCATCCGGCGCACATTTTCGCTTAACCGGATGCTTGATGCTGGCCGTCCCATTCCAGGTTGGTGTCGGCGGACGCCTGGATTCGAAACTAGATCCGCCCGCGCGCCCTCACTGTGCGACCGTCGCCGAGACCGACAGTGGAGCTGACCCTCACGGTGGTGGTGTCAAGTTTGACCACGCTCGATGTCGCCGCCACAAGCGCCTGTACGGCTTTGTAATCAACCGCCCAGATTTGCGACTCACCCGCTTCAAGGCGGTGCGGCAACGCGGGGCCGATTAGTTCGCCGACTGGCTGCAGCGCGGTGCCCCCGGGGTTCGTCACGATCTTCCAGGAGGCGATAGTTACTGGAAGGCGGCCGACGCTTCTAACGTCGATCGCAGCTACCGGGCGTCCATAACCCTGCCGGCCCATCACGGCCCTCATGTTGTCATCGGAGAACTTCTCAGCTTCGAGCGTAATCACCATGCCGTTTCCAACGAGCCCTGGCTTGAAGGTGGCTTTTACACGGCCGCCCTCGAGAAAAAAGGTCGCGGCCTGCCAGCCTAGAGATAGACCGGCTAGCATCAGGCTCAGGACCGCGATCGCGAGGGTTGCGGTCTCGGCCTGAGTCATTGCGGGAAATGCCAGTTATCGAAGATAGTCGCTCGCGCTGCTGCTTCCATCACTTCGGCGCGGGGGCGATCGGCGTCCCCACTCTGGATTCGCCTTCGTAGCGCCGACAGTTCGTCAGCCCAAAGGTCGACATGCTCAGCCTTTTCGGGCGCACGATCCGGAAGACGATACGTCTCGGCCACCGCACGCGCTTCCGAGATCGATGCGTCCAAAGCCTCGAGGAGTGGCGTCATCCCGGCCGATGGCTGCCAGGCGCCAGCGGTGTCTAGAAGAGCCTCTTGGGCTAAATACAGCCGACGCTTGTTCGGGCTTACGACCATGTCCGACGGCCTCGGCTTGTGGTCTCTGCACCAGAAGCTCCGTTCGGCGCGCCAGTGGTCGAGGTAGTGGTAGGTCTCGCCGCGCTGGATGACGTGGCCGCAGTTTCGACACTCGCGTAGTCGTTTACTCGCACTAGCACGCACGACGGTATGAACCAGCATCGGGCCGCCTTGAGTCTACGACCGGGCAACTTGCTGGCTAACCCATTCTCAGCTCACGCAACCCGCGCAAGCGGCTTGGTGCGAAGACCACGAGCCCTAACCTGACGAATTCCGGAGCCCCGGCGCAGCCGTCTGGTAACGGACCTGGCCTGGCTGCTGTTTACGAGATCCTGCCGGCCGGTCAATACACGATGCGCCGGATGTTCTACGTCTGGCTCGGGGCTCCGACTCACGCGAATGACCTCGGCTTTGCAGGACAATTCGTCGGCGTCACGGCCTAACGGAGGTGCGTGCAAGCGCCCTTTAGATCGGTCCCTGGACCAATCGCGGCGATTTCGGGATTCAGGCTGACCCGGTTCGGTGCCGGCGGGGGCGTGATCGTGTCGTCCGGCTCGCGGGAGCTTTACGAAAACTACGGCCACTTCTAATGTGGGCGCCGTGGTTCGCGACGACCAGGCGCTGATGATCCTTATGCGTGGCATCGCCGCTGGCGACGCCGCAGTAGTAGCCCAATCGCTTGCCTCATCGCGAGCCCTGGCCTCATCGTCCCTCCGGCAGGGTGCGACGAGGCAGTCTGCGCACGACTATTTCTTCCACGAGATCGCCCACTACCTCTTCGCAGGCGACACACCGCTCCACATCGCTGCCGCCGCCCATCGAAAGGCGATCGTGTCCGACCTTCTATCGATGGGCGCGGACGTGAGAGCCAGAAACCGTCGCGGCGCTCAGCCGTTGCACTACGCCGCAGACGGGATGCCGGGTTCAGGTCACCTGGACCTAAACGCGCAGCGCGAGACCGTTATCGCGTTGCTCGAGGCCGGCGCCGATCCCAACGCGACAGATAAGGGTGGTGTCACGCCACTCCACCGGGCAGTCCGCAATCGGTGCTCATCGGCCGTCCGCGCACTCATCGATGGGGGCGCCGATGTGAGCCGGCCAAACGGCTCGGGGTCCACGCCGATGCAGCTCGCCCACTGGACAACGGGACGGGGTGGAAGTGGGTCGTCCAGCGCGAAGGCCGAGCAGAAGGTGATCGTGCAACTGCTGCTCGAGCATGGTGCGCGATAGCAGTGTCACCTCCAAGCGCGCGCACCGAGGCGGCTCGACTGACCGATCAGTGGCTAGTCGGTTCGCGATACGGAAACTGCGGCCACGATGGCTTCCTGGCCGGCGCTGACGTCAGGCCGGCGTTCCGAGCAGTTCGACGACCCTCGGCTCGTCGCGAATCGGGTCGAGGTCGGGGTCTAATCCCCATCGCATCTTCGCCCTGGACCTTCGTAACCCACTAACCTCGAGGACGTTCCATCGGTATGCGGGTGGCGCCTCGCCGGCTGCCGGTGATCCGCATTGGTGCGCTCGGGGCGTTGGTTGCGCTGGTCCTCGCGGGCATCCATATCTACCGGGCGAGCGCGTCCGGGGCCCTGGTGGACGAGCACGGTTCAGGACCAGGCGGCCAGACGACCGAAGTGTTCACCGTCCACGGGGCGTGGGATCTCCATTGGTCTTATGACTGCTCAGGGGCATCCAACGGATTCCAGAAGGTTGGCCAGTGTGACTTCCGCTTGGCCGTGAAGCGGTTGTCGGATTGTCAGGTCTCGGCTGAGAATCAAGGCGTCACCGAGCACGGTGTAAAGGGTCAGGGCGTGGTTCACAACCACACGCCCGGAACGTACTACGTCGTGGTTGACTCGGATGGCAGGTGGGCGTTCACGGTCACTGGATCCGGGCGCGGGTGGGGAGAGGGTCCGGCAGCCCACTGCAGCGACGGGTAAGGAACCGGAGCCAGACGGCCCGCCCGAGTCCGCCGATACAAAGAGCTGCCGGCGGACGTAGGCGACGCCTAGAGCATTCCCTCGACGAGCTGGTCGAGCCGCTCCGCCTGGCTGTGGATGTCTGACGCAAGGCGGCGCACGTCCGCGTCATACGCGCGATCGGCTTCGTTCACCTGCACGCTCAGCTGCTGGATCCCGGTCAGAGCCGTCTTGAACTCACGATTCAGCTTGGTCCGCGTCGTCTCGATGTCGGTCAGCATCTCGAGGAACTCTCTGCGCTCGATGATCATGTTCACGGTCAGCAGGACCGCCAGCGCGGCGGTCATGGAAGACATGAACAGGTCGATGTCGTGGCCGGTGAGCGAGGAATACACGTCACCCGCCGACGCCAGCAGCAGCGTCATCCACGGAAGCGCGAGCTGCCAGAGATCGAGCGGGACCGCCTGCTCCGCGCGCCTCGGTGCGCCGGCGGGGTAAACGGCCGCCAGCGCGATCATCAAGAAGCCCGCGAACCATCCGGTGTCGATGACGTTGCCCACCGCGCCGAACGCGTTCTGGGCGCTCAGATAGGCGAACGCGCTGTCCGCGATCGAGTAGCAGGCGATGCCCGCCAGCAGGAAGGCCATCCTTCCCGCCCGCTGCTGGCTCGCACGGCGGATTGCGAGGATGAGGATCGTGCCGATCAGGATGTCGCTGACGGGGTAAGCAAGGTCGAGCAGCTTGGTGGAGCTGCTGGATTGCCACACCGTTTTCAGCCCGAACGCCCACGCCGTCGACGTCAGGGCGATGGAGACGATGAGACCGTCGAACCAGACTCGCCAGTGCGAGGGAGTTCCCTGCGGCGCGCTCCAGAACGAGCGGATGCCGGCGATCGCGAAAGGCACCGCGGCGAGGAACCCCACGTCGGCAAGCGAGGGATACGGCGTGGGGACGTTCATGAACACTTCGTAGAACGACCACACGACCTCTCCGGCGCCCCATAGACCGGCGGAGATTCCCATGAGCGACCACCCGATCCGCTCTCGTCCGGTCGCATGGACCGCCGCCCAGCCGCAGGCGGCAGATGCCACAGCTGCCGCCACCGCCTCGCCGAGGTCGTCGAAGGCCGTCGTGCCGCGATCGCCAAGCAGGACGTTTCGCACGACGAGTGCGTACACGATGGATGCGGCCAGCACCGTCAGCGCGGTGACGGCGAACGTTCTCTGCCGGCGGTTCCAGGCGGCCCAGGCGCTCATCGACGAGCGAAAGTAAATCAGCCGGTGCGCCGGTTTCAGCCCACTTATCTCGCGAACTTCGCCCTGGACGTTCGAACCACGCGGCCTGGCGGTGCTGGCGGTCAAAAGGGGAGGATGGAGCGGTTGGATGTGCTCGCGTGGCTGATCGACTCCGACCCTGCCATCCGCTGGCAGGTGTTGCGCGACCTGACGGGCGCGTCCGCCGACGAGGTTGCCGCCGAGCGTCGACGCGTGGCGACGGAAGGTTGGGGCGCGCGGCTCCTGGCACTTCAGCGGCCGGACGGGCAGTGGGATGGCGGCGCCCCGACGTTCACGTCGGACAGGGCCGCCGAGTGGTGGCAATCGCTGCCGCCCGAAAGGAAGGGCACGCTCTTCCCGCAGTGGACCTCGACGAGCTGGAGCCTGAAGCTTCTCCAGAACTTCGGAGTCGACCCGGCGAGCCCGCAGGCCCGCAACGCGGTACGCCTCGTCCGCGAGAACTGCCGGTGGGAACACGACGGCGAGCCGTTCTTCGGGGGCGAGGTCGAGCCCTGCATCAACGGCCGGGTCGTTGCGCTCGGGTCCTATTTCGGCGACAACGTCGACCGCATCGTGGAACGGCTCCTCGGCGAGCAAATGGCCGACGGCGGATGGAACTGCGAGCAGGAGAACGGATCGACCCGCGGGTCGTTCCACTCCACGATCGAGGTGCTGGAAGGACTCCTCCAATACGAGCTGGCCACGGGCGCCCAGCCGGACGTGACGGCGGCCCGCCTCCGCGGCCACGAGTACATGCTCGAGCGGCGCATGTTTCGCAGGCTGTCCACCGGAGAGGTCATCGAACCGACCTTCACCTCGTTCTCCTACCCGACCGGCTGGTATTACGACGTGCTCCGCGGCCTCGACCATCTGCGCGCCGCCGGCGCCGCTCCGGACGCGCGGGCGGCCGAGGCGATCGAGCTGGTCGGGTCGAAGCGCGACGCGGACGGCCGATGGCCACTGGAGAACCCGCGGCCCGGACGGCTGCACTTCGCCATGGACGAGGGCGAGGGGTGGCCGAGCCGGTGGAACACCCTCCGGGCGATGCGCGTCCTCGGCTGGTACAACCAGGTGAAGATCGAGCCCGGCGCTTAGCTCTCCACGAGCCGGGCGATCTGCTTCACGTGGGTCCGCTCGTGGTTGGCCAGCCACGTCGCGTACTCCATCACGGTGCGTTCGCGTGCCTTACCGGCTCCCGTGACCGTGGCTGTCCGGGACCAGGCTTCCTCGGGCAGATGACGGAGCAAGTCAAGAAGCTCGGTCCTCTGCGCCACGAACGCCTTCAAGGATGACCCGAATTCCAGCTCGGGATAGTTCGTCTGCTTGATCCAGGTTCTAGGGTTTACGGCTCGAAACGTCGGATGGTCTTCGCGGACGATCCGGGCGATGTAGCCGCCCCACATGTCCGAGCACGACCGCAGGTGGGCGAGCACGTCATTGACGGACCACGTGGCTGGACTCGGGGCGCGATGCAGTCCGGCTGCAGGGACATGTTCCGTAGTCGTGGCGATGGCCTCAGGCTGCTCCCGGAGCCGCGTCAGGACCTGGTCGATCGTCAGCGATTCGTCGTACATGCGAGCCTCGATACGTCCTGCGCAAAACGTTGCGTGCGCGGCCGTTGCCTCGTTTGCCGGCCGGAACCCCATTTTGATTGATGGGACCGGCTCGGCCGTCCTTGACGGAGCGTTACCCTCAACCCCGGCAGATGGAAGGACACGGCCGGACCAGGAGGCGTTGAGCGGAGGGTCGCGAATGGGCAGCACGTTCGTCTTCTTCCCTGAAGGCGCGTTCGGACCGACCAACAACTGCGTCGGCATCGGCGACGTGCTTCGCCGGCGCGGCCATCGCGTCGTCTTCATCATCGAGGAGTCGTTCAAGGGAACACTCGAGGCGAAGGGATTCGAGGAACGCCTCATGCGGCTTGGCCCTCCACCGGCCGAGCCCGAGGCGCCCGGCCAGTTCTGGAAGGATTTCATCCGCGACACCGCGCCGGTGTTCCGTCGCTCGACTCTGGAGCAGCTGGAGGGGTTCATCGCCCCGACCTGGCAGGCGCTCGTCGACGGAGCCCGTTACGTCGACGAACGCCTGGCGGAGATATTCGACGAGCTGCAGCCTGACGTGATCATCGAGGACAACGTCGTAGGGTTTCCCGCGATCTCGGCGAGCGGGCGACCGTGGGTTCGCATCGCGTCCTGCAACCCGCTGGAGATGAAGGACGACACGCTTCCGCCCGTATTTTCCGGCTACCCGAGCGGGACGAGGTCGGGTTGGGACGAGTTCAAGGACGAGTACGCGAGATGCGTGCGGGACATGCAGCGAGAGTTCTCGGAGTTCTGTGTTTCCCGTGGCGCGCCGCCTCTGCCCGAGCTCGAGTTCATCGGCGAGTCGCCATGGCTGAACCTCTACCTGTACCCAGCCGAGCTCGACTATGCGCGTAGCCGTCCTCTCGCGCCGACCTGGCGGAATCTCGAAACCTGCGTGAGGTCGACGGACGCGGCGTGGGACGCGCCCGACCGCGACGGACGTTCGCTCGTTTACGTCAGCCTCGGCTCCCTCGGATCCGCCGACGTCCCGC
>Ga0070741_10009239_pt1 | contig 19272 bp, 13 predicted proteins | sample Coa_R1_4_FD_66440 | JGI IMG/M metagenome (GOLD analysis project Ga0070741, IMG submission 66440) | Surface soil microbial communities from Centralia Pennsylvania, which are recovering from an underground coalmine fire - Coalmine... | ecosystem: Environmental > Terrestrial > Soil > Unclassified ...
CGGGCCTTCTGGTCCAGGTTGGCAAGGCAACCAGCTCGGCATTCTTAAGTATTAAAATCCATCCTCTTGGCGCAACTCGGCTGCATGGACCGGGCGGCGGGCTTGCCACGGTGAATCCGTTCATGTGATGGAAACCGAATGGAGTTCATCCCGGTTGGTCTGGCATCAAAACACGATTTCCTGGCCAAATCACGAAGCATTCCCGGTAAGGGAAATAGCTGAAAATCCCATCCCTGTCGTTTTGAACGTCAATGCACGACAGGGGCAACGTGCAGCATCTCTGAGGGTACTCTGGGCATCATATTGTTTGCTCAATCCAGATCACCCGAATCCCCTGCGGGTCCTGTTGAAGCTGGTTCGTAGGCGCGAGTCGCGGAATGTGACTCGGAGTGGCGAAGCCTACGCTTCTCTAGCGCTTCACTTTCGCCGCAGGGTACCATGTCTTCCCAAGCAGTCACGAGCGCATTTCCTCTCATCCGAGAGCTTTCTTTTGACGACTACTCGCAGATAAGCCTACTTGAGACCCAGCGCGGTCTGGCCAGCAAGAAATATGAAGAGTGGACCCACCTGTGGACCGGCAATCCCGTCTATTCATCACTTCCGGGCCGCTGGCCGCTGGGATGGGTGCTGCAGCATAACGGCCGCATCGTAGGCGCTTTCGCAAACATCCCGCTGCTGTATGAGTACAACGGCAAGAGCATTATCACCGCAACCGGCCGGGGGTGGGTGGTTGATCCTGCCTATTGCGGCTATGCGCCAATGTTGCTCGATGAATTTCTTAACCAGCCGAACGTAGATTTATGCTTGAGCACAACTGCAAACTTCGATGCCTCACGCATCCTGGAAGCCCTGGGAGCCTTGCGTATCCCCGTGGGCTGCTGGGACAAATCTGAAATCTGGATCACAAATTATCGCGGCTTTGCCAAAGCATGGCTTACCAAGAGACACCTACCCGCTACCCTCACCTATGTTCTGGCGCCGACCTTATTTGTCAAAGGTACAATTGCGGCGAGAGCTATAAAAAAACATAGCGGGAAAGCCGTGGAACGCTGCATTGCATTCGATGATCGCTTCAATGAATTCTGGCAAGTTTTGCGGCTACAAAAACCCGGCCGCCTGCTGGCGGTGCGGACGCGTGCCATGCTGGAGTGGCACTTCCGGTATCCACTCATGGAAAAGCGCATCTGGATCCAGACCATCAACCAGCAAGGCCGTCTCATAGCGTACGCAATTTTCCTGGAACAACAGAATCAGGATTCCGATATGCCGCAGTTGCTGCTGGTTGACTTTCAGGCCCTGGATAATAACGACGCCCTCATCTATCCCATTCTGGCAAGCGTACTGCGCGAATCTCAAAGGCAAAAAATCTATCTGCTGGAAAAGGTCGGGCTTTGCATTGGCAACAAAGAGCTCACCGTCGCTCCGCATCTGTGGAAACGAGGATCATGGTCGCACTACTACAAAACAAGGAATGGGAGCCTGAGCGCATTCTTGAACAACCAGGATGCATGGGCTCCATCCATGTTGGATGGAGATTCAACTCTTTAGGACTACAGGCGCGCACTTCTGTCTACCCTGGATTTACCTCCTAAAAAAATAACTAATTCACCTATAAGGAGAAAGCAGCAATGACACCTGATGTACTGAATCAATTGATCCGATCAGAACGCGAGGTTCTTTCGACGGAACGAGAAGGCCCGGTTGTGATTTCCCGCATAACCGTGCGCGGCTCACCCGAAAGCATGGGTCGCGAGAGCGCGGTTGTGCCACAACTCGTGGCTGCAAGGGCAGAAGCGTTTCCCGAAGCGTTGGCGGTGAAAGCGGAGAATGAGTTCATGACATATGCGCAATTGAATGCGCAGGCCAATAAGCTGGCACATTATCTCCAGGATTTGGGTGTCGGACCGGGGGTATTCGCCGGTGTTTGCATTCAGCGCTCGCCACAATTTGTGCTGGCGGCGCTGGCAATCATGAAGGCAGGAGGCGCCTATGTGCCGCTTGACCCCACGTATCCCGCCGAGCGACTGGCATATATGCTGCAGAATGCGCAGGTTCCCGTATTGGTAACCCGGGGTGCAGCGCTCACAACCGTGCCGCGCGGGCCGTGGCGGACGGTCGACCTGGATGCGGAGCAGGCACACATATCCGACTTCCCTGAGAGTGCGCCTTCTTGGGCGCATTCGACTGCCAACCCAGCTTATCTGATTTACACCTCGGGTTCGACGGGTCGGCCTAAAGGCGTTGCAATAACCCATGCAAATCTGTTGAATCTTATCGCCTGGCATGTGCGGGCTTTCGACGTAACTGCGACTGACTGTGCCAGCCAGGTGGCAGGGCTGGGATTCGATGCCGCGGTATGGGAAATCTGGCCGTACCTGACAGCGGGCGCGAGTTTGCACATTGCCGATGAGGTAACGCGGAAATCGCCGGAAAAGCTCCGCGACTGGCTGGTGGCCCGGCAAATTACAATTTGCTTCGCCCCCACTCCAATCGCGGAATTTCTGATCACAATGGAGTGGCCAGGTGAAACGCCATTGCGCCGGCTATTGACCGGGGGGGACGTGCTTCGAAACTATCCCCGGCCGAATCTGCCGTTTGCCGTGTTCAACAACTATGGGCCGGCGGAGTGCACGATTGTTTCAACCTCCACACGAGTCGTACCGGAAACGGATCCGGCTTCGTTGCCCTCAATTGGCGCACCGATTGCGAACGCCTCGATTTACATTCTCGATGAAAACCTGATTCCCGTACCCGAAGGATCGAGCGGTGAAATTTATATTGGCGGCGCCCAGGTAGCGGACGGCTACCTCAACCAGCCTGAGCTGACCGCTGAAAAATTTATTCACAATCCCTTCAGCCAGGAATGGGGCTCCCGGCTATACAAGACCGGAGATTTAGGGCGCTGGAGAAGTGACGGGAAAATCGACTTTCTGGGGAGGGTAGACGACCAGGTCAAAATCCGCGGGCAAAGGATCGAACCCGATGAGATTGCCGCGTGGCTGAACCGGCATCCGGCAGTGCTATCGAGCGTGGTACTAGCTCGTGAAGATACCCAGGGCGAGAAAAAGCTGGTCGCTTACCTGGTGCTTGATAAGTGCGAAGAGCCCAGCCGTAGCGAACTGCAGGAGTTCTTGAGCCCGCATTTGCCCGACTACATGATTCCGGTAACATTTGTCCGATTGCGGGAAATTCCATTGACTGCGAACGGCAAGATTAATCGCGCGGGCCTGCCGTTGCCAACAGAGGCCAATATGATTGGCGAGAAGCACGCCCCGGCTTCCGCTCCCGTTCCGAAGACGAACGTCGAAAAGCAGGTGGAAGAGATTGTTGCATCGCTGTTGCGCCTGAAACAGGTGGACAGGAACGACAATTTCTTTCTGCTCGGCGGCCACTCTTTACTGGGAACACAGGTCATTACCAGGGCGCGCGGCATCTTTGGGGTCGAGCTGCCGTTGCGCACCATCTTCGAATTTCCGACGATCGCAGGATTGGCAGCCCAGGTTGAAAAGCTGCTCGGCCAGAATTAGACCCCGCGGAGAACGCGGAGCGCTCCAGAGGGACTCATGAACACTGAACCACTTCTAGAAATTGATTCGTCATCGGCGGGCAAATCAGATCCGAGCCTCAGCCTTTATCATCTGCTTGACCAGGAAGTTCTCGCAAACCCTTATCCTCTATATCGCAAGCTGCGCACCCAGGACCCCATATATTGGGACCCTTTTCTTTTCGCCTGGGTGGTAACCCGCTACGCGGACGTGGTGAGAGTGCTTCATGACTTTTCCGCCGATCGCACACCAACGCCCGAGCAACTCAACTCCATAGGGCTTTCGGACTTCAACCCGATCGCCCAGGTACTGGTGAAGCAGATGCTGTTCATGGATGCTCCCGCGCACACGCGGCTTCGCAGTCTGGCGTCCAAGGCTTTTTCTCCCGCCAGGGTGGCTGTGCTGCGGGAGCATATTCAGCAGATTGCCGACCAGCTCATCGATTCGGTCCTGCCCGCCGGCCGAATGGATGTGATCGCCGACTTCGCCGGTCCCTTGCCCGCCATCGTGACCGCCGAAATGCTGGGCGTGCCGGTGGATGACCACGAGCGGTTGAAGAGCTTGTCAGCCGACTTCGCGGAAATACTGGGCAATTTTCAACACAACCCTGACCGCATGCAACGTGTCATGCGAAGTATCGAAGAGCTGACCGCTTATTTCCGTTCCACCTTGCAAGAGCTGCGGCTTCGTCCTCGCGCGGGTCTCATCAATTCGTTCCTCACTGCCGAAGTTGAAGGAGACCGTTTGACCGAGGAGGAGATTATCGCAAATTGCATCATCACCATGGTCGGGGGCCAGGAGACCACAACAAATCTGATTGGGAATGGGCTGCTGGCGCTGTTGCGCCATCCTGAGGAATTGGAGAGGCTGCGTTCAAATCCCTCCCTCATACCTTCCGCTACAGAAGAGTTGTTGCGTTATGAAAGCCCGACGCAACACACCGCCCGCGTGGCTCCCATGGACCTTGAGATGGGGGGAAAGAGAATACGAAAAAAGCAGGCGGTGATTGCAGTGATGGGGGCGGCGAACCGCGATCCGGAACGATTTCCCGATCCTGACCGGTTAGACCTGGAGCGCGCCGACAACCGGCATCTCGCTTTTGGCTGGGCGGCACACTTCTGCTTTGGCGCGCCGCTGGCGCGCATTGAAGGGCAAATTGCTTTTGAAACGCTGCTGCGCCGTTTGCCGGGACTGGCCCTGGAAGCTGGGCCACTGGTTTGGCGGGCCAATCTGGCTTTGCGGGGGCTGACGGCGTTGCCGGTGAGGTTTGAGAGCGGGAAAGTTTTAACTTAGAAGTCTGGTTCAGTAATACGTTTGTCTTTCATTTGAAATCCAGGTTTGCCGTCGGATGTTTCAGACGCGCAAACCTGGATATTTTTTTGGCAGAAATTTTTCGCCGCGGGTGGACGCGAACCAATGCGGATATATTTTTCAATAATGGTAGATTGCAGCTCCACTGGCCGATTGCACAATAGCGCCCAAACCGCGGGCTATATTCTTGGCGGTGCTGCTGGGCACGAACAGGATGTCTTCAGCCTGGAGTTGGAGATCGGGCGCTTTGGCCTTCATGATCTTGTTCAACTCAATTGGAATCTCTTGCGGCGCACCTTCACTGCTCTTGCGTATTAATTTGGCGTGTCCCAGAGAAGCGGTGGGGTTGGCGCCTTGCGCCATGGCAATGGCCTGCAGCACGGTCAGGTGTGAGTTTTCCATTACGAAGCCGCTGGGCTGGCGGACATCGCCGACAACGTATACGATTCCCGCTTTGGATACGACAACCGTGTCACCGGGGTTCACGGCAACGTTCGACTGTCCGCCCTGCTCTTTCTTGAAATCGAGGGGGATGGTTTGCACCAGATTGGGCTGATCGCGCCGGGTCAGCAAAATCGTATTTCCGGCCTTCGGCGTGGTGCCGCCTGCGGCAGATATGGCGTCAAGGACGCTGTGAGGGCCAAAGAGCGGATAGATGCCTGGTTTCTGCACCTCTCCTAAAACGGAGATGCCCTGCGTGGCGTACTCTTTCTCAAAAATTGTGACCTGAGGATTGTTGAAATAGCCTCCGGCTTGCAGGCGCTTGGCGACTGCCTCCTGGGCCTGCTCCACCGTCAGACCTGCAACTTTGATGGCGCCGACCATGGGCAGAGAAATTTCACCCCTGGGGTTCACCCGCACGTCTTTGCTGAAATCTGGCGCGCCTTCGACCGAGACGTTAATTAGATCTCCGTTGCCAACCACGAGGCTGGTTGCATCGGGCGCCGATTGCGATGGAACGCTGGCGGTTGTGGGACTCGCAGTTGTCGTGCTGGCGATTGTGGCGCCGGCTGCTGCAGTTTTGCTGCTGTCTTTGCTTGCAGACGAATTGGAGGCTGCCTGCCCCCAAAGGGAAAACGCAGTGGTTCCCAGAAATGCGCTAAATAAAAAAAGTTGACTGATATTTCTTGCCGATAAAATACGGGTGAACATGGCCATAGCCTCCGGATACGTTTGCGAGTACCCCAATAGTAAGAATGCCGGCAGACGGCAAACGGGTTGCTTACGGCTGGGATAATTCGCGGGATCAAATGAACTTACGTTTTGTTGAAAATAGGGCGTCGAACCAATCGCCTGCCATCAATAACCTGGAAGCGTTCAGAGCTGTTAAACGTATGGCTGCCAAGGTTTCCCGGTAACCAATCGCCTTGCAGCTTGCGCCAGGGCTCCTCACGATATTCCGTCTCCGATAAGGCGAGGATGCTGTTGAATACGACGGCCGAACCATAGCGCAATGAGCAATCTTGCGATGGGCGGATCAGAGCTCCCCGGTGAAAAAACAGCTTGCCCGCGGGACGCGCTCGGCGAACATCGGAAACCACAGGATTCAGGGGATGGGGGCGCCAGGGACCGAATGGAGTCTCGGCAAAGAAGAGATAGAGCTCGCTGTTGATATCCCCGCGCTTTTCCACGCCGCCGGCAAAGAGCCAGAACATACCCGCAAATTCAAAAAGCGTGGGATCAACCGCCCCCACGTTCTCCATCAGGACTTTTTCAAGCGTCCATGACCAGGGGAATTCCAGCGCGCGGAAGAGAGAAATTTTCCCGCTGTCGCGGGCTTCGGGCAGCATGTACATCTGACCGCGCCATTCAAATACAAAGGGATAAGACAGGTGATAATCCATCTGCAGTACCGGCCTGGAGAGGCTGCAGTGGCCGTGGGCGTCGACTTCAGAGCAGGAGATAATCCCCTTATTGTTCGCCAAAGACAGTTCCTCAAAAAAGAGATAGCTCTTGTCGTTTCTTTCGACGACAAACGGATCGGCATAAAAATGGCCGGGGGGAGGAACAAGCGGCACATAGTCGTTAAGCTCGAAGTTGATGGCTGCGTCATGCCGTTTGCGAATGCCGACCACCCATTGCTCGTAAGCCAATTTATTACGAGCCTTGGTCCACAGCGCCTGCCCGTAGTGGCGGGCGAGAAACTTCGCCATCTGGAAATTGCCGGGAGCAGGAGTGGAAGTTACAGGCAACGAAGAATGTTCTTGCGACACAGCATGCGAGTCACCGCCGGAGCGATGCAAGGCAGACAGCGAGCGCATTATCCAGTGCGGACGGCGCCAGTTGATTGCGTTCTGGCTTCGGGCCAGCGAAACCGGATCGGTTGCGGCAAATGAGCTGTGCAGCAGTTCGACGGTGTTATTGAGAGAGCAATATGCCAACAGCGACGTTTCGGTGGCTGGGACATCCTCAAACATGGAGCGAAATGCCACGGGGATACGATAATTTCCACCAGCCTCGCTTTCCGCGTGGTCACAGAAAAACCAGACTCCATGCTTTGCTGCGTGCCTGAGCGCAGTAACCGCGCCGCCATGGGCAAGATCGAGCAGGACGTCCAGATCCTCTGCCAGGATTTTTTCCAGATCTGTCTTCGTCAATGAGGCAGACAGCGAGAATTTCTCCGGCGCAGAAGAGATTTCTATAATGGGAATGTCGCCAATGGGCTTTACCAATCCGGAAACGATTGGCGCGTCATTCCTATCCTTAAAGAGCTGGCTGTCCCACCGCCGCCATAACGAAAATAATGCGTGCTTCCAGCCGCTGCGAGGATAACGCTTTGCGTAGCTTGGTGCCTCAAGAATAAGCACAGGTTTCGCAAAACCGCAGCTATTCATCTGCTGGAGCAGTTCGTGAACCCATCCGGGAGATACGCCCTTCTTTATGAGGACCCCTACTCGAAGCGGACGAGGCGACGGCTCCAGAGATGACTGAAAAGGCGTCGTGCCTGCGTCGGTGGTGGTTGGGTTGGCGTAGCTCATTGCTTCAAAAAAATGCAATCGGGAACGCAGCTCTCTGCCTGTTATGCTGCTTCGCGACCGACATTGGCGCGACGGTCAGAGAGAGGCTGGGCAGAGCCTTCAAGCCGGCGGTCAGTCTTGCCGCCCAAGCCAAGCAGCGCGAAGGTGCGTGCGGTTCCATACACCACGTACAAAGCGGCGTGTGGGAAAAAATATTTCCAGCGTCGGCGCCGAATTGCGGCACGCGCTGCCATGAGAGCAGCGCCGCCTGCCAGCAAGATAGGGCCAACCGCAAGTAGAGCGACCCTGCCGGTCGCAATCGCCGCCGGAATGGCAAGCACTGTGAGCGTCATCGAGAGCAGCGAGTAGATGGTCAGCAAAACAGTGCTCATAAACCCGCGCTGTGATGAACGGCGAAGAAGGACACTGCGCACCCCGTTCCCATGCCAACGCTCTTTTTGCCAGAATGCCGAAAGAGTTTGGACTGTGCCGAGGTGAACCGTGCTCAAACCGGAATGGGCAATCACCGGATACCCGGCCGCTTTCGCCCGTTGGCAAAGCTCAAAATCCTCGCTGGTTTCGAGGTCTGCATCGAAACCGCCGAGGCTCCGAAATGCCTTGCTGCTGATAAAGAACGTTGCGGAAGGAACGTAAGAAACAGGCCCGCGTCGCTCTTTCACCATATCGCCATACCATGCGCGCGGCACCCACCCGGAGTTCTCAGGAATGCTGCAGAACGAACCAAGTACCATGTCGCCGGCTGACTGCAGCATCGAGACTGCCGACTGCAGCCAGTTCGAAGGCGCGATGCAGTCGGCATCGAGGAACGCGAGGAATTTCCCCTGAGCTTCGCGCGCTCCAGCATTGCGCACTTCGGAAATGTGGCAGCGGGGCTGGGTGCGAATCGTAAGATTCAAGCGGTCATCGAATCGGCGGACCACCTTCAGCGTCTCATCGACCGAGCCGTTGTCCACTACAATCACCTCAAAAAGATCGCGCGGCAACTGCTGACGCACCAAGGCTTCCAGACATTTTCCGATAACCTTCTCCTCATTCAGAGCGGGTATGATCACGGAAACGAGGCGAGCCTCACGAGACATAACTTCAGAGTTCCCAAATGCCGTCATAAAATTTAGTGTCAGCTAATCCGATGCTGCTGCCACTTTCATTGTTGTCTGAGCACGCAAGGCGAGTTCGCCGGGCAACACAGGCTGCCTGCGTCAACTCTTTCAGGCAGCATCGGCATATCCAAGGTCCGCGCTACTGAGCACAAGAGAGCGGTAAATTCGCGCCACTTCTGAAGCATTGGCTTCAGCCGAGAAGTTCTGGATGACTTTTTCACGGGCAGCCTTTGCGAGCTGGCAAGCAAAACTGACTTTCGTCAATACCGGGATACATGTCTGGGCGATGCGCTCGGCATCGCTGGAATCGATCAATACACCATTCACCTGGTCATCGATGACTTCGGGAATGCCGCCGACCTTCCGGCTGACAACCGGGGTGCCCAGCGCCATGGCCTCCAGCAGAACCGTGGGCAAACCCTCATGGTCGGAGGTGATGAGCAGAAGGTCCATGGCGCGAATAATGTCGTAAACATCATCGCGATGTCCCAGAAAACGTATTTGCTTTTCCAGGGCAGTGCCGCTGATGAGTTGCTCCATTCGATTTCTCTCGCTGCCCTCCCCCGCGACAACAAAAAATGGATTCCTCAGGCCACTGCAAATGCATTTGGCGGATATGTGCTGCGCGGCAGCAAGAAAAAGATCGAGCCGCTTCACCGGCTCCAGGCGGGCGGCGGTGCCAATAAGCGGTGTTTGCTCCGGTATGCCAAGACTGCGCTTGGCGGCTTCCCGGCTCAATGTGGATTGAACCTGCGCCAGGTTAATCGCATTGCGAATGATTTCAATCTTCGATGGGCCCGCATAGTGGCCTAGATGCTTGCGTAGATCAGAGCTTACGCAGATGACCCTCCTGACAGACGAGGAGGTCATCCGGTCGAGACTGTAGACCGCCCGGTCTTTCAATGTTTTCGGTTCGGGCAATCCATGCTGAGTCCGGACGATATGCCGGATACCGAACCTCTTTGCCAGCAGGAGCGCCAGAATATTCTCCTTACTTTTATGGGAATGGATGATCTGCACGTCCCTACCCCGCAGCAGATCGCAGGCCTGACGGTAACAGCCGATGAAGCGTCCGTGCGACTGGGGAATTACTTTCAACTCGATGCTGCAGGCCCGCAGCTCATCAGCCAGACGGCCTTCGCCTAAAGCAATGGCGCAGAGCGACAGCTCCTGGTCGCGCGAAAGTTCCGCCAGGAGCATGGCGATCTGGGCTTCGGCGCCGGCCCACATATCAGCCGCAACCACGTGGCAAATGGAAATCCTTCGCGCAACCGAAGGAACGCTTCGGGGAAGGACGACGGGCTTCAGAGCAAGTTTCATGAGCTGCATTCAGAATGCCGCCATCCACGCGAGCAGGCGGGGCTTGCCGGCCGAAGGTGATAGTCGCCTTTGCCGTCAGGCTGGTAGTCAACAAACTGCGGATCGGCGTGAACGGTTCCGGTCTCATTCGTGCGCAGGACTTTCATATCCGCGGGCAGATTTTGGTAGACGACGTTATTGATGTACCGGTTTCTGGTTCCAACCGCGCCGTATTCAAGAATTCCGTAGCCGCGAGCATCGGGACGAAGCCCATTCCGAAACACAATATTGTTCTCAACCACGGTGTTGTCATTTACCCTGGGCGTCAGGCCGTCGGCAAAATTTAATGGATCGGCGCCCACCACAATGCCGCCATAACCGTTGCTGAATACGGTATTGCCTGCGATGACCACATTGGTTGCAGCGTGCCAGAGATGGATTCCCCAGCCCTGATTGTGAAAGACGAGATTATTGACAATGCGACCGCCACGATTGGAGTGGTAAATGCCATGCACTCGCTGGCAAGGGAGGCTGTACTCGCCAATGTCATGCACCGTGTTCCCAATAATTTCGTCATCGGAGCCGCTAAACTTTCCGTCATCAATGCCGGCGCCGCCATTTTCAGGACATCCCGGGGCGGGAATATCGTGAACATGGTTCCGAATGATGCGGGTATGAGAGCCCTCGTTGTAAATTCCGAGAGCGCCGCCTCCGGAGATATCGAAGCCTTCAATATCCACGTAATCGCCCTGGTTCCACCACACGGCAGCATTGCCCTTCATGGTAGATCGCAGCCTAGCCCCCCACTTTACGTCAGAAACATAGAGGATGCGCGCGGAAGCAGTGCCGCTCACCGTAGTCTTCAACTCGTCATCACCAAATTGATACTCTCCGGGAGCGACATGCACAGCCGCGCCCGGCGTGACTGTTGCCGCAGCCTTGTCTAAGGTCTTCCACGGATGTGCGATAGAACCATCTGCGCGATCATTTCCCGAAGTGGAAACGTAGAAATTGACGCGTGGCGGAACTTCAGGAGCAGATGCAAACTTGAAGACTTCCGCCTGCAGCTGCGCGGTTTGCGGCTGCGGCGGCTTAGACCTGCAGCCGCATGTTTCCTCCCAGATCAGAAATACGATCAACATCTGCCAGATCCGATATTGCCTGCACGACATCATTCGTTAGTGATCCCATTCCTGGCTTTTTCCGCAGCCTGTACGGCCGTTTTATGGTAATGATTTATCGCGCCCGACTTGCCGCAATACATACTGCCTTAGACTCTATGTTTCTGAATTCAGATGCCTTATTGGAAATCAAGGGCTCACCTGACAGCCACGTACGGCAAAAGATGGGGTCAATTTAGGTTGGCTGGCCGATGTAACCAGAGTTGATGCTTCCCTAGTCTTGGGACTCAAGAAATTCTTCATTCTTCATAAGGAGTCCCCTTTGTTTAAAAACGTCATTTTTACAGTTTTATTAAGCTTTCTATTCATTCCCACATGCTTTGCAAGCGTAAATCTTTCCTCACCCGCCAACGGTGCGACGGTACAATCTCCCGTTAACGTGGCCGCCACTGCAAGCTCTAATAATCCCATCACTGGTTGGGCCGTCTATGACGGCGTAAATCTAGCCTTCCGGAACAATAACAGCCAACTGAGCACCGCGCTCAATCTCGCAAATGGCAGTCATTTCCTTACCATAAAAGCCTGGGATTCCGCGGGCCAGATATCAAGTACAGCCATAACAGTTCAAGTAGCCTCAGGTAGTGGTGGTGGCGGGGGTGGAACCGGATTGACTATTTCCTCGCCTGTGAACGGCACTACAGTGCAATCGCCAGTTCACTTTGTTGGTGTTGCAAACTCTGCCAATCCTACTACCGGTTGGACTATCTATGACGGTTGGAATTTGGCTTATCGAAATTCCGTCAACACACTCGATACCATGCTCAACCTCGCCGCCGGCGCTCATACCATCACGGTAAAGGCCTGGAATTCAGCCGGCCAGGTGCAATTCACCGTATTAACATTGCATGTCGGAACGGCGCCACCACCTCCCCCTGCTGGGGTTTCGATTTCGGTTTCTCCCGGCAGCACGTCGGTTACAGCCGGTCAAACCCGGCAATTCACGGCAACCGTTACGGGCACAAGCAATACCGGAGCGCTTTGGTTCGTAGCCGGCATTCAGGGTGGAAATGCAAGTGTTGGACAAATCTCTGCCAGCGGAGTCTATACAGCTCCAGCCACCAACTCTCCCATGCAGCAAACCATTACGGCGCACAGTGCTGCAGACTTCAGCAAATTGGCCAACGCCACCATTTCGGTTACGCCGGCCGTTACCCTGAGCGGTCGCCAATTCTATATTTCGCCCAATGGATCAGATTCGAACAATGGTTCGGCGGGTGCTCCCTGGCGCAGCTTCAGCCGAGCCGATGCCAGCGTGCAGCCGGGCGACTGGGTGCACGTTGCCGTGGGAACTTACAACCTGGATAACGAAACCGACGGCAGGCTCAAGACTACGTCCAGCGGAACCGCCTCAGCGCACATTCACTACATCTCCGATCAGAAGTGGGGCGCAAAGCTCAGGGCCAATGTGACGGGCAACTCCGCAGTCTGGTGGAACACGGGCGACTACGTTGACATCCAGGGGTTTGACATTTCCGGAGCGGGTGTTCTCGGAGTCTTCAACGAAGGCTCTGGTACCCGCTTGGTTGGGAACAACGTTCACGACGTTGCTGCCGGCCAGGGATGCCCTGAATTCGGCGGCGCCGGCCTTGACGACGGAAACCCCAATGCGGCAAACGATGACATTATCGGTAACTGGGTGCATGACGTCGGCGAGTGGGATGTTGCCTGCCAGCGCGTGCACGGCATCTATCACTCCAATCGTGGTGGACACATCTACAACAATGTCACCTTCCATAACCAGGGCTGGGGCATCCATCTTTGGCATGGAGCTACCGCCGTCACCATCAGCGGCAACACTATCTTCGGCAACGGCTACGGCGGAATCCTGATCGGCGCCGTCTCCGGGGAATTCCCCAGCGGCTCAGGGACGGACGATAACACGCTGGTGACTGATAACATCATCTTCCGCAACGGTCTACGCTCTGATGCTCAAGGCTACGGAATTGAGGAATACGGAGATGTGGGCTGGAGCAATCACTACATCAACAACCTGATTTCCCAGAATGGTCCGGCTGATTTGAACCTGATCAACAACAGTGCGCAGGGAACAATCAACGCTAATCCTGGGTTTATCAACTATCAGGACAACGGCTCAGGCGATTACCACCTGCAGAGCAACAGTCCTGCAGTCGGAGCCGGAACCAGCCAAGGGGCGCCTTCGACCGACTTTAATAACGGGCCGCGTCCAATTGGAGGCCGTTGGGACCTCGGGGCCTACGAACTAGGCGGAGGCAGCGGAGCTTACCCGCAACCGTAGTTATTAATAAAACCACCAACCCACAAACCCACGCCGGGATACAATTCCCGGCGTGAGGTTTTTTAGGGCAAACCTGAAATTTCAGGTGTCATTGAGCCGCCATCAACTTACCGGTTTGCGCGGAGTAATCGAGCCGAAGTAATGGCTGCGCAAAAATGGTACGGCTGACAACAGCCAGTACAGGACCGCCGAATTTCGCGAAACCGAGCGAGCCAGCGGCGGAGCCAGGGTAGTGGCGCCGAGCTGGATTCGGCAATTGGGAAAGCATTCCGCAATGTCTTTTTTTCTCAGACCCTGCACATCGGCATTGAAGGGATTATTCAGGAAAAAGTCGTACCACAGGATGGTCCCCCCGGGGGCCAGCACACGAAGCATCTCGGATGCAATCTGCCGGCGGCTTTTCCGGTTCAGGATCGAGCTGAACAACATGCTTTGAAAAACGATATCAAAGCTGCCGTCGGGAAAATCCAACAGCTCCGAATTCCCACACCTTAAAGTCGCCGCGCGAGGAAGCAACTGTTTAGCGTCGGCGATTCTCTCTTCCAGCAGATCGACACCGGCCAGATTCTCGGGTCTTGCTCCCATCCGCAAAAATTCGATGAGCCACAACCCGCATCCGCAGCCTACTTCAAGGATCTTTTTATTAGTTACCGGTTGATGCTCGCTTCTTGTCAAAACCCGCGCGAGTTTGCGCTCCAGCTCCTGCACCCGAAGCAGATTGGGCACTTTGAGAAGCGAATAAAAATTCTCTGGAATAGATTCGTCGCGTTTGTCGTAGGCGGCCTTAACGCGATTTTCTTCCGCCCGGCTTACCATCGTGCTCATTGCTAATCCATGAAGATCAAGAAGTTGATCAAGAACATAAAAAACAAATCTGGAATTCAGTATGCGTTGGAAGACTGCAAAGCATGATATCGGAACGGATAGGTGGTCTTTTCTGCCGCGCGCTCGCTGTGCGCTAAAGTGAGCATGATCCACACCAGCCAGAAAGCTTTGAACCAAAGCATGCCCAGGAAGAAACTCGCCGCCAGCATTCCCCAGGCCGCGGCCTGGCATGCGATGGCGCGCAAATTTGCCGGGACCCCTCTGAGCGATGGCTGCATGCGCTTTGCCATGCGTAATTGCGAGCCGATGGCAAGTAACAGCAGCCCGAGCCCTACGATTCCCAACTCCACGCCAGTTTCCAGATAGATGTTGTGAGGATCGCGATGCAGGCCGACAAAGGCGCCGGCATTGCCGGCATACTTATCGTAGATCGAGGGAAAATTGCTTAATCCGGCGCCCGTCACGGCAAAGTCTTTGAAAGCGGCAAGCCCAGCCTGCCAGATATAAGTTCTTCCCGCTCCGCCCGTGATCCCCGACTGCTCCAATCGCTGCCACAGCAAGGTAGGAGCAAACATAACGGCGGCGGCCAAAATGATCATCGGCACGAACACCCGCCAACCCATGCGAAGCCTGCGCAGATAAATGACTAACATGACCGCCAGAGCGAAAAGCGCCCCACGAGACATGGTGATAAATATGCTCAAAGCAATTACGCCGGAAGTAAGCAGCATAAATGCCCGGCGGAGCAATGTTGAAGACCCCAGGAACTCACCCACGGCAAGCGAAAACGGCAGCAGCAGGCTGGCAGCAAAAATGTTAGGGTCGGTTTGCCTGTTCCCGATAATGAGAGAGCCTCTCAGTCCATGATAGGAAATGCCGTTATAAAACTCATAGCAGGAAAAGAGCGCGGCGGCGCAGCCGCCCACGATTGTAAGCCACACCACTCCGGAAAATTCTTTTTCTGTTACGCGAAAGCAGGTGACGATGACATAAAACAAATACAGGCTGAACATCGTGGGCAATCTTCCGATGGCTTCCTGCTGATTGTAGGCCCACAAGATGGAGGCGGCGGCCCAGAGAACAAACAACAACCACCACAGTGCGGGTTTGGCTGGAAGTTCCAGGCGATGGAAGACCAGACCTACGGTGATGAGAACCATTACAGCAACAACGCCCACCACAAACGTCGAACTGACCGCATTCGTGCCGTTCCACAAAGCAGTGTCAGAATCAAATGGCACCAGGAATGCAAACCCTCCCAAGGCCACCTGAACGGGCCAGAACATAAGCAGGCAGAGGCCAAAAAGGGCAGCCAGATAGATCCAGCCTTGTTTCAGGACCGCCAGACCCATAATGGCTCCTGTACCCGCCAGCAGTGATTTCATGATTCGTTGGTTCTCGAAGCTTACTTTATGCATACCTTCTTCATGCATGTGTTTTACACACGCACCCTCGGCCTGACAATTTGATATAGCCTGCGCAAATCTCTGGAGTGAAAAAGCAACATGCTTAGAACGTAGACCAACGCTCCTGCGGCAAGTTCTGCCGCGAATCGGAGCATCAGGCTCCACTGTGCGGGAGAAAAATGGCGAAGCCCTAAGATCGCCGCGCACATGACGATGCTTCCGCTCATGGCCGGCCACAATGCGCGCAGATATTGGGCAGAGCGCAAATCAATTTCACGAAACGTCCGCCGGAAAAGAGGGAACGCCAAAAATGGATAGAGGACTACCCATGCAGCGGCGACGCCGGTGGTGCCCCAATGCGCTCCTACAAAGAAGCCGATGGGAAAATACACGGCCGCGGCAGCGTTGGTCCACATGGTGAAGTGGGCCAATCTCTTGGCGTTGAGCAGCGGTCCGAGAATATTGGTAAGAGCGCGCACTGTAGCGTAACAAAGCAGGATGCGCAAAGGCACAACGACCGCTATCCACTTTGCCCCCAGCACCAGCAAAACAAACTGGTCTGCCACCAGCGCCAGGCCGAGACTGAGCGGCAGGATAAGAAGTGTAACCGCCTCCACGACCGTGAGCAGGTAACTGCGGAGCGCCTCTTTTTCCTGATGGGCAGCGGCAAAAAATGAAGGCACGACCCGCAACATCAGATTGGTGATCTTGTCTACGGGCGCGCTTGCCATGTTCCAGGCCAACGTATACGCCCCTAAAGCAGCCTGGCCCAATACCCGCCCGGCCGCGAGGAAATCGGAATTTGAGTAAGCGTACCAGGCCACACCGCTGCCCAGGATATGCCCGCTGAAGCGAACGGGATAGCGCAACGTGCGCATGTGAGGCCAGGAGAACCCATGAGAGCGCTGTCGTAACGTCAGAATTGTTGAAACCAGAATCATTGTCAACATGCCAATCGCGAGGCACCAGTATCCGAAGCCAAGAAAAGCGGAGATCAGAGTGCCGACCGCATAAGCCAGATACGAAGCTCCCTCAATCTTCGCCAGCGTCTTGAACTGCATCTCGCGCTGTAACAGCGCGGCAGGAACGGTTTTTACCGAGGTGATCACAAAAACCAGGCTCATCGCCATCAGAAGCATGGGCAAGCGCGGCGTGTGAAAGAAGCTGCCCAGCGGATAGGCGACTGCACAGGAAAGCAGGAAAGCCACAATCCCCATCAAGATGGACAAGGTATTGAGCTGCCCGGTCTGCTCTTCCGTCAGATCCTGCAAATTAATAACGGTCATGCCAAGTCCGAATTCACTCACTTCGAGGACAAGTCCGATATAAATGCTAGCCATCCCGATTAGACCGTAATCGGTAGGTGTGAGTATGCGGGCAACGGTGAATGTGGCGATCCAGGTAAAAACCTGGGTTGCCCACATTCCGGTTCCAGTCCAGGCGAACGCCTTCGCCATTTTGCGCAGCCGGGAATGCTGAAGCGCTGGATCTGCCGTTATTGAAGCGTCCTCTACAACATTGAGCTCTGCATTAGAAACAACTGGCATGTGAGGTTTAAAGGTCTGGTGAACTTCAGATCGTCAATCGGAAAGCACTTTCCAGAGGCCTGCCAGCGGCAGACTCAGGTGCGGGCTATAGAGCGCTGCGGCACGCGCCAGAGACCGGGAACAACGTCGAAAAAACCAAATAAGGTTGAAATACCATAAACGAAGTGATAGGAAAACATAAGGACCGGAGCCAGAAAAAAATATTTCCATCCATATTGCCTGGCCGCGCGAAATCCGAGGGCCAAAGACGAAAGCCCATAAACACTGAAAAGAGCGAGCATGGGCCAAAAGAGCGGCCGCAATGCAATCCCGGAAAATATGAGGAGAAGAACGCCCAGAGCGAAAAACAAAGGCACAGCATGGCGCCAGCAGAAGCTGACCGGATAGCGGGTCCAGGCGCGGGCGCACCACACGCCATTCAGATAGGCCTGGCGCATGAACTTCTTGCCGGTGGGGACGTTGTAGTAAATATTGTAGATCTTGGGCGACAAGAAAATCTTTCCGCCTGCATGGCGGATGCGGGCATTCAGCTCATAATCCTGATGACGAACCAGGTCCTCGCGAAAAAGCCCAACCTTATCGAAAATATCTCTGCGGAAGGCGCCGAACGGAACCGTATCCACGTAACAATCGCCTTTCCCCAGCCGGTAAAGCGCATTGCCCACCACGGCAGGGCTCTGCGTGATAAATGCTATCGTCTTTGCCACCAGTGAATCGCTGCCCGGCCTGGTAAACCATCGGCCGCCTACGTTGGCGGCTCCTGTGCGCTGCAGTTCGGCAATGCAGTTGGCGATGTAATCAGTAGGATATTCGGAATGGGCATCCATGCGGATGATATAGCGGCCCTTGGCCTGCCGGATGCCGATGTTCATTCCGGAAGGAACAACTTTCTGCGGATTGCGTAAAAGCCGCAGGTTAGGAAACTGCGATTGCTTTTCTACGACAATTTCCCTCGAGCGATCTGTCGACTCCCCGTCTACAACCAGGATCTCGTATTGGCTGGCGGGAAAACTGTTTGCGATTACCGTATCCAGGCATTTATCGATGAATTTTTCCTCATTGCGCACGGGGATAACCACCGATACGAGCACAGAATGCTCAGCGCCGGCATTCATCTGCGTCGATGTGCCGGGAGTTGTCGAAGATACATTTGCCGTTGCCATAAGCCCGTTGTGTCTATGCCGTTTGCTAGCGGAAAAGTTTTAAAAAGGTCTGAAAAAGTATCCGGGTGTCGCTCATCAGGTTCGCGGTTTGCGCATATTCCAGATCGAGCCGAATCTTTAGCGGAAGAACCTGGTCTACATAAAAAGATTCCAGCTCCCCCTCAGGGGCCTGATGGAGAACTTCTTCTTCATGGCGAAAGCAGATGGAGGCCTTTCCGGTGAGACCGGGGCGTAGCGTGAGCACGCGAAGCTGCCCTGCATTGAGCGTAGAAAAATATTTCGGCAAATCGGGCCGGGGACCAACCAGGCTCATTTTGCCGGAGAGCACATGGAACAGTTGTGGCAACTCGTCGAGTTTCCACTTGCGAAGAAAGGCGCCCACAGTTGTTATGCGGGCATCGCCTTTCGTGGTCACACCCGGCCCATTATGGTGGCCGCCATGAACCATGGTACGGAATTTCAGAAACTCAAACTCCTGGCCGTCGCGGCCCATCCGCCTTTGGCGAAACAGCAGTGGGCCCGGCGAGCTGAACTTCACCAGAAGCGCAATTACGCCCATCAGCGGCAGCGCCAACACTGTCATGATAGCTGCCACACTAAAATCAAGCGCGCGCTTTCCGGCAGAGGCACACCACGGGCTTATGCCGCTTTGCTCCGGTG
>Ga0070741_10009240_pt1 | contig 19270 bp, 16 predicted proteins | sample Coa_R1_4_FD_66440 | JGI IMG/M metagenome (GOLD analysis project Ga0070741, IMG submission 66440) | Surface soil microbial communities from Centralia Pennsylvania, which are recovering from an underground coalmine fire - Coalmine... | ecosystem: Environmental > Terrestrial > Soil > Unclassified ...
TAAACTTATGGAATGCCAGGCCGGGCGTGGTTTGCAGCGTGTTTGCTGAGCTTATGTTTTGCTGTTTCGGTCTCTCCGCATCGAGTCTCCATCAAAGAACACAACCTGCAAGTTGCAGGGCTTAAGAACTCTGTTGAAGTCATACGCGATCACTGGGGAGTTCCGCATATCTACGCGCAGAACTCCGATGATTTGTTCTTTGTTCAGGGTTACATCACGGCACAAGATCGACTCTTTCAACTCGATCTGTGGAGGCGGATCGGCACGGGCAAGCTCGCTGAGGTTTTAGGGCCGAAGTATCTAGACCGCGATCGTATTGCGCGACTGGTTCGCTATCGAGGCGATTGGGACCAGGAGTGGCGAAGTTACTCGCCAGACGCCAAAGCAATTGCGACTGCATTTACGAGCGGCATCAATGCTTATATTCGATCCCTGCATGGCGAACGTTCGCCGGAGTTCCGTATCGCCGGCTTTGATCCCGGCCTTTGGGCGCCAGAAGATGTGACAGCGCGAGTGGCCGGATTACTGATGACCGGAAACATGGTGGCCGAAGTCAATCGAACATTGGATGTGAATCGCATCGGCCTGGAAACAGACGCGCGGCTCTTTCCGCCGGAGCCAAAAATTCCGTTGATTTTGCCAAAGGGACTTGACGCTGCCGATATTACGGCGGCGATCATAAAAGACTACATGGCCGCGATTGGGGCGATCCATTTTCCAGGAGAGCAGGGGAGCAACAACTGGGTTGTGGATGGAACCATGACTCGAACGGGCAAGCCTATTCTGGCGAACGATCCGCATCGGCCGATTCAACTACCATCACTTCGAAAGACGGTGCATCTGGTTGCTCCAGGTTGGGATGTAATTGGAGCAGGCGAGCCGGCATTGCCGGGTATTGCGGTCGGCCATAACGAGAACTGTGCCTGGGGCTTCACAATTGTGGGCATCGATCAACAGGACTTGTATGTAGAGAAAGTGAATACGGCCGATGCAAGCGAGTACTTGTATCGAGGCGAGTGGAAGAAGTTCGAAGTAGAGCAACAGCCAGTGGATGTAAAAGGAGAACACCCTCAGCAAGTTGAGCTGAAGTACACAATTCATGGCCCGGTGATCTATGAGGATGAGACGCGGCATCGAGCATACGCTCTCCGGTGGGTAGGGACCACGGCGGGAGGCGCGGGTTACCTGCCTGCATTAAAGTTGTCGCGGGCGAATAACTGGCAGGAGTTCCGCACGGCTGTAAGCAGCTATAAGATTCCGTCCGAAAATCTCGTCTATGCCGATCGCGAGGGCCATATCGGTTGGATTGCAGCGGGACAAGCGCCGATTCGAAAGGGATGGACGGGGCTGTTTCCCGTCCCGGGCGATAGTGGAGATTACGAATGGACGGGGTTTCTACCCATCAGCGAAAATCCTAGTTCCTACAACCCACCGCGGCACTTTGTGGCTACGGCGAACCACGATATTCTGCCGCCCGGTTATGCGCACGAACTCAGCTATGCGTGGGCGCCGCCGACACGCTACAACCGCATTGTTGAAATGCTGACGAGCGGACGTAAATTCGAGGTGAATGATTTTGCGCGCATGCAGCAGGATACGGTTTCGCTTCCGGCGCGCGATTTTTTGATCGTTTTGAAAGAGTGGCATCCTGCCGAGGGCTCTGAAGCGGCGAAGGTCCGAGAGACGATGCTCCATTGGGATTGCAATCTTGCGATGGATTCGCGCCCGGCACTAATTTATGAAGTTTGGATCGATCATCTGCATCGGGCAGTGCTTCCGAAAGGAATTGCATCGACTCGATTGGCTCCCGATATTTTGCTCAAGGAGGTCCAAGCGAATCCACAGAAAGATGTCTTATTAGAAAAGACTTTGGACGTCAGTCTCACGGAAATTCGAGAACGTATAGGGCCAGACCAGACCGAATGGAAATGGGGCAATCTGCACAAGGTTCACTTCAGGCATCCGCTGGGTGTGACGGCCTGGGAGCTGCCGGCGCATTCGCGGCCTGGAGACGGATACACCGTCAATGCGACGGGGGGACCGAATTACTCTCAGACAGCCGGCGCCAGCTACCGCGAAGTGTTGGACTTGAGCGATTGGGACCGATCGATCATGACGAATGTTCCGGGTGAGTCAGGGAATCCAGGAGATCCGCATTATGGCGACCTGATCGACGGATGGGCTGATGGTCACTATCATCAGATGCCGTTTTCAAGGAGTGCTGTTGAGGCGGCGGCCGAGACGAAATTGATGCTTACGCCAGCCGAGGACCGGTAGTTCATACCACCAGGTTGCAGGCCAATTACTAGAAAACCTGCGGCAATACGTCGCCTGCACGCGTCTGGTTGAGGCCGCGTCTAATCTTTAATTGGGATAACGGGAAAAAGAAAGCAGATCTATGCGAACAAAATCGATAGCATGCGTTCTCGCGATTGCGGCGCTGACCTATCCCGGCCTGCTGCTGTTTGGTCAAGATAGCAAGGAGCCTACGGATGATCGTGCTTTGGTGAAGGAAGGGAGCGAGGACCTTGCACACAATCAATTGACCGAAGCGGCTCGAGCCTTTCAACACGCGTTGGATCTAAATCCCTCGTCCGCCAAGGCGCACGAAGGACTGGGCGTCGCGCTATTTCGCCAATTAGTTGCGGAGAACGTTAGGCCATCGGCTTACAGCGACCTTGTACAGCGGGCAGAATCGCATCTTAAGGAAGCATGTCAACTATCGCCCTCAGCATCTGCCCCGCTACTTGAGTTGTCCAAACTGGAGGCCTTTCTTGCCGAGCGATCGCCAGATACGGAGGAGAGAACCGAGCGTTACAAGATGGCTCAGGATTTGTTGAGGCAGGTGATTTCTCTTGACCCCAGTAGTTTGGAAATTTACTTGCGTTTAGCGACCCTCCAGCGCGATGAGTTCGGGCCGCCTCTTGAGCAAGCGAAAGTACGTTTTGCGAAAACTGCCGGCCCGATTCCGAACATTGATCTTCGGCATCGCCTACAGGAGCAATATGGGGCCTTGATTAATGATGCAATTACGAATGCGCGACGCGCCTCCGAATTAAATGCAACGATGCAAGCGCCTTTGCTCCTACTCTCACGATTGTTCCGGCAGCGAGCGCTACTCAGCGACACACAGGAACAATACGCAACGGATATGCAGTCTGCCGACGATTGGGAACGTCAATTTCTATCTGTCGGCGGCCATACCGCTACAGCTCACGACTGATTACTTCCAGCGCATCATTTTTGGGCTAACATGACAAAGCCGAAAAGCGCATCACCGGCTCCAACCACGACGTACTGCGTGCCGTCGAGTAAGTAAGTGATGGGGCCGTTGCTCACCTCCTCGCCGAGATTGGCGTGCCACAGCGCATCGCCTGTGGCAGCGTCGAGAGCCACCAAATTGTCCGAAGGATCGCCAGTGAAAACCAGATTTCCGGCGGTTGTTAACACGCCGGATCGCGCGCCGCCACTGTGCCATTTGTGGCTCCATTGAATCTTGCCAGTCTTGTAATCGATCGCCTCCAGCATGGATACTCCTCCTCCGCCGCGATCATTACCTCCCCAGCCTTCCGGCTTTCCCGTATTGTCAAAGATGTAGTACTCGCTGAATGCGCGGCTCGCATTGACGTAGAACAAACCTGTCGCGGGACTGAAACTCGGAGGTGGCCAATTCGCCGCGCCGCCCTGATTGGGAGTCACCAACGCTCCATCGGTCTGCGGTTCCTTCGCAGGATTCGGAATGGGCTGGCCTTTGGCGTTGACGCCTTTCGCCCAATTTGTCTTTACGAATTCTGAAGTAATGATGTGGTCCCCATTCGTGCGATCGAGCACGAAAAAATAGCCGTTGCGGCTTGCCTGTGCAAGCAGCTTGCGAGGGTGGCCCTCGATCTCGCCATCGAACAGAATTGGAGTTTCTACCGCATCCCAATCGTGCGTGTCGTGAGGCGAAGGTTGAAAGTACCAGGCGAGTTTGCCGGTGTCGAGATGCAGCGCAACAATGGACTCCGTAAAAAGGTTGTCACCCTCGCGTCCTTTGCCCGCAATCACAGGCTGCGGATTGCCCGTGCCCAAGTAAAGCAGCTTCAGATCGGGATCGTAAGTGCACGGCACCCAAGTCATGCCGCCGCCGTGTGCCATCGCCTCGGTATTCGGCCAGGTTTCGGAACCGGGCTCGCCCGGTTTTGGCACGGAAGACCAGCGCCACTGAACGTCGCCTGTTTCCGGGTCCCGCGACTCCAGATATCCGGGAATGTCGAGATCGTCGCCGCTTACTCCAACAATCACGTGATTGCCGATTACGACGGGCGCACCAGTCGCTGTGTAGAACTGATCCAGATCGCAAATTGGCTTATGCCAGCGTTCGGTTCCGTCCTTGCTATTAAGCGCGACCAGGTTGCAATCCGGCGTTTCGACATAGAGCCAATCACCGTACATACCGACGCCACGATTGCCAAGATGCCAGCCGCCTCGCGAAGGCCAATTGAATTGCCAGATGAGACGGCCGCTGCGAGCATCGACGGCGAAAACATGGTCTGGAATTGCGAAGTACAGAACGCCATTGACCATGAGCGGGGTGGACTTAATGGAGCCACCCAATGTTCCTGTTGCCGAACTCGTACGGTACACCCAGGCGAGGCTGAGCGACTGGACATTTTTTGAATTGACGTTCGACAGCGTGCTGAAGCGGCGTCCGGAATAGTCGCCGTTGTAAGTGGGCCAAGTATCGGTGGGAGGTTCCAATAGCTTCTTAGGGTCGAGCGACTGCGCGCTGAGCATGCAGCAGCCCAGTGTGAGAGCCAACAACAAACGCAGATTCATTTCAAAGTCTCCAGGTAGGCCACAAGATTATGAATATCGGTATCGGTAATCTTGTCCAGCAGCGCTTCGTGTGCCGCATAAGGATTGTGAACGTCAATCTTAAGTTGCGGCGTACGCTGCCAGGAACGATAATTGCCGGCGGCGTCCCGCATCGCAACACTGAAATCATCCAGGTGTACGAGTGTGCCGGATATCGATTCGCCATTTTCCGTTGTGACTGTCACGGTTACCGGTTTTGGCGCGGCCATTGGCCCGTGGCCGGGTGCGGGACTGCGTGGAAACAGCAGACGCTGCTGGAGCGTGGGTGGATCGTATTTGGACGCGATGCCGGCAAGATCGCCGGTCGTGGAATGACACGTCGTACAAGCGCCGTCACCATCGAAATAGGCTGCCCCGGCCTGCGCATTACCCGTCAAGACGTTCAACACCTTCGTATAAGGCCCGCTGCGAAGCGTATCCTCCACTTGCTTGTGGAGAAAGTGCGAAATATCCAGAATCTGGTTCTTCGTCAACGACGCGATGGGCGGCGCGCCAGGTGCTGGATGAGTGTGCAGCAGGTAGGGTCCGATCGTATCGCCGTAGTGATCATGCAGAACGGTAGTTGATCGGACCAGATCTGGACCGTTAGATCCGCCCCGTGCGAGCGCTCCGTGACAATTGGAGCAATCGGATATAAAGACTGCTTTGCCGCGCTCAGCAGCCGCGGGATCGACCGTCTGCCTGTCCCGTGGACCGGCGGGAAACGAACCGCGGCGCTGGGAAAGCGCACCTGCGCGAGCACCCTTCAATGGCAGGTTTTTCGCCAAGTAATCAGTTACAGTTTCGAACTCGGCTGGAGTTCCCTTTGCTCCGCGAGTGATCATGCTGGCGACAACCTGGCCCCAACCTTCCCGGTTCATGCCGTGGCCAAGAACCACGGTGGCGGGATGGCATGCCCCGCAGAGCCGCTGAACCGTATCGCGGCCGGGGGCGTCGGGCAAACTAGCGGCCTGTCCGAAAAGGACGCGGGCAGAGAACAAGAAGAGGACAGCTATCGGAGCGAGTGTGGCGCCAGGAGGTCTATGCATTTCAGAATCGCGCAACGCGGTAAACGCCTCAATTCTACATGCGTCAGTGGTCATGTTTTGATAGGATGCTGATCGCATGATGAATAGACGGCAAGCCTTGACATCAATAGCCGGTACGGCTGCATCTGCATTGGCCACTGGCGCCCAGGCAGGAGCACAGACGTCAACCGGCAGATTGAAACAAGGCGTCTCTTATTGGACCTACCAAAAGTGGTTTACTCTTGACGAACTCTGCAAAGAGGCCGTGAGGATTGGGCTGAAGGGAATCGATCTGGTGACGCCTGACCAATACAGCGTGGTTCAGCAGCATGGATTGGTTCCGTCGATGACTTCTGGCACGAAGCCGAATACAATTCCGATTGGATTGAATCGGCTGGAGAATCACGAAGGCGTGTTGGCGAGCTTGAAAAACGACATAACGCTAGCGGCCGCCGCGAAGGTGCCGAACGTGATCACATTTTCGGGGAATCGCGCAGGCATGCCGGACGGCGAGGGTCTGGCGAATTGCGCGATCGGGCTGAACAAAATCAAAGGCTACGCGGAAGAAAAGAACGTTACGGTAAACCTGGAGTTGTTAAACAGCAAGGTGAACCACAAGGACTACATGGCGGATCACACGGCTTGGGGTGTAGAACTGATGAAGCGTGTGAATTCGCCAAAGGTGAAACTGCTGTATGACATCTACCATATGCAGATCATGGAAGGGGATTTGATTCGGACGATTCGTGAAAACATCGAATTCATCGGGCATTTTCATACCGGCGGCAATCCCGGTCGGCACGAGTTGGACGACACGCAGGAAGTCAACTGGCACGCGGTGGCGAAAGCAATCGCCGACACCGGCTACACCGGCTTCTTATCGCATGAGTTCGTTCCCGCGCGCACACCGCCGATCAAGAGCCTGGAAGAGGCATATCAAACCTGCTCGGTTTGATGAGCCGTAAAACAATTCACATTCCGTTACTTACTCTAGACGCCGTTCCACCAGCGCCATGATTTCATCGCGCGTGAGCCCGTCGGAAGCGTTATAGGGCTCGTAATGTTCATCATGGTAGGTCTGCAGGGCGAGTAGCTGGCGGCCATATCCTTTAGCAATTACCATGCGATCCACCTCACGCTCATCATTTGCCGTCATACTGGGAACAAAATTCCGCGCCAGTTCACTGATGCCGGAGCCCCCCTCAGTGTCCTTCTCGATATGAGCTAATTCGTGGGCCAAACACCCGATTAAGGCATCTTTTGACATAGCCGTTATGTCCGCCCGGCTCAACTGAATGACAAAGCTGTCACCCTTCGCTCCGTAAACGACCGCTCCCAAGTCTTCTTCTGTGTCGATGAAGCTGAGGCGGATGTCCAGGGCTGCGAGGGAATTAAAAGCAGCGCTGCGGAGTTCGCCAAATAGAGTGTTGATTTCAGCGCCTTCCATGCCCGTCATTTCCATATATAACGGTCGTGCATTGTTCAGTCCGGGCCGGAGTTCCTTTTGATGTGCGATTACCATTGGAGCAGACAAAATCAAACAGAACAAAGTCCTCTCGGCTAGGGGCATTTTCAAAAAATACGAAGAAATCGTGTCGGATGTTCCCGCCGCGGTTAGCAATCGTGCTTGTAGTTACTGTTTCTTTTTCTTCTTGCCAAAGCTGTTGAGAAGCGAGTTGACGGCGTCGGTCGCGCTAGGTTGATTCTGCTGCGGCTTGCTTTTCTGATTGGACGCGCCGCCCAGAAGAGTATTGACAACGCCGCTTGCACCTCCGCCGGATAGCAAGCCGCTTGCTAATTTGCTGGGGTCGCTGACAGTGGGAAGCAGGTTGTTGAGCTTCATCTTGGCGAGCGCGGCGGCATCGGGAGCGAACGACGGGTGAGCCATCGTTCCTCCGACGATTACCGGAATGACCAGCTCGCCCTTGTTGTTGGCAAGAGCCGTATTGAGGAAGCCGCCGACTTTCGTCCCGCCCACGGCTTGACTAGTGCCGCTACCGAGGGCTGCCGTCATGTGCAGATTCAATGCCTGGCTGGAAAGATCTATCGTGCCGTTCGCTCCAAGCGACCCTGCAGACATGACCGCGGTCAAATTATTTGTCGAAGCTACGCCATTAACAATATTGAACGTGCCCGCCATCTTATCCAGCTTGGTGGAATTGCCTGTTTGCTCTGGCGCGCTGCCAAGGAATTTAGCAACCTTCGAAATTTCGTTCAAGACATTCACGTTCTTAAGCTCGCCATTCGTGACATTGAAGCTCAATGTGCCATTCAGGGTTCGCGGAAGCTGATCACTTGAGACAAGCGCGAAATTTAGATTTGTATCCGCCGCGAGGCTGCCGTATAGAGTGTTCTTGGCCGTGCTGACCGCCGAAAGCAACGCGTTGGTATCGACACCGTTGAACTTCGCATTCACCGCGCACAGCGTATTCGCCGGTCTGACATCCAGAGTGACGGCGCCGCTCTCCTTGCCGCCAAAGATGTCGGTGGTCAACGGTTGCAGCGTTATTATTCCTTTATCCAACTTGCACTGGGCATGCGTGTTGTTAAGAACGAATCCCTCCGCGCGAATGGTCTTGGCATCTATGATTCCCGAGCCCGTGATCTTGGTCAGAAAGCCCGGTTGATTCGACGCGGACGCAGTTGTTTGTGTTTTAGCTGCTTGTGGCGCGGCCTTTGTGGGAGTTTCAAAATCCGCCAGATCAAAATTGTTGGAAGACAACTGGAACTGCACTTCGGGCGCGGCAAAGTTTTTTGCCGATAGACTGCCTTGTAATTGACTGCTTCCGGTGGACGCGGTGAAGTTATTGATCGTGACGGAATTCTGAGCGAATTGAGCACTTGCTGCGGGAACGACCAAAGGCTTAGGCAACGTTGGCGCTGTCAGGCTGGCGTTCGACAAACTGGCACTACCGGAAAAATTCACGGCGGACAGATTTGAAAGCGGGCCCTGCACGTGCACATTGGCGGAGAGCCGGCCGCTGCCACCGTTAAAACTGGTTACCCCAAAAGCACCAGCCAGCTTAGCAAGCTCGCCGATGGAAGAGTTGTCGGTCTTTATCGTAAGGTCCACATTGGAAGGAGTGGCGCGCGCGTCCACTGATCCAGACGCGGTAAATGACGTCCCACCGATGTCGAGCTTGCAGGAACGAACGTCAATGCTGTCCTTTGCACGATCGGACGCAAAATCGAATGTAGAGGAAATTGGAAAATCGATCTTCGAACCTCTCGCGATTACGTTCTGTGCTTTGAGATTGCCCTTGGCAGAGAGCTGAGTTCCTGCCGATGTAACATCTGCGTCTCCGGAAAGAACAGCATCGGTCTGAGAAGGTATGAGTCCCGGCGAAATATGGTTGAAGCCGGCAACCGAGACTTCCTCGAGCGAAAAATGTCCATCGACGGGTGTCGCCGCGGAATTGGCGGAATCGAGCGGCCCTACTTTTCCTTTGAATGAAAGAAGCTGTTTGCCTTGGCCGGGAAGATGCGCCGCCACATCCAAACCAAAGCGTTTACCGGGAGCGAAATCGGTTAGCGTCAGATCGATATGGTCGTAAACGCTGCGCGGCTGATTGGCGGCCTGATCTGTTATTGCGACTTGCCCGTCGGTGATCTTGAACTCGTTCAGTGAAACAGAGCTCGTGCCGCCGCCTGGGTTTTCAGGGGTGGAGGGTCCACCGATGGTTGAAAAATTCCAAACACCTGCCTTGTTGTGAATCAACTCGATTTGCGGCTGATCGAGGATCAAGTTCTTGACTTCCGGAGTTCCGCCCACAAGAGAGAACAATCCGACGCTGACATATAGAGCTTTCGCCGTAGCGAAGGGTTGTGACGAGGGGAAGGCGGGTGACTCTCCAATAGTGATGCCATCCGCGCGAACAGAAAGCGGAAACAAGTGAAGACCAAGATGGCCGATTTGGACTGGACGGTCTAGCTTTTTTTGCAGCTCGGCTTGCACCCGTGGGCGATAGCTATCCACTCTGCTCGCCACAATTGCAAGCACAGCGGCCACCAGCACGACGAGTACCACTATGCCGATGATGATGATGTTTCGGGTACGCATCTTACATTTAGTAGATGCGGAATCCGCTTTATTCGAAACGTTGCTTCACGAGCTATTTCACTCAAGGTAGTTAGAACCTTGGCTACAAACGTGTTCCACAGATGACTTTTTCGCGGCGATTCTTTATTGTCACGGGGATCGCTACCGGCGCGGCCACAAGCGGCGCGCTGGCGAAGTCGGCGGGAACCGTTGCAGCGCCTCGGCCCTATGGCAGCTTGCCTTCCGAGCGTCAGTTGCGCTGGGGTGAGATGGAGATCTACAACTTTCTCCATTTCACGATCAACACTTTCACGGATAAAGAGTGGGGCTATGGAGACGAGAGTCCCGCGCTGTTCAATCCGACTGCGTTTGATGCCGACGCAATCCTCAGTACATTGAAGGACTTCGGGAGCAGAGGCGTGATCCTGACTTGCAAACACCACGATGGATTTTGCTTGTGGCCGACGAAGACGACCGAGCGATCCGTAAAGAACAGCCCGTTTCGACAGGGAAAAGGCGACGTTGTAAAGGACATTTCAGAAGCCGCCCAGCGGCACGGCCTTAAGTTCGGAGTGTATGTGTCTCCTTGGGATCGCAGCCAGCCTACTTACGGTCAACCGGAGTACATACGTATCTATCGCCAGCAAATTAGCGAGCTGTTGACCGGCTATGGCCCCATCTTCGAGATTTGGCATGACGGCGCCAATGGCGGCGACGGATTCTACGGCGGGGTGCGCGAAAAGCGAATTATCGACAAACTGCATTATTACGATTGGGCAAATACGTGGCAAATGGAGCGTAAGTTGCAGCCCAATGCCGTGTTGTTCAGCGATGTAGGACCGGATATTCGGTGGGTCGGAAACGAAAAGGGCGTTGCCGGAGATCCATGCTGGGCTACCTACACCCCGGTCGCTCCGGATGGCGGCCCGGGATCGCCAGGAAACATCAAGGAGGGCGAGGCCACCAGCGGCACGCGAAACGGCAAGTTTTGGATGCCTGCCGAATGCGATGTTTCCATACGGCCTGGCTGGTTTTGGCATGAGGCGGAGAATTCGAAAGTAAAGACAAGTCAAGAACTGCTCAAGCTTTATTACGATTCGGTTGGTCGGGGCGCGAGTTTTTTGCTAAATGTTCCGCCCGATCGACGAGGCTTGATCGATGAAGCTGATGCAGCATCCTTACGCGGCTTCGGTAAGCAGATGCGTCAGATCTTTTCAAGAAATCTGGCGAAGCGGGCCAACGGCATTGCCGCTTCAAATGTTCGAGGTAACGATGGGACCTATGAACCGAAGTCGCTTCTGGACGAAAGCCTCGAAACTTATTGGGCCACTGACGACGAGGTAAGTATGGCCGACGTGGTATTTACTTTTTCGCAATCAACTGAGTTTAATGTCGTGCGCATTCGTGAAAACATTCGGCTCGGACAGCGCGTTTCTCGTTTCGCGGTGGACGTCTGGATTGACAACGACTGGCGATTATTCGATGAGGGGACAAGTATCGGCCAGTGCCGCGTCCTTCGTTCAATAAGTCCGATTCGCACGGCGGGTGTTCGCCTGCGCGTGATCGAGTCTCCGGTTTGTCCGGCGATATCGGAGTTCAGCTTGTTCCTGGACTTGTAATTTAGGTCACGAAACCTTATCTCTCAAAACCGCGCACCGCCTTCCGGCGGAAGCATCGAGAAGTATGGTCGTTGACCAGTCCGACCGCTTGCATCCATGCATAAACGATGACAGGGCCGACGAACTTGAACCGCGCTTCTTGAGCGCTTTGGAGATCTCTTCCGATACCGGAGTTTTTGTAAGAATCTCGCCACTGTTCTGGATCGGCTTTCGCCCTACCATTTCCCAGATGAAATTGGAGAAATCCTCGCCCGAATCCTGCATAGCAAGGTAGGCTCGTGCGCCTCCAATGGTTGCTTCGATTTTCGCCCGCGAACGCACAATGCCCGGGTCGGCAAGCAGACGAATTACATCGGCCGCGAACGATGCAATCATCTCGAAGCCTCATGGACCGTCAGGACCACGCGCCGGTATGACGTGAGCTGAGGTGATCCGGTGTCGGTTGCCGCAAGAATGATGTGCACAAAGCCCTCAGAACGGCACGGCGTATTCAGCTTCAACCAAGCTGGGCGACAAGTGGAGATAGCCGTCACGATCGCTTTGTTGGTATTTGCGCCGGAGATGGTGACTGCCGCGAGACTCGCCTCTGTCGATCCGGCTTCAGGGTAGTGAAACCAATGGTAGTGAATGAGCTGACCATCCGGATCGTGACTGCTGCTAGCGTCTAACGTGACAGACTGCCCGACTTTAACATCCAAATAAATCGGCTTGGTTCCGGTGTTGCCGTTTACCTCAAGCACAGGGTTATGGTTCGCGTGTTTGTAGTCTTTGACGGTCCAATCCATGCGGGCGGCGAAATCGTTCTGGTAAGCTTCGCGCCATCGCCAGATCGTCGCCTGATCTGAAACGTATTGCCGTCCATCCATTCCAGTAACTTCGTCCTGTGAAGTTACACGCGAAAACAGATCGCCGCCTTGCGTCCAAATCGGATGCGCTTCTCCATAAGGTTGGCGATAGATGTAGCGGCCGCCCCAACCGCCCCAGTCGGGTCTGGCATACGAATCAAGTCCGTTATCGATTAGGCCGAGATAGGAGGGTGTATCACCTTCCATAATGAACAGAAAACGCGGATACAGGTTGCCGAGCGGTCCTTTGACGCGAACGTTGGCATCTAGCCATTCGTTAGTGACTAACGAAGAATCGGCGCCTGCACAATTGCGGTAGTACGCGTCGCCGCTAATTCCCGTCCAGGTCGCGTAATAATATTCGCCGCTCGTAGGCGTTGAAGGCTCCACGATGTAGAACAGGTTCGGGAACTCTTTTCTGATCCAAGGGCCGGCGTCATCCTGGTCGGAGATGGAACTAACGCGCAATTTAGCGATAAATCTGTCCAGGTCGCTGACAGATCGGGTTGCTCGCACGTACAGAAGAGCCTGCGCGAGCGTGTTCGCTCCGCCCCAAATTGTTATCCACACTGGGCGCTCGTCATTTTTGTCTACGGCCTTGATGATTGCCTGCGAACCCTCTGACATTCGATCCGCGCCTGTCGCCGCCATGCCGTAACCTGGTTGGCCAGCGTAAACGCGATTTTCGAGATCTTGTGCGAGCGGCCAACCTGCGGCATGCATCAGTAGATTTGGCCGAACGCTTCCGTAAGCCTTGATTAGCGTGTGCATCGTTTCCGGATGCACAATATTCTTCTGCCACGTCGATGTTGCAGCAATGAGGGCCTCGATATCCAATTGATTCGAATAGACGAGCAATCGGATCAGCGACATTTGGTCGTCCGGTTCATTGCCGATATCGCTAATAACGATTAGCCGCGGATTGCCGGCGATATTGTCAACGTGAGAAGGCGGGATTGGCTGTTCTGCGAGGAGCGCCGAGGCTGCCAGCGGAATTAGTAGGGATGCCAGAAGGGATGAAGTGGTCATCGCTCATCGTGAGTCGACAAACTGCATCTTAACTCGGGTTGGGAGGTGTAATACGGACAGGCGTATGCGCGAACCTAGCGCTGTCGGCTACTGAATACCGGAGCGGAGCTTTGCAGGAGCAAATATTATCCCGTGCGCGAATCGTACGGTGCGCCTCTTCTGCGAACAGAAAAAGCCGAGGCCGCGCAAGTTTTCGCGAAGGCGTTAGTCTCCGCACAATGGGCGGATGCCGTTTTGGTCCCGGGGATTTATAGAACGCTCGGGCCTTGCACGCCAAAATTACAAGTGAGATAATCTTACTAGAGTCTTACCATGGATACTACTCGGCTGTCGACTAAGGGCCAGATCGTTTTGCCGTTAGCGGTTCGCTCTTCGCGGGCATGGAAGCCGGGCACCGAATTTACCGTTGAAGAAACAAGCGAAGGGATTTTACTGCGTCCTGTAGGAGCATTCCCTCTGGCGAGCATCGACCGAGTTGCTGGCTGCTTGCAATCCAAACGCAAACGAAAAACTCTTAGGGAGATGGATGAGGCTATTGGCCGGGAGGCGAGGGCACGCCATGATCGCGGTCGATACTAACGTGCTGATTCGGCTGCTAATGCAGGACGAGATGAAGCAAGGGGCCGCTGCCAAATCGTTGTTTGCTTCTCAGCCGATTTGGATTGCGAGGACGGTTTTGCTGGAAGCTAACTGGGTGCTGCGCAGCTTGTACGGATTTTCGGAAAGCGCCATCGTTGAGGCATTCACTAATCTGTTGGGATTGCCGAATGTTCATACCGAAGACAAGCCGGCGATGGCTACGGCTTTCGCCATCAGTGCTGCGGGAGTGGAATTAGCCGACGCGATACACCTGACCAGTAGACCGCCTGGAGCGAAATTCGTATCTTTCGACAGATCTTTTGTGCGCCGCGCGCAACGGCCTGGTGTTAGCGAAATTTCCGTCGTCGAGACGCGACATTGATGCCAACCTGCGGCACGGCGGTCGCGAACAACTACTTCACTGCTCCGTTTCGTACAGCCATGCTCCGCTGCCGTCCTTGGGAGGTGTTTCCGGCGGCCGGCCCTCTGCCTGAATGATCTTAAGAATGCGCTGAAGCGCCAGCTTCGGAGCCTCCTCGATGAACAAGCGCCGATCTAGCGGCTTCCAGCCGCGTTGTTCGATGGCTTCACGAATCTGCGGACCTTCCAGATGAGACTCAGCGCGCACGCGATTGATGTGTTCGACGGCATCGCCATGGGCGCGGCGCATAAAGGCGGGCGAACTGGAATCCATTAGCCAGAAGCGGAAACCGGCGTCGCGGGACTCCTCACCCAACGCTTGGACGGTTTCGGAAGGAAGATACATGAGCAAGCCTTCGGTGATCAGCACCGGACAATGAGCCGCCGAAGCCGCGCCGGCGAGAACAGCCCGACGTTCGGACGCATTATTTAAATCGCCACTCTTCCGCTCCAATTGGCAATGCGGCGGCGCATCGCGAAGAATCGCGTACTTGTAATCGAGCATTGCTGGAAAATCAACTTCCGTCCAACGAAGGTTTGCGGGAAGATCCAGACGCCACGGCCTAGCATCCAGTCCGGCACCCAGGCTCAGTACGCTATCGGCGCCTCTTAAAAGAGCGATCCCAAGCAATTCATCCAGAAAGCGCGTGCGTAGGCCAAGTCCCAGTTCCATCCATTCCGGAACTTTGACATTCTTCGCGAGAGCCAGGCCACGATCACCCGCAAGGCGGGCGGCGAAAGGGTCGGAAATCAAACCATCAGTCCGCGCCGACTCGAGAGCGCGCGAAGCAGCAACAAGCAGAGCAGTATCGCTGACGTGCTCGATTTGGGTCTCCATGGATCAAGGTTAACGGGTCAGGTGGCCTTGCTCCTGACTCGGCACCTTCGTTGCCTAACTTGCGCGAGTGTTTCTGTTGGCAAAAAGGTGGCGCTCGCTTTCGCAGGCGCTCAACTTAATTCAACGATTTGCTTTCTTTCCTTTGCGGATTGCGGCAAAACGTTGCCCTCCAATGAGCGCGAGTCCGACAACAAACGCCCACATCGTCGCCGGTTCGGGCAAACTTGTTCCCTCCAGTGAAAACGCTGTGTTAAAAGTGGGCGCGGGCGTGCCTCCTACAATGTCGGTTCCTACCCGAAGCCAATCTGGATCCAGAAACTGATCGCGCGTCCAGGCCTGCAGGTCAGTCACTCCTATCGGAAACGGTGTCGTTCCTATGCCGGTGATTGGCCTTGACGCTGAGAGCCAATAGAATTGACCTCCATTCGTCAGTGAGACCTGCGGAACAAAAAAGAAATGATCGGCTTGCAGATTGAACGGGCTGCTGAAGGTCACGTTAATCTGGACCTCCTCGCCAGTCAATGGTCCGTTGCCCAGGGTGTTCTGATTGGGTGATGGATGGATTCCGCCAGGTTGCACGCTATTTAGCGCAGTAAAGCTCACGGCCAATACAGCACTCGTGAACGTCAGTTCACTCGACGCGCTATCACGGGAGGCAAATGCCACGTCGGATGGTGAATTCATTCGAGTGGGCACATTTGGCGTCCGCGCGGTATTCGAATCCAAAGGAAAAACACGATACATTTCCGCAACGACTTCTGAGATTGCGGGTGTGCCGCCGCCGGTTCCAGGAACTATAAGACCCACAAAGGAAGCCGAGTTGATGATGGCTGGTGAGCCCAGAACAAAGTCATCGCCGGCCTCAATCTCGAAAGTGCCGGAGGCTTCGGGGCGAGTGGCTATCGCGATGGAATTATTGGGCGTCAGGTTGTTGTAGATGGTTTCGCCGGAGGCAGAGATTATCAAAATGCTTCCTAGGCTAAATGCAAGGAAACAGGTAGTTTTATGTTGCATGAAGTTCCTCCCCACGGAACAATTAGCGAAGGCAGAAATTCCCTAACTTCTACCTTGCTGGGTCAGATCTTATCATTGGTTATAGTTGTTTTACACTAAGGAAATTTCCCGACTCGGGGTTTCCAGGAGCGTTCGACTTTCAAGTCATGATGAAGCCCTCGAAACCACTGAAAAATAAGGGCCGGATGCTACACTTGAGACGAAAATGCCTTACGATGTGGTCGTTATTGGCAGTGGACCAGGCGGCTATTCTGCCGCCGTTCGCGCCGGTCAATATGGACTAAAAACAGCTCTTATTGAGAAACAATCGCGGTTAGGCGGCACATGCCTTCTGGTCGGTTGTATTCCCACCAAAGCTCTTTTGCATACAGCCGATGTTTGGGACTACTTCAAAGATCCCGAATCGCAGGGTATTCAATGCACGAATCCGCAGCTTAACTACGCGCGAGTGCTCGATCGAAAGAACAAGATTGTTAGCAAACACTCGAAGGGCATCGAGTTTTTAATGCGCAAGAACAAAGTCGACGTAATCAAAGGCTACGCGCGGCTGATGGGCGGGGGCCGCATTCAGGTGGACGGAGAAAAAGGCCAGCAGACTGTCGAAACAAAAAATGTCATTCTGGCAACAGGGTCTGAAGCCCGCATGTTGCCTGGCCTTCAACCGGATGCAAATCTCATTCTGACCAATATCGAGATCCTCGATACAGCGGCAATTCCGAAGAGCATCGGGATCATCGGTGCAGGCGCTGTGGGCGTCGAGTTTGCTTCGATTTTCAACCGATTCGGGTCCAAGGTTACGGTGCTGGAGATGTTGCCGCGGCTGGTGCCGGTTGAGGACGAAGAAATTTCCAAAGAACTGGAAAAGCATTTCAAGAAGTCGGGAATCCGATGCGAAACCGGAGCAAAAGCGGAAAATATTCGCAAGAATGCCAATAGCGTCAACCTCACGGCGACACTCGTCAACGGCAATAAAGAAGAGATGCAGTTTGACAAGCTTCTGGTTGCCGTTGGCCGCAAGCCCGTTACCGAAAACATCGGCATCGAAAACACCAAGGCGCAACTAGACCGCGGATTTGTGAAAGTGGATTCCTATCAGCGTACGGACGAACCGGGCCTGTATGCGATTGGCGATATTGTCGCCGGAACGCCCCAACTAGCGCACGTCGCAACGGCAGAAGGCATGGTTGCGGTCGGACACATCGCCGGAAAATCTGTCCGGCCCCTCAATAGGAACCGCATTCCTGGGGCGACATATACTGACCCGGGCATCGGCAGCGTCGGCCTGACCGAAGCGCAAGCACGGGCGCAGGGCTTCACTGTGAAAGTCGGCAAGTTTCCGTTTGTTGGCAATAGCAAGGCGACCATTCTTGACAAACACGAAGGCTTCGTGAAGATCATCGCCGAAGAAAAACTGGGCGAGATCCTGGGCGTTCACATCATTGGGCCCGAAGCATTCGAGTTGATTTCTGAAGCGGTCACGGCTATGGAGGCCGAGGCGACGGTAGACAGCATGATGGCTACGATCCACGCTCACCCGACTATCTACGAAGCCATCGGCGAAGCATTTAACAATGTCTACGGCTTGGCGATAAACATCTAGCAGGAAGCGCCAGTCGAAGTATGAGACCGCTGGAAATAGTAGATCTCGGGCGGATGCGATATGCAGATGCGCTGGAAGTACAGCAGCATATCGTAGCGCAGCGGAAACGCGGTGGGGGCGTAGATACACTGCTTTATGTAGAGCACCCGCACGTGGTGACAATCGGTCGCAATGGCAAGCAGCAAAACATTCTCGCAAGCGAAGAAATTCTAGCGCGGACCGGAATTGAACTATATGAAACCGACCGCGGCGGCGACGTAACGTATCATGGTCCCGGTCAGATCGTGGGGTACCCCATTCTGGATCTGAAAGAGTGGAAACGCGATGTGCATGCCTATTTCAGCGGTGTAGAGCAGGCATTGATCGACGCATTGGCTTCGTTTCGTATTTGTGCCGAACGAATTGCGGAGCGTGGGTATGAAGGCGTCTGGGTTGCCGGTTCAAAGATAGCTGCCATTGGCATCCATATCAGCCGCTGGATCACTTCGCACGGATTTGCATTGAACCTTGACACGGATCTCAGCTATTTCAAATACATCGTCCCGTGCGGATTGACGAAGCCTGTTTGTTCACTCCGTAGCCTGGGATGTCAGGCGAGCCGCGAGGAGGTGATGGAAGCCGTCACCGCGTCCTTTGCAAATGTGTTCGGCTACAAATTAGTGGCGGCAATGTTAAGAGGTCTGCAGCCAAGTGAGGCGGCAACGCGGCACGAAATTCCAGCGCTGAATTTGTCGCGTGCAGCGTCATGGCAACAGGAAAACTGCAAGGAGATGAGATGACTGACGTAGTGATGCCCCAGATGGGCGAGAGCATCGTGGAAGGAACTCTGACGCGATGGTTAAAGAAGCCTGGTGAAAACGTCGAGCGGGACGAACCGCTATTTGAGATTTCCACCGACAAGGTAGATACCGAGATTCCATCGCCTGCTGCCGGAGTGTTAAGCGAAGTGTTGGTGCAGGAAGGCACGACCGTAGCCATTAATTCTGTGGTAGCGAGAATTGGAGATGGCGCTGGTGCATCGCAAGCCGTGGCGCCGGCACCCGCTGCCGCTTCTGCAGCAGCGCCGCCCCAACAACAACCGCAGCCCACTGTTTCGACGCCGCCGAGCGTTGATGTGGGTCCATCTGCAGCGGCACCCGAAGCGAGAACCTCCGCACCCGCGCCGGCCTCGCCTGCCCAACCAGCCCAGCGGCCATCGACGCCTGCCGCTCCGCCGCCCCAACCAGCTCCGCAGGCAGATGGTGCTGAAGATCAGGGCCCGCTGTCGCCGCTCGTTCGCAAAATGGCGCGCGAGTACAACATCGATTTATCGAAGGTTCGAGGCACAGGGGCTGGTGGCCGAATTACCAAGCAAGACGTTGAGGCTTATATGTCGTCACAGGCGGCACAGACGTATGCTGGGGCGCCCCCGCGGGAGCCTGTG
>Ga0070741_10009241_pt1 | contig 19270 bp, 14 predicted proteins | sample Coa_R1_4_FD_66440 | JGI IMG/M metagenome (GOLD analysis project Ga0070741, IMG submission 66440) | Surface soil microbial communities from Centralia Pennsylvania, which are recovering from an underground coalmine fire - Coalmine... | ecosystem: Environmental > Terrestrial > Soil > Unclassified ...
AACGCGAGGCGTGGATTGAGCGTACCGCCGAACGAGTTGTAATAATCGTACCGGATACCGGCGTTGAGGAGCAAATTGTCAAAGAGGGAGATCTCATCTTGGAAGTACAACGCCCAATTGTATGAGTGCTTCCGGACATCGGCGTAGAGATGAGGGGGGGTGTCGTCAGCGTTACGAATATCTTGGCGGAAATTACCCTGATATTCCGTACCAATAGTGACTTTGTTGTGCTGCCCTAAGCGCTTTGTTAACTTTACTTCGGTTCCCCACCATTCCCCCAACGCACGGTCTTGGTTCAGCACACGGGCCGGACCGTCGCTCGTATCATAGTCATAAAGATAATTGCCACGATAATAGAAACGGTCGTAGTAGAGTCGTGCGGTCACGTTGAGTGACTGACCGAAATCGTGATCATACGTGAGGTCGGTATATCCGTGCTCATCGACCGTGCGATTACGCGTCGTGTTGAATACGGTGCCGTACGTCGCGGTGGGATACCCTTTATTGCGCGATAGAAAGCCACCTTGAAGACTGAAGTCGTAAAACGACACCTTCGCGAAGAAATACGGGAACCGGTCATCGTCGCCGTTCCGGGCGATTCCGAAATTCGTTGCCGGTGAATTGAATTCCTTAAAGAATAAGCGCCGGTGGCCGTGACTGTCGTAAAAGGAGGTAGAGAAAAGCACTTCGAGACCATTCTGAAAACGATTGCCGTACGTCACCCGCCCCTTATAGGAGTCAAAACTGCCGACCTCAGTAGAAAGTTCAGTGCCCATGACGTCACGTCCACGCTTGGTGATGATGTTAATGACGCCAAAAAAAGCGTTCGTGCCATAGAGAGAGGAACTCGGCCCGCGGATGATCTCGACGCGGTCGATGAGGTCGACATCGACCACGCCCTCCGTACCTAACCCGGCCTGGTCATATTGATTGTCGTTGAGGCGATGGCCGTCGATGAGTAGGAGAATACGAGAATTGAAATCGCCCGGACGGTTGAAGCCTCGGATGCCGAGGTAGGAGTAATCGCGGTCGTAGGTGACAAAGAAGCCGTTGACGTTCTGCAAGATGTCGGCGAGAGTGCGGTAGCCGTATTTTTTTATTTCGTCACTGGTAATGATGCTGACCGACGAGGGGGCCTCGGTCACTTTTTGTTCATGTTTGGAGGCACTGTATACGGAAGGGATGTCGTCAAGAAAGATATGCTCCGAGCCCCCACTTTGTGAAGTGGCCGGGATTTCTTCCTGGGCGGCCGTCATCGCCGGCGCCCACAAGAGCGCGAGGCAGGCGGCCAAACGGATAGTCACATGCTGTGACCAAAATGACTGTGACGTTGCGGCCCTTACTCTCTGGGCATACCAGAGCAAATCTTGGAGTTGCATGCTGACTTCACCCCCGAACCTTCAGTTCGCCTCACGCCCGAAACTCTAGTGGTGAACTGCTGCGTTCATTCGAAAAAGATCGGGAGTGGGGAAAAAATCCTTAGTGCTGCCGATAGGGGTGGGCGGGGAAACCTACCCTGAGGGGGATTCCGCGGTATGGGGGAGTGAGGGAGCGCGGCAAAAATTGCCCTCAGTTTTCAACCCGGACCAATAGCCACGCAATGCCAATAAGAACGAGCATAGCGACTACTTGATCCAATGAGCGCCAATGTAGAAAGCGGCCGCTGAGTAGGGCAACTCCGATAAGGGTCGTCCCAAACCAGATGAGGGTCTGTAATTCCGGAGAGACCACCCCGAGTTCCCAAAAATAACGAATGGTAAACCAATAGAGAGTGATGCCAGTGGCAAAACCGAAGGCTGACTGGACAAGCGCCTTCCACTGCCAATGATTTTCTTGCCAGATTCTGGCAGCATACGTAAATCCCATGGCATCAAACGTACCAGAGACAACAATGAGGGATACCGCAATAATAGTGACTCGTAACTGCTCTGGCATGGCGTTCCTACCTAGGTTAGGCTGCACGTTTCACCGCGGCCGCAAGCATGAGTCCTTCATAATGGCGGCTTGGGCGATCAGCCGCAACGGTACGGATTACAATACTTTCAGAGGAGAAACCCGCCTCACATAAAATTCCCCCTAAGTCCTTTTCGTCGATGCTGACCGCAGGAAAGAAGACTGGACCGACTGAGTAGCAGCTCGCCTTTTTGAGTGCCGTAATTAGGAAGGTACCACCTACTGCGACTAACGAGGCAATGTTCCTGACAAAGGCCCGCCATTCCTCGCGACTATCGGTGATTGATTCGGCGCAGAAGTTCGAAGCTACGACATCATAACGTTGTCTCCCGCGGACGAACGGTGGGACTTGGCGGACATCACAGCGCCCAATAGAGGTTACAGCATTGCGAATCTTCGCTGTACGACGCATGATATCGAAGGCTGAACAGCGACCATTCTTTTCCATTTGCAGCGAGGCTTGAATAAAATGGCGCCAATTAAACGCGGTGTTGTCTCCTTGAAACCATTTGCGTAGCTCGAGGCGATTTGCCTCCAGGTATTCGACAATATGGATCTCTTCAACTTTTGTAACTGCTGAAATCAGTGAGTAGATGGTTGGGCCACTCCCGAAATCGAGCATGATGCTTTTTGGAGCCATCGAATGAAACACATCAGCGTAAAACCGTAAAATTGCTACATTTTCTTCGCCAAGATCGGCATAATACTCATTGAGATACGCGCTCGGATCGAACTCCGTCCAATCCCGTGGACGCGAAGGAATAGAGATCGGCAGGTTATAGTTTGGGACGATTTGTCTGTTGACATCGTGTAAGTGATGAAAGATAGGAGTTTGTGTGAGAGTATCCATACGTAATCCTCGATAACGAGCCATTGTTAGATTATACCGTCGGTGTAAAGAGCCTAAGTCCTCTTGCCACCAAGTAAAAAGAGTGTTCTTTTCTTCACGAACACTCTATAACAAAAACCTGTTCACCTTGATCTCTGAGCTGTTCAACTTCCTGTTCAAAGCTGTTCAATTTGTTATAGTTGGGCGGTATGGAACGGTCGGCCCCGCTAACATTTGGCGTTTTCCGCATAGATACAGAGAAAAAACGCCTGTGGCGTGGCGAACAAGAGGTTCCTTTGCGGCAAACGGCAGTGGCAGTGTTACAAGTGTTAGTTGAAAACGCGCCGCACCTCGTAACAAAAGAATACCTGCTGAAACAGGTATGGCCTGGCGCATTTGTCAGTAACGTTGTCGTGCGAGTCTGTATCCGCGATATTCGTCACGCGCTGGGTGATGATGCAAAGGAACCCCAGTATGTCGAAACGATAGGTCCCAAAGGGTATCGTTTTATCGGCCAGATAGACGAGGCGAAGGCTCTCGTCCCCGTTGGGGATCAGCATGGTGTAGGGTTCGAGTACATCGTGGGTCGTGGCGAGGAGCTCGCGCAGTTAGAAGAATGGGCGGGCAAGGCGCGGCGCGGACACCGGCAGATTGTGTTCGTCACAGGAGAGCCGGGGATTGGAAAAACGACACTTGTCGAGTTGCTGTTGGCGCGCTTGCGCAGAGACAAGCGCGTGAAGGTGGGACGTGGGCAATGCTTTGAGCAATATGGTGGGGGTGAACCCTACTTACCGATCCTCGAAGCACTGGGCCGAATGTGTCGGGAGCCGGGTGGGGCTCCGGTGGCTGCGCTCTTGAGCCGGTACGCACCGACCTGGATGATTCAGATGCCCTCGTTGTTGAGTAGTGCCGAGACCGCCAGTTTGCAGCAACGCATTCAAGGCGCCAATCAGCAACGCATGTTACGAGAAATGGCAGATGCACTCGAAGCCTTGACGAACGAGGGTCTTTTCGTTCTGGTCCTCGAAGATTTGCACTGGAGTGACAACTCAACGTTGGAGTTTCTCTCCTATTTGGCGCAACGGCAGGAACACCTCCGGTTTATGGTCATTGGCACCTATCGCCCTGCGGATCTCACAACCGGACACCTGCTCAAAAAAATCAAGCGCGAAATGCATGTGCGCCGCCAATGTGAGGAACTGCCGCTCGCGTTACTTAATCTGGACGAAGTTGCGACCTACATGAGAAGGAGGTTGCCCGAGGTCGTGGGGTTACCGGGGTTGAGCAATCTGGTGCATCGTCGCACTGAAGGGAATGCCTTGTTCATGGTCAATATGGTGAACATGTTACAAGGACAAATGGTCAAGCGAAATGGGCACTTCGAGCTACCCGTCAACGTTGATGACCTGCGCGTCCCGGAGAGCCTGCAACAAGTGATTGAAGAGAAGATCGATCGGCTCAGTGCCGATGACCGACAAATTCTCGAAGCGGGCAGTGTTGAAGGCCGTGAATTTTCCGCCGTAGCGGTTGCGGCAGCGCTGGGGAGAGAGCCGCTCGAACTTGAAGAACGTTGTGCCGATCTCATCCGGCAGAGCCAGTTCATTCAAGAGACCGATACCCGCGAGTGGCCGGACGGGACAATCACGGCTCGTTACGAATTCATCCATGCATTGTATCACGAAGTGTCATATAACAGGCTCACGCCGGGAAGACGGGCGCAGTTCCACCGGCGCATCGGCGAGCGGCTGGAGCAGGGGTACGGCAATCGGATAGAAGACCTTGCCGCCGAACTCGCTCTGCACTTCGAGCGCGGGCGAGATTTTCCTAGGGCCGTACGGTATCTGCAGCAAGCTGCAGACCAAGCGGCCCAGCGCTTCGCTTATCCTGAAAGCGTTACTCATCTGACCAAGGCACTGGAGCTGCTACAAACTTTCAGTGACACGCCGGAGCGGAAACAGCTTGAGCTAAAATGCCAAATCAGCCTCGGCGTAATGCTGACGGCGACCAAAGGCTACGCCGCACTGGAAGTCGCACAGGCGTACGGCCGCGCGCGCGACTTGTGTCAGCAGATCGGGCAGACTCCGCAACTTGCCCCCGTATTGCGAGGGCTCGCAGCCTTCTATTACATACGGGCAGAATTAGCGACCGCGCGCGAACTGGGAGAACAACTGTTGCTGTCAGCGCAAGCGCGCAATGACGAAGAGCTTTTGCTGGAGGCGCACTTCTCATTAGGGGGAACGTTATTCAGTCTAGGTGAGCTTACCAGTGCCCTACATCACCTGAACTTGGGACAGCGCCTGTACGATCCACAGAAACACAACGCGCATGCCCTTGTGTATGGCCAGGACCCCGGCGTGGCGTGTCTCTCTCGGGCGTCGCAAACGCTTTGGCTTCTTGGTTACCCTGACCAAGCGCTGACGAGAAATCAGGAAGCCCTCGCGCTAGCGCAACATCGTGCACATCCGTACAGCTCGGGGTATGCTTTGATTTTTTCAGCAATCCTTCACCAGCTTCGGGGGGAACCACGAATGGTTCAACAGCAAGCCGAAACAGCACTGCGACTTGCGAGTGAGCACGGATTTCCAATCTGGAAGAGTATGGGTGAAATCCTCAGAGGGTGGGGCATTGCGGTCCAAGGAGAGACTCGGGATGGGATTGCCCTCATTCAACGGGGAATAGCGCTGTGGCATACGGCTGGGGCGGAAGTTTCCTTACCCTATTACCTCTCCCTGCTTGCTGAAACATACGAGAAAACGGGGGATTTTCACAGGGGACTTGAGGTTTTGGATCAGGCTTTCTCGGTGACCTCCCGTACGGATGATCACTGTTGGCAGGCAGAACTGTATCGGCTCAAGGGGGAGCTATTGTTGCAACAGTTTAAGGTCCAAGGTTCAACGTTCGAAGTCGAGGAGAGTTCGGAAAGAGAGGTGGAGCGGGAGGCGGAGGGGTGTTTTCTCAAAGCCATTGACATTACGCGCAAGCAACAAGCCAAGTCGCTGGAACTGCGCGCCGCGACAAGTCTGGCACGCTTGTGGCGAAGACAAGGGAGGGAAGCTGATGCATGTCAAGGCTTGACGGCTAGTTACGGGCGATTTCGGGAAGGCTTCTTGACGAGGGACTTGCAGCAGGCACATGCCTTACTCGAAGAACTGCACGCAGATATAACGTCTACCTGCCTCAAGACCTAAAGAAAATTACTCTGAAAATCGCTATCGACGGCCGGAGTTTCGCTTCTTTATGCCCTTTAGAGCGGCGTCGGAGAAAAAATGACAGCGAGAGCTATGTACTGAAGCGCGTACAATTGCCAGAGAAAGGTATAGAAAGGCTTGGCTCCAGACCCGTCCGAGCGAAGCTCTGAGCGAAGTAAGCGAGTAAATTTAACAAAAAAGATAAGGAGGAGGAGGGCTTCTACCGTGAGTCCGGGGAGGACGCGAAAGAATTGCGGAGACGTGAGTATCCAGAGGGCAAGTCCTACGAAGGAACAGATAAACGCGGCCCCGCAGATCCATGCCGTCCGAGTTGCCCCCAAGGCCAAAGCAAAGCTTCGGTACCCGCCCTCTTGGTCGCCGCGCATGTCGGGGATGTCCTCGAAAGTGTTCATGCCGACACAGAAGAGTATCGCAAAGGTGAGAATAAACGCGAGATATATGAGCCCGAAAGATTGTGCTGGTGCTAGAGTCGACACGGTCAAAAATGTTGTCGCCGGATAGACTATTGCTCGGAAACAGATGACAAGGAGTTTAGGGAGCAGCGGACTTTGTCTCACTGTGCGGCTGCCAAAACGCGGAACCGAATACACAATAGATACCCACAGCATTGCCGTAACGAAACTGCTAGCAAGCCATAGCGGCATCACCCACCACGCCAATACGGAACCGACTACGCCGGTCCCAGCACTAACGACCCAAGCCTGCCGTACGGTCATCACGCCCGAAGGAAGTGGGAAATCCGGTTTGTTGATACGATCGACCGGGAGGTCGTAAATTTGATTGACCCCGTGGCAAGCAATGGTCCACAGCGCCAGGGAGAGGACGCAAGCTGTGACCTTTGCAAATACGACCGAGTCGCACGGGAGCGCGGGGAGCAGAGCTACGGCGATTGCCGCACACATGACCACACTACCGAGCGTGGATTCCGGTCGGCTGAAGCGGTATAGCCCGCGAAGCCATTCGCCAAGTGAGTGCTCGGGCGCGTGGGAAACAGAGAGTACTGATTGCATTGTCACACCGTGTGCTAGATTTGAACGAGGGCCGGTTGCCCGTTGGATCCCCGTTCACGTGTCACTATCGGTGTTGTTCGAGAAGTTATTAATGCTGTAAAGTTAGCTTTCTGTTAGCGCGGCGATGTCACGTGCCGCTAAGGTCGAAGGGGGTATTGCCGATTGATAAGGAGAGAACGGATGCGCATGTACGGAAACACTCTCGATGCCTAACGTGACTACTGTCATAAGGAGAGCCGCACCTATGGTCACGATCCAACTAATCCAGCCACATCAACAGCAGGCCGCGAAGCAGGTCATTCTCACTGTTTGTCAGGAATTATGGGGAGTCTCGGAGGAGATTGTCTTAGGACTCGACCCCCTTTCTGACCTCCACAACGTAGAAGACTCTTATTTCAATCAGAACGGAGTGTTTTTTGTTCTCGTTGACGGGGAACGGGTCGTGGGTACCGGGGGCGTGCGCCACTGGCGGGGGGACATTTGCGAACTGAAGCGCCTCTGGTTCCTTAAGGACTATCGGGGGCAAGGACTCGGCAGGCTAATGACCGAGCGGATTCTTGATTTCGCTACGGCCAGAGGATACCAACGCATCCGGCTCGACGTTGCCGATGCCGAGGTACAAGTACAGGCGATTAAGCTGTATCGGCAGCGTGGCTTCTACTTCATCGAACGCTATAACGATGGCCCGTGCTCAGTCTTCATGGAAAAGGTCCTGGAAGAAAACACCTCTACGCTTTCACCGCCGTTGAAACGGGCCGCGTGAAGAAGAGTCGTCGGTGGTCAGTGGTCAGTAGGAAGGAAAGTAGTCAGCAGTCAGCATTCAGGAGTCAGTAGAGGGAACAAGAAATTCATGCTGGCAATTGACTACCGGCCCCTCGTTTTGCTGACCACTGATAACTGAATACTTCACCTCAACAACGCCCGAGCGATGACCATACGATGTACCTCTGACGGCCCTTCGCCGATGCGGCGAACGCGGGCTTCGCGGTACCAGCGTTCCAGAGGAAATTCCTTTGTCACTCCATAGCCGCCATGAATCTGCACGGCACTGTCGATAACACGGCCCAATACTTCACTGGAATAAAGTTTGGCAATTGATGCTTCGACCCGCGCGTCCTCGCCACGGTCGGCTTTCCATGCGCCGTCCCAGATCAAATAGCGTGTGGCACGTAATTCGACTTCCGCGTCAGCAAGCATCCATTGAATCGCCTGGCGTTGACTGAGGGGGACCCCGAAAGTTGAGCGTTGTTTCGCATGGGCGACAGCCATACGATGGGCCGCAACCGCAACTCCGAGGTTACAGGCGGAGTAAGGAAAGCGCTGCCGAGTAAGGAGATCAAGACAGAGGTCTAGCCCATCTCCTTCCTTACCGATCATGTTGGCCGCTGGCACTCTGCAGTCTTCAAAAGAGACTTCGTTCGGTAGGGAAACCGTGCGAATAGTGCGAAACGGTCGGGCCGTGAACCCCGGCATACCCTGGTTGATAATGAAGCAGCTAATACCTTTGCGCCCTTTACTGGGATCAGTGCGGACGAAGACAACACCCCAGTCAGCTTCGTGCGCGTGGGAGATGAAAATCTTGGTGCCGTTCAGCACCCAGTAGTCACCGTGCTTCACTGCGCGGCACTGAATCGAGCCGGCGGGGTCCGATCCGCCACTTGGTTCGGTAATAGCGAAAAACGTGTAACTGCCGTTACGGATCGTCGGCACCGCATACTGCTGAATTTGTTCTTCACTGCCTCCGTAGATCACAGGCGGAGGATAGCGACCAAAGACGCCACAACCCGGATTGTATAATCCCTGGCGATGTTGTGACATCTCTTCCAGCAACACACTCATGCCAAACGTACTCATGCCACCGCCGCCGTACTTCTCCGGCGCGGCCAGCGCCCACAACGAAGCCGCTTTCGTCTTAGCCGCGATGCGATGGTAGTCGCCTTCCGCGAGGTCCTCTGCGTCAGGATCAACGCGTTTCTCTGCGGGTATGACCTCGTCGTGAATAATGCGCCGCACCTGATCGCGCAAAAGCGCGAGCTCGGACGGCATGGTGAAGCCGGGGAACGTGTTCATGGAAAAACCTCAAAATAAGTTATCAGTTGTCAGTTATCAGTCGTCAGTTTTTGTATGAAAACCGCGAGCATTCGCTTGACTTCGCACGTTTGTGTGTTTAGCCCCTCGTAGCGACCCTGTACAAGCATATTAAGGTCGCGTGCTAAAAGGAGATGATATTCAAGCTCGCTCGCCGAACCCATCGCGATTTCTAGGAAGTGCCGGAGTTCGTTAGGACTATTACGCCCGCAACCTTCGGCAATATTTGCCGAGATAGAGGAACTTGCTCGACGGATCTGACCGGTGAGCCCATAGAGTTCTTCGCGGGGAAATGTCGATGTAAATCGGTAGACTTCTAACGTCAGTTGATGAGATTTTTGCCACACTTTGAGGTCCCGGAAGCTTTGCATGGTTTCCCCTCCTAACTGACTACTGATGACTGACCACTGACTACTTTGCCTTCTTAAACTTCGGCAAACTCACTTCTGGTGAAACATCGTCGAAGACGACTTCAACCGGAAGATTGAGCCGCAGCTCATTTTCTGGGACGTCGGTGAGCCACGAAATCATGCGGACACCTTCGTCCAACTCAATCACGACGGGACTGTAGGGAATGTCGGCGGCGAAGGGCGGAAGCATCGGTTGCATAGCCGTCGTCCACGAGAAGACCTTCCCTTTGCCCGAGGACTTTGCCCATTCCCAGTTAAACGACCCACACTTGGCACACATGTCTCGCGGAACGTGTCGCCATGTGCCGCAATCTTTGCAGCGCTGGAAACGTAATTCATGATTCTTGCAAAACGCGTAGAATTCTGCGGCCATCGGATTGCGACGGCGCGGCAGTGGTTTTTTGTACGCTGTTTCTGCCATGGTTCTTCCTTTTCCTTTTTCGAAATGAGGGCGGGCGAAGCCGCCCTGCGGCTTTTTCCCTCTCCTGAATTCGTAGGACAGGCTGTGCCTGCCGATTCCCGCTCTTTTCTTATTATCTCCGCAAAATCGCCAAACTACCGTCGCCAAAGTCCCCCCAGCCTGAAACGAGCCCGAGTTGCGCGTCCTTCACTTGCCGGTCGCCACACTCGTGCCGAAGCTGCCGGGTCGCTTCCACGACATGGTTCATACCCCACACGTGTGCTTCTGAGTGTAACCCACCGTGTGTGTTGATCGGTAACTCGCCACCCAGTTCTAGACGTCCGCCCTTGACGAAGTCGGCCACTTCCCCGCGTTTACAGAAACCGATCGCTTCAAGCTGCAACAGCACGACGTACGAGAAACAGTCGTAAATCTCGACGAAGTCGAGATCCTTCAAGTCAATCTGCGCCATGCGCAGCGCGTTTGGGGCGGCGAAACTTAGTCCAATGACAAACGGGTCCGGCCGTGCCGGAATGTCATCCGCAGGGTAGGGGTGCCCTTCGGCGATGCCGGAGATGTAGACCGGTGTGTGTTTCAGGTCTTTGGCGCGCTCCGGGGCGGTGAGGACGACTGCGGCCGCACCATCAGTCTCTAAGCAACAGTCAAACAAACGAAACGGCTTGGAGATCCAGCGCGCGTTGAGATAGTCTTCCATCGTCAGCGGCCGCCCACGCATATAGGCTTTATCGTTGAGCTGCGCGTGTTTGCGCGAAGCCACGGCGATGGCGCCCATCGCTTCGTCCGGGACGTTGTACATCTGCTTGTGACGGTTAGCGATCCACGCGTACCACTGGACAGGAACTGTCGCGCCATACGGCAAGTAGTACTCACCGATTGTGGTGCCGAGCGCGGCGACCCCTGCGCCGTTATCACTTTGCGGACTGCTAACCCGCATACTGGAGTAGCCGTTCCAGCCCAACGGAACGAGGACATTTTTCGCTACACCACAGGCGATAGCCATTGCTGCGCTTTGGAGAGACGTGACCGGGCTGGCTCCTCCCATGTGAACGGTGACGGAATAGCGGAGGTCTTCAACCCCGAGGTTTGCGGCGAAATGTTCGGCCGTAGACGGCAGCGGCGGCGGGATGATCCCGTCAATGTCGTGTGGTTTCAGTCCTGCATCGCTAATCGCTTTCATTGAGGCTTCGAGCATCAATGCGAGATCGCTTTTCCCCGAACCGCGTGTGTATGCGGTCTCTCCGACCCCCACAATGCAGGCCTGATCTTTTAGTGAATACATACACCCTCCTTATCAACATACGATGACGGCGCGGATGGTACACCGGAGCGAGGCAGATTGTAAAGGCAAGGTAGGGGCAGAAGAGAGGTAAACTGGGAAAGCGGGAAATGGGTAAACAAGGAAGGGCAAAGGGCAGAAAGGGCAAAAGCTGATGGCTCGTTCGTCGTGTTACTGTCGGCTCGTCAAGCAGTGCTGTGTCCGCTCTTCCGTTCGCAACTCTTGATACGTATACTGAGGCGGGAGAGGAATCGAAACCATGAAGATCCGTGACTTGTTTGCGCTGCGCTCCCCGACGTTTTCCTTTGAATTCTTTCCGCCGAAAACGACCGACGAAGGCGAGGAACTATTCTCGCGGGTGCAGGAACTCAAACCACTCGGCCCGAGTTTTATCTCTGTCACCTACGGTGCTGGTGGCTCGACACGCCGCAACACGATTGACCTCGTGTGCCGCTTTCAGGAAGAGCTCGGCATTCTGGGTATGGCGCATGTCACGTGTGTCGGCCATAGCCAACATGAATTACGTGAAGTCCTCACTGAGCTGAGCGACCGCGGTGTCGAGAACCTCATGTGCCTGCGTGGTGACCCGCCGAAAGGACAGACGAATTTTGTGGCGGCGGCAGATGGCTTTTCTCATGCGGCAGAGTTGGTGTCTTTGGCGCGTTCGCTAGGAGACTTCTGCATTGGCGTCGCCGGCTACCCTGAACCACACCCTGAATGTGCGGATAAGCAAAAAGACCTCGAACATTTGAAGGCGAAAGTTGATACCGGTGCGGACTTCATTACGACCCAACTCTTCTTCGATAATCGCGACTACTTTGATTTCTGCACCCGTGCACGAGACCTGGGCATCAAAAAACGGATCATTCCTGGGATCATGCCGATCACCAACTACCGCCAGATTGTACGTTTTGCCCGGATGTGCGGCTCTTCTATCCCGGAGGCGCTTCACAAGCGGCTTGACCCCGTAGCTGACGATCCTCAGGCGACCCTAGAGATCGGTGTGGAATGGGCGTGGCGACAGTGCGAGGAGCTACTCGCCGGAGGGGCTCCCGGTATTCACTTTTATACCCTGAACCGTTCGCTCGCGACGCAGCGTATCTTTGAGCGACTGCGCCAGAGCAGTGTGCGGACGCTATTGCCGTCGGCAGCGGCGTAAATCTCTTCGCTTAGTAGAGACTCCCCAGCGGAGTGCTCTACAAACTTCCTCTGATGTGCTCTCCACATTGACCTCCCTCCGGTGAGCGGAGTATTGTCCCGCTTGGGCCGAAAGGAGAGGTCGATATGGCACACACTGCCGAACATCACAAAGCGGTAGATGATTACTTAAACGGTTTGTCCCAGTTCAACGTCGGTCCGCTCTGGAAGTTCTTACGCCAAGCCCTAACGCCCGAGCCACAAAGCCAAGCCAAACCGCATTTATGGCGCTGGAAAGATTTGCGACCACAACTCTTGCGCGCCGGTGAATTGGTGTCGGCCGCGGAAGCCGAACGTCGGGTATTGATGTTGCTCAATCCCGGACTCGAAGGCCGGATCGCAACAACTCACACTCTGTATGGCGGGTTGCAACTGATCCTTCCTGGAGAAGTCGCCGCGACGCACCGCCACACGCCCAACGCGCTGCGTTTCATCATGGAAGGCGACGGCGCGTACACTGTCGTCGACGGCGAGAAGATGACCATGTCTTTCGGTGACTTTGTTTTGACGCCAAACTGGACGTGGCATGATCACGGTAGCGAAGCCGGCGGGCCGGTGGTATGGCTCGATGGCCTCGATATCCCCCTTATTAGCATGTTGGAGGGGATCTTCTTTGAGCCGTTTGCGCACGAGGCGCAATCGTTGACCAAACCGTTGAACAACTCAGTTGGTGAGTATGGCAAGAGTGGGCTGCTGCCGTCGTGGCAACGTGCTTCTGGGACACACTCACCGCTCTTGAAGTACGCCTGGAACGATGCTCGCGAAGCGGTAGCAAGCCTCGGCCCCAACGCCGAGAGCCCGTTCGACGGGGCGATCGTTGAGTATGTGAATCCGGTGAATGGCGGCCCGTCCTTGCCGACGATGGCAAGTTTCCTCCAGCGTCTTAAACCCGGGCAGAAAACTGAGCCCCATCGCCACAGTGAGAGTACGGTGTATCTCGCGGTCGAGGGCAGCGGCTCTACCGAGATCAACGGCAGGCGCTATGAGTGGTCGCCGGGCGATGTCTTTGCTCTACCGACGTGGAGTGCGCATTATCATGAGAACCTTTCTACCAGTACGGATGCCGTGCTGTTTTCTTTTACGGATAGACCGGTGATGAAAGCGTTCAATCTGTTTCGCGAGCAGGCACTTTGAGTGTCCAGTTATCAGTTTTCAGTAGTCAGTACGAGGAAAGTGGGACGGACGACTCTCTTGCTGTTTTTGTATTCTTCATTCTTAACTCTTAATTTGCCTTGTCATGCTGACAACTGATAACTGACAACTGATAACTCTTTACGGATTACCGTTTACGCGTCACGCTCCCAGGAGGTCTCATGCTCCAAACCATGATTGTTGGTAGTTTACCGCGACCGACGTGGCTCGTCCCGGCCGGGCAAATGTATGTGCAGTGGAAGCTAGAGGGGGACGCACTCAACGAAGGGCAAGATGACGCTGTGCTACTTGCGCTGGCGGACCAACAAGAGGCCGGGCTGGATATATTCACTGACGGTGAACAGCGCCGTCGTCATTACATTTGGGGATTTGTCGAAGGCCTCGAGGGCGTCGATTTTAGTACGCTCGTGAAGATCCCTACACGCGGAAATCGTTACGGAAGTATGGTCGATGCTGCTCGTGTAGTTGCGCCGCTTCGTCGCCGTGGCGCGATCGTCAGCGATGCCGTGCGTTTCCTCAAACGTCATACTGACAAGCCGGTCAAAGTCACGCTCCCCGGTCCGATGACCACGACCGACACCGTCGCGGACGAATACTATCGCAATCGCCGCACGCTCGCGGCGGAGTTGGCAAAGCTCCTCAATGATGAAGCGCATGAACTCGCCGAAGCGGGGGCTGACATCGTGCAATTTGATGAACCGTGCTTCAACATTTATTTAGACGAAGTCGAAGAGTGGGGCGTCCGTACGCTTGAAGATGCGGCGAAGGGGGTACGGGCAAAGAAAGCGGTCCATATCTGCTACGGCTACGGGGTTGATATCGTTCTGAAGTGGAAGAGTCAGAATACCGATTGGAGCCATTACTGGCGGTCACTCCCGCTGTTACGAAGCAGTGCGATCGATATGATCTCGGTTGAATGTGCGGCCTCCGGTGTAGACCCGGCAGTGCTTGGCGAAGCGAAAGGCAAAGATCTCATGGTCGGAGTGATTGATGTGGGGACAGAAGAGATCGAAAGTCCGGAGAAAGTCGCTTCACGTATTCGTACGGCCTTGCAGTATGTCGAGCCGGCCCACCTTTATCCGTGCACGGACTGCGGCATGATCCCGCGCTCGCGGACTGCCGCCCGCGGGAAGATGAAAGCGCTCGCCGGTGGTGCGTGGTTGGTGCGGTCGGAACTGATCGCACAACGACAACAAGGGACCGTTATGGGGTATCGACCGGAAAGTAGGTGAGGGTGATGTGGTAAAGATCGAAACTTCCCAAGACGATGCCGGTCGGCACGAGTTCATCGCCCTCTACGAGCGTGCGTATGCGTCACGAAATGCGTACTGGAAACCTGCGACCCGCTTCGAGATGGCGGTGCTTCGCGGCGAGAGCGCATTTAACCAAGAACGCACGATACGGCCGTTCATGGCGCGAGAGAACGGGCAGGTTGTTGCGCGTGTACTCGCGGTGGTCGACGCGCGCTACAACCGGCATTGGCATGACCAACTCGGTCACCTCTGCTGGTTTGAGGCGCTGGCCGGGAAACGAGACGCCGTCAGGTTGCTTATGGATGTGGCGTGTGACTGGTTGCGAAGCCAAGGGGCGCTCGCGGCACGGGCCGGGCACGGCATGCTCGAATTTCCCTTTGTCATTGACGAATACGAAACCCTACCGCCCAACGTGTTACGACACAACCCGCCTTACTATCACTCGTTGTTAAAAGACGCAGGTTTCGAAACGGAAAAAGGTTTTGTTGACTACAAAATCGAAGTACGTTCAGAACTCCTGGCCCGCTGGGTGAGTATGCTCGAATCTGCACGCCGTGCGGGCTACGTCATCGTGCCATTACGAGACGTTCCAGAACCCCGACGCGTGCAAGACTTCGTCGACACCTTCAATGCCACGTTCGCCTCCCACTGGGGATGGACGCCGTATAGCGAGACGGAAATGACAGGGCTACTAAAGTCGCTGACGCGGACGGGAGTGTTGGAGACCTCAGTCCTGGCGTATCGAGACGCGCAGCCAGTTGGCATGGTATTGCTGGTTCCCGAGCACCATACTGAGGTCGTCCTCAAATCAGGACGTACGGTGCAAGATGCCGAACTGCTCAACGTGTTGGCCATTGGCGTGCGAGAATCAGACCGGGGGCGTGGCGTGAACTTCGCCATGGCGGGCTACGGGTATCTAGAACTCGTTCGTCGAGGGGCAAAGTTCGTTAGCTATACGCTCGTCCTTGATGATAACTGGCCGTCTCGTCGCACGGCAGAGAAGCTCGGGGCGACAGTATGCGCGAATTATGTCGCGTATCGGCGGAATTTTTTGCGTTGAGGATAAAGGATAAGGGGGAAAGGATAAGGGAGAAAAACACAAAGTAACTACTATCTCTTTTCCTTTATCCCTTCCCCTTTATCCTTTCCCCCTTTTTACTGCCTACGGCCTTGGACTTTGGGCTATAGTTTCAGCTTTGTCCCCGCTGAACTGGGTCTGAATCTGTACCGCTTCTCTTTACTGATGCGCGACCGACCGTAGCCTTGGTGTGACAGTTACTGTCGTGCCAGTTTTACTTGCGGCTTGTTGAACAAACGAGACAAAACGGCTCGGCGCGGCGAGCTGCCGATATGTTCCAACCTCCTGTCGTTCTGTGGTGTTATCTTTTCCTCCACGTGCTGCGGATATGTGAAGTTCGGCTTCGGTTGCGGTAATTATCAGTTGTTGATAGCGGCGGCACAGATATGCGGCAACATTGTGATAGAACCAGTCGCGATGTCCCAGATAACGAAGCTGTAACCCCCGCGCTTCGCGAAGCAATTTGGTCGAATCGGTAGCCCAATGTCGGAGAATCTGCACGGCCTCATCTTTAACGCTCATGTCGTCCAACGATTGTAACAGCCGCCACAGTCCCGGCGCTTGGGTAATGTGAAGATGAGAAAACATCTGTTGGATCTGTTGGGGATACTGTGCCGGCAGCGGTAAGTTTTGTAGCTGCTGTTTCGTGCGCGCTAGCAGGTGATCCGCTTGTTGCTGTAACAGGCGTCTATGCCGCCAGGAACCGAGGAGCGGTGCCGGCAAAAACAGCGCCTTCTCACGACCAGTTGCGTCAGTCAGAATGCCAAAGCACAAACGCCGTTCATCAACCAGTTCACAGCGGACTTGGACAGCGGCCGTCCGGCTCTCTGTCCGCAATAGCACTGGTGGCGGAGGAATTTCGAGGGTAAGTTGTAACGACCAGTGCCACTGCACCGGCGTTGCATGTCCCTCATGGCGGCCCCAGTGATACCCACTTGGCGTACATTTTTTGCCGACCAGGGCGGCGGCCTTCAAGTACGCGCCCGGCGGCAACGGCCGGTGCAGAATGGTACGGAACCGTACTAAGTGATCACGAACCTGAAAGTGCCCACTCGTGCGCGCAAGATGTTTGCGTTGTCGCTGGGAGAGCGTGGGGGAAAAGGCGTCAGCCGGGACGCTCTCGAGAGCGAGCCGCTGGCTGTGGCCAAAGACGCGTTCGACTGGTAGTCCGCCCTCGGTGAACCGGTGCTGAAAATGGAGATCGTGAAATTCTCCCGAGCGTTGCTGTGGCGGGTTGCCTTGTTTCTTAAAAAATCGGGTGAGTGCGGCAAAAAATTGCGTTGTCACGAATTGTTTGTTTCCCCAAGAGACCGGGGATGTCTTGCTGATTTCTTGAGTCGTGTGCAGAAAAGTATTTTGAATCTGACGTAAGGCAAGCGGCGACGGCTTATCTCCTGTCTTCATGACTGAGGGTAACGTTCCGTCGTCTCTTTCTTCGGAAAGAGACGACGACCCCAGTAGTGAGTTGTAATAACTGGCTTGTCGTTGCGTGAATGCTTCGACTAACTGGTTCCATAACGTGCGCATTGCTTCGGCTTCCTGCTGAATAGGGCCAGGGAGCTGCTCCCAGGTCTGGTACTCAGGATCGACCCAGTAGCGGTAGACAACAATCGGCCAGTTTGCACGTTTGCGTAGGCGCATGGCTGAAGGCAGAGTCGTCAGTTATCAGTTGTCAGTCGTCAGTGTCGAGTCGCCAGCACGGGAAAACGAGTAGCCAGTAGCCAACATAGATTTCTTGTTTTCTCTACTGGCTACTGAATTCTGACTACTGACTACTTTTCTCGTTCTACTGATAACTGATTACTGACAACTGACGACTTGTGTTGTTAGAGTATGTAGTACGTAAACTCAAACCAGAACTGGTCGCGGTCAGCGAAGTGTTGCAAGCCTGACCAGCTTTCGCCATGACCACTGCCGGGATACCAAGCAACGCCCATGGAGAGCTCGATGTTCTCCATCCCCAACACGTTGCGCCACCACCATTGAGAGTATAGGAGATACTGATAGTCACGCGGCTCGAAGGCGACGGCATTACGGGTCTCCACCCGACTGGCGAACAACCCCTGGTTGACCATGGCAAGACTGAACAGATGATTCCAGCGGTACCGTCGACAGCGTGGGTTACTGTATGTGACTTTTCCCGTTGCCGTCCGCGCGGCGGCTTCCTGTGCGGTAATGCCGTTACCGATGTTATCGACGTTCTGGCAGAAGTTGTTGGCGATGTTGTTCCAATAGTTTTCCATTAACCATTGGCCGGTGAAGAACCACGCTTGATCAGAGAACGAGTGGTGCAGAAACGGAAGGTAACGGAAGGACGGCACCGACTTGAGCAAGTCAAAACCAATCATCGACCGCCACACCGCCGTCTGCTTATCGATATCTTTTTTAATAACGAAGGGCTTGATTCCGAGTGCAGTATTGGGGCCAAAACCAGGCGCGGCATAGCGGATCGGCTCTCGCGAGGTCCAGCTCTGTTCCAGCCGGAAGACTGCGCCAGTGTAATCGAAGTCGTTATACGTCGCGGTGAAACCGGCCACATGCGCGCGCAGAAAGTCGTGCTTCGCCGGCGCACAGAATGTGACTGGTACACGAGTCGCTTGATGTCGCCCGGGTCGTGGCGTCCCGTCAGGGAGCAGCGCGCCGTTCGGGCCGAAGCGGGCCGGGTTGTTATAACCCATGAGGTCACCCCCGGTTAACAGCGTTGCCCCGGCCTTGTGCCCTCGCGCTCCCGGTTCCCCGGTGTGCCCTTTTGACTTGCCGGTCTTGCCGTCGTCAGACGCGCAGCGTAACAACCCTTGTAAAAAATCTCCTGCCGGAGGAATCACGCCACCCTTACCATCAGGAAAGATGCCAAAGTCACCATAGACCCGATTTGGGTTGATCTGTCCCGCGAACGGCCCCTTCGCATCGTAAATCTGGTTAATATCGAACGACCCGGTCTCACCCGTATAGATATACGCATAGTTCAGCGACCAGTCGACGCCCCAGATGCTGGTGCCAGTCATGCGCACGCCGCCAGCATTTCGTCCCCAACCGTTGAGTACGTGTCGCTCTTCCCCTTTGTTGATGTTCACCCAGAGCGATTGCCGGTCTCCAACCACATCCGGGCTGCAGAACTGGGTGGCGCAGGCATAATCTACCGAAGCATTACGAGCGTTATCGCCGGCAACAAAGATACTCCACGGATTCTTTGTGCGTCGGTCGCCTAGATACCCTGGCCGGTAGTTGACGAACACCCGTTCGCCACTGGCAGATTTGAGACTGGCGCAAGTGACGGGATTATATGGCACTAAGTTATTGTTGGCATCCAAACAGCCCTTGATATGGCGGGACAAGCGGTAGCCACCCTCCAACAGGAGATTAGATGATCCGGTGTTGTAGCGCGGCGTCCAGA
>Ga0070741_10009242_pt1 | contig 19266 bp, 16 predicted proteins | sample Coa_R1_4_FD_66440 | JGI IMG/M metagenome (GOLD analysis project Ga0070741, IMG submission 66440) | Surface soil microbial communities from Centralia Pennsylvania, which are recovering from an underground coalmine fire - Coalmine... | ecosystem: Environmental > Terrestrial > Soil > Unclassified ...
GAGGCACTCGCTGCCGACAGTCCCTTGCTCGATACTTGCGGCACAGGCGGGGACGGGAAAGGAACCTTCAACGTCTCGACGGCTACGGCGCTGGTGGCCGCGGCAGCCGGAGCCCGAGTGGCTAAGCACGGAAACCGGTCGATTTCCAGCCGCTGCGGCAGCGCCGACGTGCTCGAAGAGCTCGGCATCGCGCTGGAGCTTCCCCTCGAGCGCATTCCAGAATGCCTTGCCAAGGTGGGCATGGTGTTTCTTTTCGCACCTCATCTTCATCTGGCAATGCGGCATGTCATGAATGCCCGCCGAATCTTGAAGAGCAAGACGGTGTTCAATCTGCTCGGGCCGCTGACAAATCCTCTGGGCGCAAGCGCTCATTTGGCGGGAGTTTACGACCAGCATCGCACGGAAACAATGGCTCGTGCCCTTGCCGTTTTCGGCGCGCGCCACGCCCTCGTGGTGACAGGGCACGACGGCGTGGATGAGATTTCTATTGCGGGATTAACTCAGGTTTCTGAAGCTTACGAGGGACGAATTGAGACTCGTCATCTGGCTCCTGAAGAGTTTGGACTTTCACGGGCAAAGCCCGAAGCGCTGATCGGCGGTGATGTCCAAACAAATGCGCAGATCATCGTTCGAATTCTGGAGGGTGAACAGGGACCGCACCGCGATATGGTACTGGCGAACACTTCGGCGGCTCTGAGGGTTGCGGGGTTGGCTGCCAACCTTCAGGAAGGAGTCGAAATGGCGCGTCAGGCGATCGATTCGGGCGCCGCGCGCAGAACCCTCCTGGCCCTGCGGGAGTTCACGCACAACCACCGAGGCTAAATACTCCTCCAGCACTTATGCGAAGATTGCTCCCGCAAAGGTCGTATCGCTTGACCTGCTCAAGGCAGGCTCTACTGTGGGAAACATTGCCTTCTTAGGACCTCTTTCCATCCTTTCACACCAAGTCTTCAACGATGACAGGCGAAATGGATTCTCCCTCGCAACTTGCGGCTTGCTCACGTGGCGATCGGTAAAGTCATGCGAACCTTTGGCTGTGCTGAATCTACGTTTTTCCTCTTGATTTGTTCTTAATTGATAATGTAATATCTTAAATATAACGCTTCCAACAGGCAGGTATCCCGAAAGTGAGCGGACAAACGGAACTGAACAGTTTTCAAGAGACAAGCTCCCGAGAGCCAGCGGTGGCACGACGGGCGCGCCTTTTGTTGGTGGAGGATGATGCGTCAGTGTCGGCGCTCTTGAAAGAGAGATTTGAGTCGGAACGTTACCCTGTGACCATTTCCGCGGAGGGTGCCGGGGTTCTTGCGCAGATTGATGCGCACGAATGCGATCTCGTGATCCTGGATTTGGGATTGCCTCGCGTTGATGGCCTCGACCTGTTAAGGCGGATTCGCTCGCGTGACCGCGCTTTGCCTGTTCTTGTTCTGACAGGGCGCAGCCAGGTGGATGACCGTGTCAAGGCGCTCGATCTGGGCGCGGACGATTACCTCACCAAACCATTTGAATATCCTGAACTGGCGGCGCGAGTGCGGGCATTACTCCGCCGCGCGCAGCATTCCGAAGAAGCCGTCACCCACTTTGAGGACCTGGAGCTGAATCGCATGGATCGCACCGTGCGGCGCGCCGACCGGCAAATCAATCTGACGCCCAAAGAGTTCGCGCTGCTCGAATATCTGATGATGAATCCCGGCCGCTGCCTGACCCGCGCCATGATCATGGAACATGTCTGGAAAACCTCCTTCACGGACGCAACGAACGTCGTCGACGTCTACATCAATTATCTACGAAACAAGATTGACCGGGGCTTCTCGCGGAAACTCATCTGCACGGTGCGTGGCGCAGGATACCGGTTAGGTGGATCTTCATCTGCGAGCGAAAGCCTGCCAGCAAGCACTGCTAACTGACGATGGCCTCAATCAAGGCACCCAAATGAAGGCACCGCATTTCACGCCATGCCTCAACGAGGCAACTTTTGTCTTTCAGACTCGATTGATCCAACGGACCCTGATCATGAATAATCTTGTTGAGGACGCTGGCGACAAATCAACCCGTTGATGCTCATTGTGATTAAAATACCTGTTGATGGCGAGTTCGCAGGCGCAACCAGATCGCATCAGGATTCGATCCTCTACCCCTGAAGATTTACCTTCCATCGTCGAGATACAGAATGGGGCCTTCCCAAGCGGCGGCTGGACAGCGACCGACTATCTTCGCTTGGCTCGGGAACCTGAAGGTTTATTGATCATTGCCGAGTTGCGAGAGGTGATGCCCTCTCAGGTGGTGGGATTTGCCGCTCTGCGTCGAATTGATGATCAAGCGGAGCTCCTAAGCTTGGCGGTCGCTTCTGGTTACCGCCGTTTAGGGATCGGCAGGGCCTTGCTGCGCGAAGTTCTTCTCAGGCTTCAGAGTCTTGACGTAAGAACCCTCTATCTGGAAGTTCGTCCCTCGAATCATGCGGCCCTGAAGCTTTATCATTCCGAAGGTTTCGTTCTGAACTCCATCCGTTTCGATTACTATCATCATCCGCATGAAGATGCCTACGTATTGTTCCGCAATATCCCCGCTACCAGCAACGACAGGGCTTCCCCGGAGTAAAACAGCCTCTTCACTATAGTTTTCCTGTGTGGCTTTAAAAGGAAAACATGGTTTCTGCCCTGCCCTGAACTTCTGGCAAGAGGGAGAGTCCAGTAGGTTTCTCCCGGCCCTGTTGCACTCATCAGTGTCGTTGATGGCTTGCAGATGGTGATTGTCAACCGGCGGCTCCTCGCATATAATCAGTCTGCGGGGTGGAGCAGTCAGGTAGCTCGTTGGGCTCATAACCCAAAGGTCGCTGGTTCAAATCCAGCCCCCGCAACCAACTCCTTCCTGCTGAGCTGAAAGCCCTTGCCCTGATGGTAATGCCGATGGACTCGAACGCCGAAAAGTTCATTATTCCCGAGAAATATTCGCGCCAAGTCCTCTTCGCGCCAATTGGCCCGCAAGGGCAGGAGCGGTTGCGCCAAGCCAACGTCGTGATTGTAGGTTGTGGGGCCCTTGGAACGACTCAGGCCAGTATGCTCGTCCGCGCCGGAGTAGGAAAGTTGCGCATCATCGACCGCGACTACGTTGAAGAAAGCAATTTGCAGCGCCAATTCCTCTTTGATGAATCGGACGCGGCACAAAAGCTCCCCAAAGCTGTCGCCGCAGAGCAAAAACTGAGGCAGATCAACATGGATGTCCAGGTGGAAGGGGTCATTGCTGATGTGGAAGCCCAAAATATTGAGGGCCTGATCGAGGGTTTTGACCTGATCTTAGACGGCACGGATAACTTTGAGACTCGATTTTTATTAAATGATGCGGCTGTCAAACACCACATTCCCTGGATTTATGGTGCTGTGGTTGCGAGCTATGGCCTCACCTTCACCGTTATCCCGGCTCGCACAGCGTGCCTTTCCTGCTTCCTGCCTTTATCTCCAACAGGTCTTCAGGAAACATGCGACACCATGGGCGTCATCGGGCCGGCGGTGAGTTGGGTTAGTACTCTGCAGGTGAGCGAGGCGCTCAAAATACTGACTGGCCATGAGGAGAGTCTCCATGGAAAACTCCTCAGCTTTGATATCTGGCAAAATCGCTTTCAGCAATTCACTTATCCGCGTGATCCCATCTGCACCACTTGTGGCAGGCGCGAATTCCATTATCTTGAAGGTGAAGCGCCGACCCACATTTCGATGTGCGGCCGCAATTCAGTGCAGATCCATCCGCGCGAATCGCGCCAGCTCAATTTGGAGGATCTCAAAAAACGTCTTGCTCAGTTCGGCCCCGTCCATGGCAACGCCTACCTGGTCCGGTGCCATCTTGATTCCTACGAATTCACTGTGTTTCAGGATGGCCGGACGATCATTAAGGGAACGCAGGATCCCGCCCTGGCCCGCTCCCTTTATGCTCGCTATGTGGGCTCGTAGAAGGTCTTCACCTGCCAGATGAGCGAGGTGCGCAAACCCTTCATACTCTGAGGGGCGCATGCCAAAGATTCAGACGACTGAGCCTGGGCCCCGGATGATAATTCCCGCGTATCCCACCACAGAACTCGCGCTGCCGCCGGCATCAGCGGAAGTGGCATATTTTTCCAGAAGCGCCTCGCGCGCACCCAGTTCCTTTGCAGCCGTCAGCATGGCAATGGCGGGACCGTAGCCACACATCGTGATCTTTTCTCGGCGCAGCACCTCGTAGAGTCCAGCGGGATCGAAGGCCAGAATGCGCTCAATGGCTTTTCGATCCTTGCCGCGAGTCATGCGATCCGGCTCATAATGATTCATATCGCTCGAAGCAATGACAAACACCGGTTTAGGAAAGTTCTTGAGCGTCTTGGCGATGCCTTGCCCCAGTTCCATCAGCCCTTCGTAGCCGACAGCGCCGATGGCCAGGGGGACAAATGAAAAATTCCTCACTCGCTGCTGGAGAAATGGGATCTGTACCTCCAGGGAATGTTCTTCCGAGTGTGCTTCGGCATCCTCAGTGATCCCTGAGCAATTCTGCCGGAGAGTTTCTGCGAGAGCCTCGTCAAGGGGCACAAGGCCGAGCGGGGTTTGCCAATAGCCGCGAGACATGATGGCGAGCGGTTGGCCGTTTCCGAAATGGTTGGGGCAGAGAATGAGGTAGGATGAAGAGAGCGGAAGTCTTCGATAGACGGCTCCCGCAACGTGGCCGGAATACATATAGCCGGCGTGCGGAACAATACAGGCGATTGCGTCAGACACAATTTCCGTTGGAGAAACTTCCGGCCCCAGATAGCTCTCTAACGCCTTGGTGAGGGCTTCACGATTGGAAGGATAAAACTTTCCTGCAACAGCGGGCGTCCGGACTTCCAATGACTCCATGGGAAAATGCTAGCCTCGGCTTATGTAGGAGTCAAGAATCGTCCTGGGCGTAGGATGAGCCACATGAGGTTGATATCAAATGCGGATGAAATCAGGGTGGCTCACCCCGCGCAACTCATGCCATGTGCGGCACCCGGCAACGCTTGCCTCAACCACCCCGCTTTCTGCTCCCTCCTGAACAGGAAGGGGACTAAGCTGTGGGGTAGCGCTCTCCCAGTGGCCAAAACGCCGGTGGAAACGGGGCCATTACCGCAGGGGTCGCCAATACCGTTTGCACTCATCGGCAAGCGAAGGCAACAGTGAATTGAAGTATTCTTAAATCAAGGGCGATTGATGGATTACGATGCTATCCTGCTGGTCTCTTTCGGGGGGCCTGAAAAAAGAGAGGACGTTATTCCTTTTCTGGAAAACGTGCTCAAAGGTAAGAACGTTCCTCGAGAGCGAATGCTTCAGGTTGCAGAGCATTACTATCACTTGGGCGGCAAGAGTCCTCTGAACGATCAGAACCGAGCGCTCATTGCCGCCCTTCATTGCGAGCTAGAAAAAAGCGGTCTCCGTTTGCCCATCTACTGGGGAAATCGCAACTGGCATCCTCTGCTCCGAGAAACCCTGCGCGTAATGCAACGAGACGGCGTGCGCCGGGCGCTTGCGTTCGTGACCTCCGCTTACAGTTCCTATTCGAGCTGCCGACAATATCTGGAAGATATTGCACGAGCGCAGGCGCTGGTGGGAGAGGGTGCACCCGTCATTGACAAGCTACGCGTATTTTATAACCATCCTGGTTTCATCGCAGCCGCGACGGAGCGGGCCGGAGAAGCGCTGGCAGAAATTCCCGCTGAGAGACGTGAGGCCGCGCATCTTCTCTATACCGCCCACAGTATCCCTCTTTCCATGGCACAAAATTGCAGATATGTGGAGCAACTTGAAGAAGCCTGTCGCTTGGTATCACAGCAGTTGGGTCGCAGGGGCGAGAACGATCAACTGGTCTACCAGAGCCGGAGCGGGCCGCCCACGCAACCCTGGCTCGGTCCGGATATCATGGACTATCTTCACCAACTGGCAAACGGAGCTCGGATCCGCGACGTGGTCGTAGTTCCCATCGGATTCATTTCCGACCACATGGAAGTGCTTTACGATCTCGACACCGAAGCCCGGCGGCTTTGCAGTCAACTAGGTCTGCACATGATCCGCGCGGCAACCGTAGGCACACACCCGGAGTTCGTTCGCATGATCCGCGATCTGATCCTCGAGAGAATTGAAGAGAATGCATCCCGCAAGGCTCTTGGCCGGTTAGGACCCGAGCCTGATGTTTGCAAAGCTGGGTGCTGTCTTCCTCCCGGAGGCCGTTAGCTCAGCTTCTTCCAGATTTCCTTCGCCGCATCGGCAGCTAGGACGCAGGCATGTCTGGACGCCGCGGGCAGGCCTTGAAGGTCCTGCTCGATTTGGGCAGGAGTAAGAGATTTCAGTTCATCGAGCAGCTTTCCTTCCATCCATTCAGCCAGCCAGGAGCCGCAGGCAATCGCCGGAATGCAGCCTTCCACCTTGAATTTCACCTGGATCAATTTACCCTTCTGCAAGGCCACCCATAACTTCAACACATCGCCACAGACCGGGTTCGTGACCTCCACAACCGCGCTGGGCTCCGCAAGTTCTCCCAGATGGCGCGGATGATGAAAATGGTCGAGAACTTTTTCGGAATAAATCATGATCTTTCACCAGCACACTTCAGGCTGTTGCAAACAGCAAGCGCAGCACAATGACCATCAGCACTCCCGCCGCAACCACCAGGGCGATCCGTAAGCCGGGCATCTTGTTGACTTCCGGGATCAAGTCAGAAGCGGCCACGTAAAGAGTCACTCCTCCTGAGATTGCCAGGCCGTAACTCACTCGGCGTTCGGCCGCGGCCATCGCCAGTATGCCGATGATGCGCGAAACCCCTAATGCCGAGACCGCCAGCAGACCTTGTGGACGGCTTTTCTTGGCCGCCAGCATGATGGACGCCATCGTAAAGCCTTCTGGAATATTGTGTAAAATCACCGCTCCAAAAATCACCATGCCAAGCCAGGTGGAGATCAAGAATCCCGAGGCGATCGCTACACCGTCGAAGAATGTGTGGATCAGCAGGCCCGTGAGCGCGGTGAATGCCACGCGCGAGTTGACGAATTCGTCGGCATGAGTCTCTTCCCCGAAGTGAAAATGCGCGGGCCAGGAGTGTTCGAAGAAGTGCACGATGAAGTAGCCGGCAAGAATCAGCAAGGATGCTTGAAGCGGAGCGAGGCGAATGCTTTCGGGGATCATCTCTGTAAGTGCCGTTGCCAGCATAAAGCCCGAGCCCAGGGCGATGAAATACGCGAGAAAGGTTCGGCTCCATGGGCGCGCATAGACGATGACGCCGCCGAAAATGTTGGCGACTCCGGCGATGATTCCCAGGATGAGGCTGAGGATGAGAGGAGACATTTCAAGAAGCGGATATCCGGTCTCAGTTGCTTGCTTCCGAGGCCTGGTCATGAGATTGCGCTAGCAGGCTGCGGAGCTTTTTGCGCTGGCAGACACACTTCTCTCCTGCAGTCACGTCATCGCTCCTGTCAGGTTGCGGATGCGCACCAGATTGTGAGCCGCCGCAGCCAAAGTGAACATCCAGCCCACCAACCGAATCCCCCGGTGCCGGAGCTTCCTCCTCCCGCCCACCGTCTGCATCCAGCCCAAAATCTCCTCCCCCCGCTTCCGCTTCTGCTGGCTGATGACATAACCCGGCTCTCGGGCCCCCCGGCTGTCGATCGCGCTCTTTCGCCGCTTCTGGTTCTGGGCGACGTGCAGTGTGGCCTTCAAGCGCCGAATGGCGGCCACGAACTCTTTCGCATCCTCGGCCTTGTCGGCTCCCACCGTCCCCGGCGGATCCCCAGCAATCGAAACCACCATGATCAGCGCTGCATCCCGCTCCGCGGCGCCATCGGCCGGCAGTACCTCCACGTCCGCCACCCGCCCGCTGCGCTTCTCCCTCAGCACATGCCCGCTGGAGCTCAACTTCGCTGCCTTGCCCGGGCCCTTCCACCCCCCGCCGCGCCCCCGGGTCGGTCGTCGCACCGTGCGTCTCGTTCCTCCGCATCTCCCCATAAAAGTCCACAGTCGGATTGCTCGGATCGTCGTCCTCACCCCTCCCGGCCGACTCTCCGGCCTCGTCGATCTTCTGAAAGCTCGACAACCCCTTCAGAATCCGATCTGTGATCTGCCAGATCGTCCGCAGGGGATGATTTGCCGGCACCCTCTCCTCAGGCGAAACATAACTGAACATCGCATGTTGTTGTGCGTCTTCACCGCGCATCGGAAAGCCTCCCGGGAAAGGGAGAGACTCAGGAGGTCAATATATCACAGTACGATATACCATCAAACCTTTTTTGCGCACTTTTTCCGCAGCCTCGTGGGGCGTTGGTGTCCGCCAACCGTTCAGCTTTCTCCTGCAGTACCTCGCACAGTGGCTGTGCCCGCCTTGTGTAGTCGAAAATGCGAATCTGACGAGCCTTCAGATAGCCCGTCATCCCTTCTGCATAGCAAAGCCCTGGCCTGGCGCCCTGGATCAAAAGACGGTCGTAACAGGAAAATACGCCGGCGATTTGTTCATTCCGGTGCCCGGTCAACATTGATAGTCCCATCCGAGACTTCACTTCCTCAGATGCATCATAACACTCGGCATCCAGAACCTGTTTGGTTCCGGCTACGCTGGGTTAGGGTTCATAGGCGGATTCCCACCTTAACATTGATATTGTGCTCGAAATTAGAATAAGCGGTTTTGATGGCCGTCAGCACGCGGCATTACTCCGCAGTGGCTGTTTGACGTGCACCATATGTAGGCAGCAGAAGCATCAGTGCAGCGCCAACAGAACTTGCGAATCCAAGCATTGCCAGCGCCGAAGTGTATGAACCGGTACGGTCGAATACGGGGCCCAAAAGCACCGGACCGGCGCCACCCGCAATGGCGTAAAAAGTCCAAGTCAATCCGTAGAGGGTTGAAAATGATCGAAGGCCAAAATAGCGCGCAATAAGGTAGGGAGTGGTGCTAGAAGTACCTCCCGCGCCGAGCCCCATCAGGACGGCTGCGATACAGCCCAAGGAAAAAGAAGCCAAACGCGCGAGCAACAGGATATCACTGGATGCAAACCTCAGAAACGCGAATGCAACCCAGGCACCTGGGAGACGGTCGAGCAGCCAGCCACGGCGCGCCCGGCGACGCTTGTGCTGCACCTCGCATCGACACTGTCAGGACAGGGGGGCCGACGGCCATTCCGCGGTCCGTCAGCAAGGGTACCTGGTGAGTCATCGCGCCATTCATGCTGATCGAGGCGAGGAACGTGTATTGCAAAGAAAGAATGTCACGCCGCAGATCGCTCGATTGCTTCTCAGCCTTTGAGCTGATACGCGAAGGATATTGCTTGACAGACGGTTCTCAGCAAGGGAGGGAAAATCACCATGTCAAACGATCATACCAGTGTGGCGTCAGGAAATCGGCACATTGCGCCATTTCTCCCTTCTAATTCCCAGGTCACGGAGGAGTCGCTCCGTCCTGCACAGATGGTTCTGAAATCACTCAATTTGCTCACACCTTTGCTTTGGTTCCTCCGGGAGTCTATGACGTTGAAGCTAACCACGCGGGTTTCAAAACCACCACGACCCCGCGCGTGCAATTGTTGGTGCAGCAATCGTTACGGCTTGACTTCACGCTGGCCATAGACGAAACGACACAATCGGTAACGGTCACCTCACCGATCCGTGGATGCGACTCCGCTTGGAGTAGGCCGCTTGCTGCCACACCCCAAACGGAAGGAAGGTTAGGCAAGGCTCAGCTTGAAGACCACGGCAATATTCGAAGGTGGTATCACGCCGAACGGCGGCCACTGAATCCGCAGACCTGCCGACGTCTGCGTGAAGCTCATCTTCTGCGGTGAACCCAGCAGTTCGACGTTCGCGACTTTCAGGGTCTTGACGGCTGATGAACCGAACGATTTCAGGAGCAGGCCTTGGTCACCTTCAGGCCGACCGAATTCACGGTGAGGCCAGCCTAGCACGATCGCGTAAACGAGCTTGTTGTTCTTGCTGCGCGTATAGCGGATATCGCTGGCGTTCATCTCGCGGATTGTATGGCCCTGAAACGAGCCTGCCTTGATCGTGTGCGGTCCCTCGCCGTAGATGGTCCACGGACACGTGGCATAGATGGCTTCGCCGTTGATCTTGAACCATTCGCCGATCTCCTCCAGGATCTGGCGCTCCTTACTGTCAATTGTGCCGTCGGGTTTGCCCGGGATATTCAGGATGAAGGTGCCATTCTTACTGACCGTATCGCAGAGCCAATGGATCACTTCGCGCGGGTGCATATACCCGCCGTATTCACCCGGCATTTCATACAGGAGTCGCTGGTAATGCCATTCGCCAATGCAGGTTTCCGACTGCCAAGGATAGGGAAGAATGCCGTCCGTCAAACCGCGCTCAATGTCCGCTACGACCGCCTTAGCTAGATGAGGCGGGACGTTCTTAATGTTAATGACGCCTTCCATCTTGCCGCCGTTGACCTGAAGATTGTGGTTGTAATAATAGGCTCCGATATTCATTCCGCCCCAACCGAGCGGAAGAAGAGCATCATCGAAGTAGAGCAGATCCGGATTGTGCTGGTCGATGAGGTCGCGCGTGCGGTCGTAGAAGTTCTTAACGTAGGAAACGTCCGGAAGCGCGTCGGGGGGATGCTTTGGCCCGTAGAGCTGCTGCGGGTCGAGACCTTGCCACCACTGATTGTGCCCGTCGGATTCCGTGAGGCAGCCGTCGTAAGGAACACCGGCCAATGGACCGGTAGCATCAGCGCCGTGGCTCGTCTGAAACCACCACCAGTTGCGAGCCTGGTGCACGGTTACGCCGAAGCGAAGATTACGCTTGCGTGCCTCGGCCGCCCACGTCCCGATCACATCCCGATGAGGGCCGAGGTTGACCGCATTCCACGGATGATGTTTCGAATTCCAGGTGTCAAAACCATCGTGATGATTGGCCAGCGCCACGAAAAGCTTGGCGCCCGCGCGCACGTACAAGTCCATCAACTCCGAAGGGTCCCAATTCAATAGCGTCCATTGGGCGCAGAGGTCTTTGTAGCCGAAACGGGAAGGAGGCCCGTAGTGAGCAAGCTGAAAGCGATTCTGCCGACTCGGAAATCGGCGATTCCCGAACTCCAACTCCTGCAGGTACATATTGCGTGCGTACCAATCGCCGTCTTCGGGAACACATTGCGGACTCCAGTGGTTCCAGATCCCAAACTTCGCGTCTCGATACCATTCCGGACATTCGTACTGAAGCAGCGATTCCCACGTTGGCTTGTATGGCCCTTCGCCAGCCAGATTTGGAATCGGCGAAAGCAACGGTACGCTGCCCCACGAGCCGCCAGCCACGGGCAATGTGTAGCGCGGGTCGTTAGAAGCATACTGGCCCACCAACACCTCAGGGCTGTATTCGGGCGAGGGCCTCCAACTATTATTATCCAGACGCTCGGAGACGATTCTGCCGTCGCGCAAAGTGTAAAAGACACGTTCTGCTGCTGGAGTCGCGCAGAATTGAGCGTAATCCTGAGTGTAGCGGCCAAAGTCCAAAGCCGGGGATTGCGCGAGAGAAGGATGACCAGGCATCGCAGCACCGGTCAAAGGCCAAAACGGAGAGGCGGCGCCGATGCCACCCAACACGTGAAGAAATTCTCTTCGGATCATTTAAAGAATGCTCCTTATCTATTCTTCAATGACATCGAGCAGATTGGCGGAAAGAGGCTCGAGGCTTGTTTTCTACTTGCCTTGGAGGGTCGGATCACTCCTTCACGGTAACGAACGATCCCCTGTGCGTCAGTGTCTCATCGGGTTGCTCAACCGGTGGGGTGCCAACCCCGTGATCTTCATGCATCTACACAATGCGGAACATCGTCTCGTCAGCAATGTCAGAAAACACACGCTGACAACTACCCGAGGTCAGCACGCCGCGCTTGTCGTCCAGCGGATGAGAACGGCTGAGTGGTGACCTCCTTCGTAGTCGTAAATGTCACCGGCGCCTTGGTAAAGGTCCAGGCTCGCGTCGTCTCCGCCGTAAACGTGCAGCTCAACGGGCCCTTCTGGATCTTGCTTGGCGTACTCGACCCACGGTGCCTCGATTAAAAATAAGTATAACCCTCCTCGAGACAGTCTCTCGGTTTCAATCTCGACGGTCTCCACCCGCACCCAGACATCCATGAAGCTTGAATACGGATAGCGAGAATCGCAAAGCGTATCAATGCGCTACTCTGTCGCTCAGAGCCTGCAACGCCCTCTCTGCATCGGGAAAGTGAGGCCGGAGCTTGAGTGCCTCAAACAATTTCGTTTTTGCGCTTGAGTAATCTCCTTCCTGCGCCATGACTAATGCCCAATTCACGTACGCCTCAGCGAATTCGGGATTAGCTTCTATCGCCAGGCGGAAACACTCGATAGCCTCGGCGTATTTTCCCTCGCGACCCAAAAGAACGCCTAAATTATTCCGTGCCTCTGCAAATTGCGGATCAATTACTGATGCACTCTTGAATTCTCTTTCTGCATCCGAATTTTTCCCATCGGCCATCAAAATCAGTCCTAGCCGGTTGTGAGCAGGCGCAAACTTTGGATCGATCGCAATCGTCTTCCGAAGCTCACGCGATGCCTCGTCCTGCCTGCCAAGTTTGGACATTGCGAGCGACAAATCGTAATGAATTTCAGGGTCATCGGGCCAAAGGCGAAGTGCCTTTTTAAAGGCGCTGGCGGCTCCTAACGAATTTCCGGCTGCCAAAAGCTGGTTGCCCTTTGCGACCATCACAGCAGCCAGGTCCCTTTGCTCACCTGCCTTATTTAAGGCATAAAATTCGCGAAGTTCTCTGTTTGCACGCGCTTTCTCATGTTCCAGCAGCCAAAGACGGTACAACTGATAATGTACCTGAGCGTCTCTGGGCTTTAATTTTTCAGCAGCTTCCATCTGACCTAACGCGTCGGAGATCTTCCCAAGGTGAGATAGGGCAAATCCTAAGCTGTAACGAAAATCGAAGTTATCCGGATCCAACTGAACCGCGCGAGCGAAGCATTCCCGCGCCTTATCGAACTTGGCCAGTCCCATCCAAGCCCGGCCGAGCACATAATACCCTTCCGGATCCTCAGGGCGGTTACCCATGTATTCCTGGACGTAGGGTATGGCTGACTGGAACTGGCAAGTTGTATTAAACGCCTTAGCCAGAGCTAATCTTGCGATTTCATCAGATGGATTGCAGCGCACGGCCTCTTGATATTCCTGCGCAGCCAAATGAAAGCGGTGTTGGTGTGCATACAGGTTAGCGAGTTCGAAGTGAACCGGGCCAGATTGCGGATCCTCTGAAGCTAATCTGGTCAAGATTTCAGATGCTTGCTTCATATCGCCAGCCATTCCGTATGCGGTTCCCATCGCAAGGCGGATATGGTACGAAAGCTCTTTCGAAGGGTTTAGGGAGAGGGCCTTTCGAAAATAATAAATTGCGCTCTTGTAGAGCGCCTGGCCACTTGAAATTGACCCAAGCTGGTACCATGTCGCGGGTGATTCTGGATTGAGTTTGATCGCGGTCTTACCTCTTCCTCAGCCGTCGCTGGGTGCCCCGCATCCTGCGCGACAATACCCAACGCCAGGCGAGCACGGAACGAACCCGGTCGCTCTTTAACCAACGACTCCAGTTGTCTTTCAGCCTGGACTAAGTCTCCTTTCTGGGCCAGCTTCAAAGCAGCTTGACGCCTCACCTCCCATGAATCAGGAGAAAGGACAACACCAGAAATGCACTTTGCCAGCACCAGCAGAAGAACACTGTTCACCGAGAATGTCCCGACCCAGTTGACTGTGAAGGGGTGTCTTTGTTCGCTGGACATACCGAAATCTTCTTGTGGGCTCTATACTCGCACGCTTTTCATTCCCACAAAAAGGCAGCGGCGACTGGCGAGCGAAAGCACCGCTCGCACCACGCATTCACTCACATTTAGCGAATCTGTCGTGAACGGGATCTAGAAGTAAAACTTCAATGCAAGTTGAAGCTCCCGTTCGGTACTGCGCGTTCCAGTAATCTCGCCGAAATTAATGTTGTTAAGCGTACTCTGTGGCGTCCCCCACGTGGGCGTGTTCGTCGCGTTGAACGCGTCAAATCGGAACTCAAAGCGCTTGCTTTCTGAAATGGGAAATTCTCTGAAGAGTGACAAGTCGATGTCTTTGTACCAGTCGCTACGGAGCACATTACGGCCCATATTTCCAAATGTGTAGGGTGAGGGAGAAGCGAAGGCGGCCGGATTGATCCACAACGCAGGGCTCGGATTTGAAAGATTCGGGTTCCCGACCACGTTGGGCCGCTCGTAGCACCCTCCATTGCCGGTGTTTGCGATGTCGCCGCAGACGTTAATCGTGTAAGGGATGCCTGAACTGAGCGTCAGGATGCCATTCGTTTGCCAGTTTCCGATAATGGAGTTCACTACACGGCTGCCGGTTCTGAAATTCCCCTTTCCAAACGGCAACTGGTAAACGTAACTTGCCGTGAGAACGTGAGTCAGATCAAAGCCTGCGACGCCCTTATTGGCGTTGATGTCATATGGGTTTTCAATGCTGCAGCCCTCCGCGCAATACCATCCGTCCGACCCGATGTCAATAGCTTTGGACCAAGTATACGAGATAAGGTACGTTAGTCCATGGCTGGTTTCTCGGTTCAGAGAGAATTGAAACGCATTGTAAGACCCTCTCCCAATACTGTTGTCGTAGAAGGTGGGAGTGATGTAAGGATAAGGCTCCCGGGCGGTAATGGGGCCCGGACCGGGCACGGTTGCCGAGTTCCCCATAATAGCAATATCCGTGTTCCCAGAATGGGAGCCCACGTAATTCAAAGTCATCACGGTGCTTGATCCGAACAGGTGCTGGATACCAAAGTTCCATTGATCCGAATACGGGTTCTTAAAGAGGGGATTGGAGTTCCACCCCACTTGGTTGAAAGGCGTTGGTGGCGGATAAGGTCCAGTAAATCCCTGGAAGGGATTTTCCGCGAAGACGCTCGGCACCGCTGGATTGAGATTCTGAGCCAGAACGTAAGTGACCGTGGGCCAAGCTTGGATGTTTCGAGCTGTCTGGTCGATAGCAGCCCAGTTGTCATAAAACCTCCCGTAGGCAGCACGGATCACATTGTTATTTGTCAACCGATATGCTAGACCTACACGAGGTTGGATGTTTTTGTAGTCATTGTTGAACAATTTTCCGTTCGGGGACACGACGACATGGGCTGGCAGGATCCCGCCCGGAATGCAAGGCGCCACCTGAGTTGCGCTGCAGGGCGGAGAGGCATGTTCCAGGACGTACGTTCCGTTATTGAGATCAGTGATGCCCACTTTGTCAGTCCCGTCCGCAGCGGTTCCGTAAATGGGCATCAGAGTGAAATCATACCGAATGCCCCTTTGCCTTATGCAATGGGTTCCATCTGGCAGCATGGCGAGGAGGATGACGATCGAGAATATGGCAAGATTATTGGAACGATGTGCTCCGGTCCGTGATCGATCTCATGAGGATCTAAAAACCACTTAAGGCCCAGGAAGGTAAAACATGCCAGTGAATCGACGTGAATTCTTGATTGCAACCGCAGCAGGAACTACCGTTTTGAAAACAGGAGCGAGAGGATTAGGGGCTGCTGCAAGGGATCCTCAAGATACAAGCGGAGGTTCCCATGGCCGGCGGGTAGCTACGGATCGGCTGATGGTAACCATCGACACGGGACACACTGCGGAGCCTGTCTCGAAGTACGAGTTCGGCATGTTTATCGAGCATATTGGCCCCCTCATTTATCGTAGTCTGTGGTCCGAAATGCTCGATGACCGGAAGTTCTACTTTCCGATCTCCTCCAAGAAGCCCACGACTGCTGTGCGGCGGCAGGGAGGCGGACCCGGCCGTATGTCGCTTCGCAAATGGCTTCCCGTCGGGCCCGATGAAGCCGTCGTGATGGATAAAGAACTGCCGTTTGTGGGCGACCAGAGCCCGCGCATTGAACTTAATGCTTCGGTGCCGCATGGCATCCGTCAATCCGGTCTTGCTCTGGTCAAGGGCAGGAAGTATACCGGCCGAATCTACCTTCGCGGTACCCCGGGCGCCCAAGTAAAGGCCTCATTAATCTGGGGACAAGGTAAGGACGACCGTCAGACTGTTTCCTTTACCTCACTCACGGACGCATACCAGAAGTTTTTACTGAGCTTCACCTCGCAGGCCGATACGACGAAAGGGGCTTTCGAGATCACGGGCGTCGGCAGCGGGAACTTTCATATCGGCACTGTGTCGCTGATGCCGGAGGATAACGTCGAGGGCTTTCGGCCTGAAGTCATTGCACTTCTGCGCCAGCTTCGTTCAGGATTTTGGCGCCTTCCGGGCGGCAACTTCCTTTCCGGCTGGAGCTGGTACGAGGGTGTGGGGGACATCGACAAGCGTCCGCCTACGTTCGACTATGCCTGGAACGCAATGCAGACGAACGATGTAGGCCTGGACGAATTCATGACGCTTTGCAGACTGATAGGTGTTGAGCCTTACATCAGCGTGAATGCAGGTTTCGGCGATGCCCATTCGGCGGCGGAAGAGGTCGAGTATATCAACGGTTCCATCCATACGCGGCTAGGCGCGGAGCGGGCTCGCAACGGCCATCCGGAGCCGTATCACGTGAGGTTCTGGAACATCGGCAATGAGCCTTGGGGGACATTTCAGCTCGGCTATACGCCGCTGAAATACTATGTACTCAAACACAATAAATTCGCGAAAGCCATGCGCAAAGTGGATCCGTCAATCACGCTGATTGCATCAGGAAAAATGCTGGATGATATGTTCCTGACGGGCGAGACACGCATCGAGTACACGGGGAATCTTCAACCTCTGTTCGGCTCCGAATACGACTGGACCGGCGGCCTCCTGGCGCACTGTTGGGGGAACTTTGACGGCATCGCTCAACACTGGTACGCACAGGGAGGCAGGCACTTTGATCTTGCGCTTGCTAAGACTCTGCCGCCCAATGCTCCCACGGAGGACGCCTATGTGCCCGTTGAGCAGACGCCGCTTGAATGGGCGCGCTACGCCGCCAATGGTATACGTCGGAACGCCGAAGAATGGGAGGGCTATCAGCGACGGTTCCCGGAAATGATCCGGAGGAAGATCTTTCTTTCGCTCGACGAGTACGCCTACTTTGGCGGAGGATTTGGTCAAGGCGTGAACCTGAAACTGGCCCTCGCCTACGCAATGATCTTCAATGAGATGATGAGACACACCGATTTCCTCACGATGTCCGCGCACACCATGGGCGTCTCGACGCTCGACTATAACAGCACTGCGGCGACCTTCAACACCACCGGACTACTGTTTAAGCTGTACGGGGAGCACTTTGTGGGTTCTATCCCGGTGGAGCTTTCAGGGAATTCACCTCAACCGGCGCCACGCTATCCCATCGGCGGTGACCAACCAAGGACAAACGCTGGCAGCCCAACCTATCCGCTCGACATGTTTGCGGCGCTCACGCCGGATCGCAAGTTCCTTACTCTCGCCGTTGTGAATGCGACGGAGTCGGAACAGAAGTTCAATCTGAATGTGAGCGGCGCACGGCTGGCAGGGCCATCGACGTTATGGCAGATGACCGGAGAGAGTTTGGATGCCGCTAACCGTGTCGGCCAGCCACCGCAAGTTGAGGTGAAGAAGATTCCGATCGGTGAAGCTCCGGGGACGCTTTCGGTGGCGCCGATCAGCGTTAACATCTATCGGTTCCCTGTAGTTTAGGCGACTCGGTGAGGGACTTCGGGCAACAAAATACTCTTGGTAAGAGAACGGGGGTCAGCACGATGGACAGCTTTTGGGGCAAATGGCGCTTAGCGAAATGGGGCGTCTCAAGCATCACCGCGATACTAATTCTGGCAGCGCAGCCAAGCCTCTCACAGGTGAAAACGGAAGTTCCTCCCGTCGTGCCTGGTGCCAAGTTGGTAACCGTCGAACACATTAAGATTCACGGCGAAGCGCTGGAGGGGAATCTGGAGGGCGATGCGGTTGATCGCGATGCATTTGTATTCCTGCCGCCGAGCTATTTCAGGAGCAAAACGCGCCATTATCCCGTAATTTATGCGCTGCACGGCTATTCCATCGGCGCCGAGCAGTGGACGCATGAGATTCATGTCCCCCAGACGATCGAGGGCGCTTTCGCCCAAGGCAGCCAGGAGATGATCGTGGTGCTGCCGGACTCGAAAACGGTGTACGGCGGCTCGATGTATTCAAGCTCGGTTACCACAGGCGATTTTGAGCGATACATCGCGCACGACGTCGTCACCTATATTGACGCTCACTACCGGACGATTCCCAAGCGCGTGAGCCGGGGTCTGGTGGGCCACTCCATGGGCGGTTACGGCGCTGTTCGTATTGGAATGAAGCATCCCGACATGTTTGGGAGCCTCTACGTCATGAGTGCGTGCTGTCTCTCGCCGATGGGCTCGAGACCGGCGAATCCGGCTATGCAGAAGGCCATGGAGTCGGGAGAAAAACAACTGGAATCGGTGAAAACGCCCGCCGATGCGGCTAGCTTGTCCTTCTTTGCTCGTGCCCGGCTCGCTTCTGCAGCCGCATGGTCGCCCGACCCCCAAAACCCGCCGCTTTATCTCGATCTCCCGATGAAGAACGGCGTCCCGCAGCCCGACATCATCGCGAAATGGACGGCCAACGCCCCTTTCGCGTTCATCGATCAATATATTGACAACCTGCGGCGATACCGCGCGATCGCGCTCGACGTAGGCGACCAGGATGGGTTGCGGTTCGACATGATCAAGCTGCACCAGATCCTCGATAACTACGGCATCAAAAACGGCTTTGAAATTTACCACGGTACCCATACCAGTCACGTTGCCTACCGCTTTCAGAACCACGTGATCCCATTCTTCAGCCGGAACTTGTGCTCGAAGAATTGTCGCTAAAAGGGTGGCCAGCATCGCTCATTCTGGCAGCATGATCGGGCCGTTCATTTCGAAATGGCCACTGACGAACGGAGCTCCGGGTTGACCGCCACCGACTGACACAGTGTACTTGCCCTGGGCGATGATGATGTCGTGAGCCTCAGAGACCATGCTGAGGTCGTGGCGTTTCAAGTCAAATTTAACGATCTGGCTGGCGCCTGCCGCGCGATGGATGCGTTGAAATCCGCGCAGCGCATGGATGGGTGTACCCGGTACATCAGGAAACTTCAGGTAAGGCTCAGCGACCTCATCGCCCGCAATCTTCCCCGTATTCGTCACCGTGACCGAAACGTTCAGTGGATCGCCTGCATCAATCGGCGCGCTCGGCAATGTAAGATTGCTGTACTTGAACGTGGTATAACTGAGACCGCATCCAAACGGCCAGA
>Ga0070741_10009243_pt1 | contig 19265 bp, 13 predicted proteins | sample Coa_R1_4_FD_66440 | JGI IMG/M metagenome (GOLD analysis project Ga0070741, IMG submission 66440) | Surface soil microbial communities from Centralia Pennsylvania, which are recovering from an underground coalmine fire - Coalmine... | ecosystem: Environmental > Terrestrial > Soil > Unclassified ...
GCACAACCAGTCCTATGGCTTCGGGTAAGCCCTCCTCGTCGGAGCGGCAAGGAGTCGGAAGTCAGCCATATAGCGCCTGAGGACTGCCGAAAAAAAGAACGCGAGTCGCAAGCCCGCGCGTGACATTACCGGCGTCCGCGTCGTTTCGCCTTTCGCGCTTTGCGCCCCGACGAGAAGAGCGTGCCGTCGAGGAGATCGCTGAAGGAGTCGGCGATGGCGGAGAGCTGCGTGCCGTCGATGGAGGCGGCGAAGAGAGACATGCCCATGGTGCAGGCGACGAACAGGAGGAGCAGCCGCGGCGCCAGCGTGGCGGAGATTTCGCCCGAGCGCACGCCGCCGTCGACGATGTCGGAGAAGATCTCGACGATCTCGCTCGGCCCCTTCATCGCCCGCGACAGCTCTTCGTGGCGCTGCATCTCCACCGGCAGCGCCGAGAGAAACGCCGTGAGCGACGGGTCGAGCGCGTGCAGCCGGGCCGAGGCGGTGAGCACCGCGCGCAGCGCCCCGCGCAGCGAGGTCGCCTCGGCCGCTGCGCGCCGGTAGTGCGGCAGGATCTCCTCGTTGGCGTCGCGCACCGTCGCCAGGTAGAGCTCGGTCTTGGAGTCGAAGTACTGGTAGATCGCCGCCGTCGAGATCCCGGCGTGATCGGCGATCTGCTGGTTGGTCGTGCCCGCGTAGCCGGTGCGCGCGAAGCACACGCGCGCCGCCGCGACGATGCGCGCGGTGGTGGCCTTGCTGGTCGCGCCCGGCGGGCGCCCGAGGTGGGCCTTGCGCTTCATGCGCGCGCCAGTCTAGCGCGCCGGCCGCGCTCGGTCGCCAAGCGTATTGACAGCACGTCGAGGAATATATTACTGACTGGTTAGTTAATTGCCAACCCCCGGAGCCGGAATGCGCCTGTGGCTCGTCTGCGTCCTGAGCTCGCTCGCGGTCACCGTGCTCACCTTCTGGGGCATCGGCGGCCTCATCCACTATTGGTTCTACGTGCGCCGCCGCGAGCGCGCCGGCGAGTGGAAGCTCCAGCCGGCGCGCTGGCTCAGCCGCGCGCTCACGCGCCACGCGTTCGCGCTCGGCAGCGTCAGCATCCTGGTCGGCTCGATCGTCGGCGCGACCTTCACCTGGTACGTGCTGCGCGGCGGCCGCTCGTCGCTCTATTTCGATTGGCGCGCGCGCCCGCTCTGGTATGCGCCGTTGAGCGGGTTATTGGTCTATTTCGCCATCGACGCCGGTCTCTATTACAGCCATCGATTGCTGCACCACCGATTGCTGTTTCGCCATTTGCACCGCTGGCACCACCGCTATGTCTCGCCGATCGTCTTCACCACCACGGCGTCGCACCCCGTCGAGTTCCTGATCTTTCAGTTCTTCCTCATCCTGCCCGCGTTCGTCATTCCGGTGCACGTCACCGTTTATTTGATCGTCATTGGATATACCTATTTGATTGGAATGATCGACCACACCGGGATTCGCGTGAATTGGGGATTGCCGCTGCACGCCAGCAATCAGTTCCACGACGATCACCACGTCTACTTTCATTGCAACTATGGGCACCACACGTCGCTGTTCGATCGCCTGCACGGAACCGTGCGGCGGCTCGATCGGCGCTATGACGAGCACACGTTCGGCGGCCGCGGCGCGCCGGTGGAGAAGAGCTGATGCCGGTGCACGCCGATCCCACGTTCTTCGCGCTCAGCAATCCGCTGTCGCGGCCGCTGCACTTCGTCGGATTGGAGCTGGTCGTCATCGGCTGCTTCGTGCTCACGCTGCGCCACGCGATCGGGCGGTTCCGCGACGGCGAGCGCGCGCCGCTGTTTCAATGGCTGGTGGCGTTCGTCTACGGGATCTTCATGGAGCTGATCGCGTTCAACTACTATCAGAACTACGATCACGGGCAGTTCACGATTCAGCTCTATCACCGCTTGCTGCCGCTCTACGTCGTCTGCGTCTATCCGGTGTTTCACTATACGGGGCTGAAGCTGGTCGAGCGGTTCGCGCTCGGGGCGATCGCCGAGCCGTTGGTGGTCGGGCTGGCGATCGCGCTCATCGACGTGCCGTTCGATATCCTCGGCGTCGACGCGCGCTGGTGGATCTGGTCGAACGCGGACAGCAAGCTGGCGGCGCGCTGGCTCGGCGTGCCGGTGACCAGCTACTACTGGTATCTGGTGTTCGGCGCCATCTATGCGGCATTTTGCCGCATGCTGCGCCGGCGGATCGAGAAGCGATCGCTGGCGGCGATGGGCGCGCTGGCGCCGCTGATCGCGGCGGCGACCATCGTGGCGGGGATCGTCTGCTTCCTGCCGTTTCACGGCTTGAAGGCGCTCGGCGTGAATGACGGGATCATCGTCGCGGCGCACGGCGCGATCGTCGCGGCGCTGGCGCTGCGCGGCTGGCGGCCGGGCGCGCCGCCGCTCGCGCGCGAGCTGGTCGCCGTCGCGCTGGCGCTGATCTCGTTTCACGGCGTCGTGCTGGCGACGCTCTGGGCGCGCGGGCTCGCCGCCGACGCGCCGCTCAAAGCCGCGGCGATCATCCTCGCGTCGTCGGCGACGCTCGGCTTTGCGCTGCCGATCGCCGCTCGCGCGCGCGCCGCCGCCGCGTCTAGAACGTGACCGCCACGCCTGCGCCGCGCAGTTGCCACGCGGTGCGCGTCGGGCGCGACGCGTAGCCCGGCACGAGGCGCGTCGACGCGGCGCCGACGATTGCCATGGTCACGCCCGCCAGCTGGATAACGAAGTCGACGCTGAGCACGGCGTAGGCGATGACCTGGATCTGGTGGTTCATCGCCGCGATCTGCGGATTGGCCTGCGCGTCCACCTGCGGGTTGCCGGTCTGCGCCGGCGCGATCATCGCCCAGCTGTCGCCGCACTGGATCAGCGGGCCGATGAGCGGGATCAGCGACAGGCCGCTCGGCTGGTGATCGAGGCCGTAGGTGAGACCGACGTCGAGCGCGTAGCCGGTGGCGAACAGCGCCAGGCCGCCGCCGAAGACGTCCCAGCGGCGCGTGCGCTCGGGCGGGCGATCGGGAACGGATTCGGTGAGCGACGCCGACGGCGAGCGCGGGATCACCGCCGGCTCGGGCGGAGTCAGGTCGACCGGCTTCGCGGCGGCGTCGATCGATTTGGCGCTGGCGGTTCGCGACGCGTGTCGCGGAGCGGCCTCGACCGCGCCGGCGACGAGCAGCGCCGCGCAGACGAACGCGGCGAGCCGGACGGACGAGCCCATTCGCCGGTGATTGAGCAGCAAGCATGCCACGCGGCGCCGGCGCGATCGCCGCGCGGTCCGCGGAGCGCCGCGCGAAAAATCGGGGGAGCCGGCCCCAGGCGCGGCGAAACAGCCACGTCGTGACACGTAGCCGGCGCGCGCGTAGCGACTCACCTCGACGCCGAGGCGGAATTCCACGGGGGAAAAGTCCCAGCGGGTGCAAAGCGTCGTGTGCAGTTGAAAGTCTCCCAAGCGGCGATGGGAATTGCGCGTCCGCGCGTCGCTGGGGACGCGCGGCGTGGTTGTTGCGTATGGCGAGGCCGCGGTAATTCCGCCGTGGAGGCCGGGAATGGAGACGGAGAGTTCAGGACCGGTCGCGAAGGTGGTGGTGGAGCCATGGGCGGCGGAAGAAGAGGCGGAGCTCTCCGAGGACGAGTGGATGGCGGCGCTGGCCGCGGCGAAGAGCGCGAACACGGATCAGATCGAGCGCGTGGACGCGAGCACGAACGCGAGCGCGAGCGGGGAGATCGATAGCGGCGAGATCGAGAGCGCGAGCGAGCACGACGGCGAAGTGGAGAGCGCGAAGACGGGCGAGCACGAGCTCGCGCGCGCGGCGGCGCATGAGGAGCACGAGCCGGCGACCGCGAGCCAGGCGGCGATCGACAGCCAGTGGGCGATCGAGGGCGAGCCGGCGATCGAGAACGAGCCGGCGATCGAGACTGAATCGGCGAATGCGAGTGAGCCGGCGATCGAGACTGAATTGGCGAATGCGAGCGAGCCGGCGATCGAGCGTGAGTTGGCGAATGAGAGTGAGCCGGCGATCGAGAGCGAGCCGGCGAATGAGAGTGAGCCGGCGAATGAGAGTGAGCCGGCGATCGAGGACGAGGAGGGCGGCGAGCCGTTCGTGCTGGCGGAGGAGCTGGTCGACGTCGTCGAGCGGCTCAAGAGCGGGCGCTGCGTGCTGTGCGCCGGCCCGCGCGTCGCCGATGCGCGCTTCACGCTGCGCGAGCTGATCGGGCGGCTGCTCGGCGCGCTGCCGGAGGAGGAGTCGCGCGACGTCTGGGAGCTGGTCGAGACGCGGCCGCTGGCGGCGGCAGGGTTCGTGCGGCGGCGGCTGGGCGATCGCTTCGGCGCGGAGATCGCCCGCGCCACCGACGGCGTCGACGAGCTGTCCGCGCCGCTGCTGGCGCTCGGGGCGCTGCCGTTTCGCGCGGTGGTGACCACGGCCTACGACGACACCGTCGAGCGCGCGTTCGCCAAGGGCGCGCGCGTCTACACGCCGCGCGACGCGGCGGAGCTGCGCGCCGACGGCAAGATGCCGTTCGTGCTCAAGGCGCTCGGCGATCCGCGCCGCGCCGATACGCTGGTCTGGTCCAACGAGGACTTGCAGGCGACGCTCGGCGACGCGGAGTTTCGCGCCGCCACGCACGAGCTGTATCGCTCGCGCAGCTTCTTGTTCGTCGGCTTCGACGCGCGCGATCTCGACTTCGAGATCCTGCTCGAGCGCGTGCTGGCGGGCGCGCGCGCGGGCGACGGCGAGCACTTCGCGGTGCTGCCGGGCGCGAGCGCCGTCGAGAAGGAGGAGCTGTACCGCGCGTGGCGCATCCGCGTGCTCGACGAGGAGGACCTGGGCGCGCTGGCCGAGGCGCTCACCGGCGCGCTCGCCGAGCGGTCCGAGCCCGAGCTGCCCGACGGCGACTACCAGCAGTGGCTGGCGATCCTCGAGGAGGATCCGGCGCGCGCCGACGTGATCGCGCGGCTCGACGAGCTGACCGACGAGCTGCACGAGCGCGGCGATCACGAGGCGCTGGTGGAGCTGATGCTCGGGCGCGTGGCGGTCGAGCGCGAGGCGGCGAAGCGCGCGCAGCTCCTGCTCACGGTCGCGCGGCTGTTCGAGTACGAGGCCGACGACGCGGAGCACGCGTTCACGGCGCTGACCGCGGCGTACAAAGAGGAGCCGTCGCTGGCGGCGTGGCACGAGCTGGAGCGGCTGGCGACCGCGGCCAACGCGTGGGATCGCGTCGCCGCCGAATTGGGCGAGGCGCTCTCGTCGCTGCCGGCGGCGGTGCGCGTGCCGCTGTGCCGCAAGCTCGAGCGTTGGGCGGAGCTGCTGGCGGCGCTCGACGAGCAGGCGGCGCAGCTCGGCGCGACCGAGGCGCGCTCGCTCGAGCTCGAGGCCGCGGCGCTGTGCGCGGAAAAATTGGGCGAGCGGGCGGCGGCGATCGCGCGCTACCAGGCGATCGCGGCCTCGGCGCCGCGCGATCTCGACGTGCTGCGCGCGCTCGAGAAGCTCTACGACGACGACGGGCGCGCGGACGCGTACCTCGACAACCTCGCCGCGCAAGCCGAGCTGACCAGTGACGCGGCCGAGCGCGCCGCGCTGTACCGCCGACTCGCGCTCTCGTGGGAAGAGGAGGAGGGCGGCGCCGCGCGCGCCGAGGACTCGTGGGAGACGCTGCTGGCGATCGAGCCCGACGCCGAGGACGCGCTGCGCGCGCTCGAACGGCTCTACGGCCTCGACGGCAAATGGCCCGAGCTGATCGAGACGCTGCGCCGCCGCGCCGCGCGCGCGCCGAAGCCGCTGCAAGCGGAGCTGTTCGGGCAGATCGGCGCGCTCTACCAGCACGAGCTGAACGATCCGGGCCACGCCATCGAGGCGTACCGGCTCGCCGAGGCCGCGCAGTCGAACCCCGAGACGCTGGCCGCGCTCGGCGGCGCGTACGAGCAGCTGGGCGCGTGGCACCAGGCGGTCGAGCTGCTCGATCGGCGCGCGGTCGCCACCGACGATCCGGCGCACGCGCTCTCGCTGGTGCTGCGCGCCGCCGAGCTGTGCGCGGTGCAGCTCGCCGACGCGCGCGAGGCCGAGAAGCGCTACGTGCGCGCGCTCGAGCTCGCCCCCGAGCACGCGCCGGCGATGACCGCGCTCGCGGAGATCTATCGCAAGAGCGGGGAGCTCCTGCGCGCCGCCAAGCTGTTCGTCGAGGCGGCGGTGGCCACGCCCAATCGGCTGGAGCGCACGCGCCTGCTCGTCGACGCCGGCGAGATCTACGAGGGCCTCGACGACGGGCCGCGCGCGGTCGAGCTGTACCTGGAGGCGCTGGCGATCGATCCCGAGCACGCGGCGGCGGGCGAGGGCGCGGCGGAGATCTTGTGGCGCACCGAGCGGTGGAACGAGCTGGTGCCGATCCTCGAGATGCTCCTGCGCAAGCCGACCGATCCGCCCGAGCAGATCGAGCGGCTGGTGCGGCTCGCGCGCGCGGCCACCGCGCTCAAGCTCTACGACAAGGCGGGCAAGGCGTACGTGCGCGCCACCGAGCTGAATCCGGCGCACCTCGCGGCGCAGCGCGGCCGCGCGAACCATCACCTCGCGCGCGAGCAGTGGATGGACGCGCTGTCGTCGCTCGAGCGCGTGTTCCAGTACCACATCGACGATCTCTCGACGGAGGAGCGGGTCGAGCTGTTCAGCGAGATGGGCCGCTGCGAGCTGCGGCTCGGCGCGCGGCAGGGCGCGCGCGAGTTCCTGCAGCGCGCGCTCGAGCTGGATCCGACGCACCGCCCGTCGCTGCTCGCGCAAGTGGAGCTGGGCCAGGCGGATCCCGAGTCGCTGGTGGAGGCGAAGAAGGCGCTGCTCGTCACCGCGACGCCCGACGAGCAGGTGCGGCTGCTCGGCGAGATCGGCGATCTCTACCTCACGCGGCTCGGCGATTCGTCGCGCGCGATCGGCGCGTGGGCCGAGGCGCTCGAATTGCGCGCCGACGATCACAAGCTGCTCCACAAGATCCTCGACGTGTACGTGGAGGATCGCGCGTGGGCGCAGGCGGTGGAGATGCTCGAGCGGCTGATCGCCGTCGAGAAGTTGCCGACGGTGCGCGCCAAGTACCGCCACACCGCGGGGCTCATCTGCCGCGACGAGCTGAAGCGGCCGGCGGCGGCGGTGCTGCACCTGCGCTCGGCGCTCGACGACGACGCCACGCTCGACCGCGCGTGGCAGGCGCTCGAGCAGCTCTACACCGATCAGCAGGAGTGGAAGGAGCTGGCGCGCGTCTTCCGCGCGCTGCTCAAGCGGCTCGGCCCCGAGTCGCCGGGTGACGCCGACGGGCAGAACCGCGAGCGCCTGCGCGTGTGGTCGGCGCTCGGCGACGTCTGCTGGCACGAGCTGGGCGAGCGCGAGAGCGCGCTGGCGGCGCTCGAGGTCGCGCTCACCTTCGATCGCGCGAACCTCGATCGCCACAAGCGCCTCGCCGATCTCTACGTGCAAGGCGGCAAGCAGCACTTCGACAAATCGATCGCCGAGCACCAGTACGTCTTGCGCGCGGAGAAGAACCGCGTGCTCTCGTATCGCGCGCTCAAGCACCTCTACATTCAAACCGGCCAGCGCGAGAAGTCGCTGGCGTGCTCGTGGGCGCTCGAGATCCTGCACAAGGGCGAGCCCGACGACGCGCGCAAGGTGGCCGAGTTCAAGCGGCGTCCGTTCGCCACCGCGCGCCGCATTCTCACCGACGACGCGTGGGCGCGGCTGGCGCATCCCGACGAGGATCGGCTGCTCGGCGTGCTGTTCGCCATCGTCGGGCCGACCATCGTCGCGGGGCAGGCGCAGCCGCACAAGTCGTTCGGGCTCTCGCGCAAGGAGGCGATCGGCGCCGACGATCCGCACTCGTACAAGAAGGCGCTGGAGTACGTGGCGACCACGTTCGATGTGCCGCTGCCCGAGGCGTACGCGCGGCCGGAGCAGAAAGAGGCGGTGCTGTTCGCCAACTGCATCGACGATCGCCAGCTGGTGCCGGTGCTCCTGCTCGGCGCGCCGCTCGTCGGCGGACGGCGCAGCGAGGCGGAGCAGGTGTTCGAGCTGGCGCGCCGCGCGGCGCACCTCAAGCCGGAGCGGCTCTTGCGCCTGGCGATGCCGCATCCGCAATCGCTCGCGCACGTGATCGAGGCGGCGATGGCGCTCGCCGGCGAGCAGGACGGCGAGCAGCCGGCGACCGAGGAATTGCAGCGCACGGTGCTCGGCTTCGAGCGCACGCTGCCGCCGGGCGCGCTCGAGCAGGTGGCGGCGATCGGACGCAAGCTGCGGCAGAACGGCACGCACGCGGAGTCGGCGGCGCTCGACTGGCTGCACGCCTCCGACCTGACCGCGCTGCGCGCCGGCTGGGTGATGACCGGCGATCTCGAGACGTGCGCGCGCCTCGCCGCCGCCGAGGGACATCCCGCGGGCACGCTGCCTCCGACGCAGCGCCTGCTCGAGCTGTTGTGGTCGAGCACCACCGAAGAGCTGTTCTCGGTGCGCAAGCACCTGGGCCTGGTTTAGGAGGAACGTAATGCGGAAGTCGCTCGTCACGTGGTCGCTGTTCGCGCTTTGCGCCGTGATCGGATCCGCGTGCGGTCCGAAGAGCAACGGCCAGCGCGGCAACAACCATCCCGCCGGCACCGACGGCGGGAGCAACAACAACGACAACAACAACAATAATACGAACGGCGACGGCGGCTATATGCCTCCGCCCGGCTGCATGCCGACCGGCGGCGATCCAAACGGCGATCAGGATCAAGACGGCTACACGCCGAAGCAGGGCGACTGCGACGACTGCAATCCGACGATCAACCCCGGCGCGATCCAGATCCCGGGCGACACCACCGACTACGCGTGCAACGGCATGCCGGGCGTGCTCCCGACCTGCGACGCGTCGAACACCGGCATGCGCGACGCCACCTCGCTCGCCAACGCGTTCGAGGCGTGCGACCCGCGCTTCTTCAAGAGCGCGACGCTGGTCGGCCCGTCGGATCAGCGCGGGCGCAAGGTGCTCGCTTCGTTCGGCGTGCTCAAGCCGCAGGCGGGCGCGAACTTCGCGCTCATCTCGAGCGGCATCGCCGCCGACAAGAGCGACGCCGACTTCGACAAGACGATGGAGGAGGATCCCGGCACCAACTTCGGCAACTCCAACACCTTCGCCAATCCGCAGCCCAACCTGCCGGGCGCGATGGGCTGCAGCCAGGCGCAGCCGACGACGGTGAACGACTACACCGAGCTGGTGGTGAAGCTGAAAGCGCCGACCAACGCCAACTCGTTCAGCTTCGACTTCCAGTTCTTCTCGACGGAGTATCCGCAGTACGTTTGCACCAAGTACAACGACGAGTTCCTCGTGCTACAAGAGTCGGCCGGGGAGTTCTCGATGCCCACCAACATCGCGTTCGACATGAACATGAACCCCATCACCATCAACAACGGGTTCTTCACCGTGTGCACCAACAACCCCGACATGACGTCGGCGAATTACAAGTACACGCAGAACTGCAAGCACCCGGTCACCGACATCGCCGGCACCGGCTTCGACGATCCGCCGGGCGGGCCGCTCGCCGGTTTCCCGGGCGTGTCGACGATCCCGGGCGGCTCGACGGGTTGGCTCACCACCACCGCGCCGGTCACGCCGGGCGAGGACGTGACGCTGCACTTCATCATCTTCGACGAAGGCGATCACATCCTCGACTCGGCGGCGCTCATCGACAACTTCCGTTGGGGCACCACCGTGATCATGACGCCCTCCACCGGTCCGATTTCCTGAACCACTAAACCATTCAGTAGACCAAACCCAGGAGACAGCAATGCGGTCAAGCATCCTCGCAGTGTGTTTGCTCGGCGCGTGCAGCGGCAACGGCCTCAACTCGCAGAACGGCGACGCCGGTTCGAGCACCGATCTCGCCATGTCGTCGTCGAGCGACCTGGCGGCGCCGAGCGGCGATCTCGCCGGCGCCATGTGCGACCTGCTCAAGCAGGACTGCCCGAGCGGCAACAAGTGCGTCGCGGTCAACATGATGATGATGACCAGCTTCCAGTGCGTGCCGCTCGCCGGCATGGTGACCGACGGACAGCCGTGCATGCGCGGCATGAACGGGATGCCGGACGACTGCAACGCCGGGCTCACGTGCACCACGCGCGGCTCGACGACGATGAACCCGCTGTGCCGCAAGCTGTGCGGCGCCGACTCGGACTGCGACGCGGGGCAGAAGTGCACCGTGCTGTCGAACCGCACGCCCACCGTCGGCGTCTGCATCCCGTCGTGCACGCCGTTCGGCACCGACTGCTCGGGCGGGCTCACCTGCGCGACCACCGCGGTGGAGATCGGCTCGACGATGCAGAACCCGAAGATCGTCTTCACGTGCCGCGGCGTGGGCACGACGCCGGCGTTCGGGCAGTGCATGCGCTCGACCGACTGCGTGGCCGACACCGCGTGCGATCAGGGCGGCACGTGCGAGCCCTTGTGCGACGACTCGCACCAGTGCCCGACCAACCCGAACGCCGACGCGGGCGCGCTCAGCTGCATGCCGATCGGCAGCACGCTGGCGTCGAACCCGGGCGTCTGCGGCTGATCAACAGGCGCGCGCGGACGTGAGCTCGCCGGCGTAGAGCGGCTGCTCGAGCTCGATCACGACGCGCGCGCCTTCCAGCAGGCGGGCGTCGACGAGGCGCGCCGCCGCCTCGCGCGCCGTCCCGCCCCCGACTCCCATCGTCCCCCCGATCATCGCGCCCGGCGGCCCGAGCAGGACGCCGCCGAAGAACAGCCCCGCGATCACCGCGCTGCGCACCGGATCGCCCGGCGGGTGGCGGTTCGACTCTTCGCCCTCGGCGTAGGTCACGCGTGCGGCAATTTGCCGCACGTGGCAGCCGGCGCGCAGTTGATCGGCGGCGAGCTCGAGGCGCGGCTGCAGCTCGCCGAAGCCTTTCTCCACGGTCACCACCCGGCCGGCGAGCCGCGTGCCCGGCGGCAGCACCTCGCGGCCGTGCTCGTCGACGACGCGGTTGACGACGCGCGCGGTCCAGCGATCGCCCTCCTTCGAGACGTCGGTGCCGACCTGGCGATCGAGGCGCGCCACCAGCAACGTCCCGGGGCGCAGCAGCGCCCGGTCGGCGCGCGTGCGCGGGGCCGACTGCACCAGCGCGCGCCGCTCGCCCGCCGGGTGAGCGCACGCCGCGAGCGACGCGGCGATCGAAAGCGCGGCGAGCGGTAATCTCCGTCGGGACACGACGGTAGTGCATGCATCGCCTTCGCCAGCGAGTCAGCGCGCCGAGCAGGCGACCGGCCGCGCGTGCGGCAGGTCGAGGCGGCGGTGCGCGGGATCGAACCAGCGCGGATCGCCGCCGCGCACCACGCCGCCGAGCTTCGCCAGGCCCGCCGCCACGATGTCGCGCAGGATCGCGCCGTCGTCGATGGTCACCGCGCCCGCGCCGAGCTCGAGCTCGCCGAAGTCGTCGCCGCCGAGCGCCAGGAAGTCGGTGGTGCCGATGGTGTAGCGCCCGCCGTCCTCGACGGTGCGGCCGTCGGCGAGCGCGATCGCCACCGCCAGCTCGCTGCCGCGGCAGCGCGCCTCGACGCGCGCGCCCGAGATCGACAGCACGCCGCGCGCCGTCGAGAGGTTGCGCGCGAGCAGCCGGCGCAGCGCCGCGCCGCCGATCCGCACCGTCGCCAGGCGGTTGTCGAACGGCAGCGCCTCGAACAGCACGCCGTAGGTGAGCGCGCCCGCCGGCAGATCGGCGCGCAGCCCGCCGCCGTTGACCAGCGCCACGTCGGCGCGCGTGGCGTCGCGCACCAGGTCGGCCACCAGGTTGCCGAGCGGCGACTCCTCGGTGTAGCGGCGCTCGATCTTGCCGTCGAGCGCGACGCCGATCGGCTGCGCGCGCGCCTGGGCGGCGCGCTCGAGGTGCGGCGCCAGCGCGGCGGCGACGCGCGCGTCGGCGGTGACCGGCGCGTCGGCGAAGCGCGCCGGCTCGACAGCGGCGCCGTGCGCGTGGTGCGGATCGCAGCTCCCGCCGAGCGTCGCCGAGCACAGCTCGACGATCGGCGGCACGCGAAAACGCCCGGTCGGTTTTCCGTCGGCGCCGATCTCGAGATCGATCTCGGCCAGGCCGAGCCCGCTCGGCGGCGCCTGCGCCACCGGCGTATGCCCGACCACCGCGGTCAAGAACTTGTGCGTGTGCCCGCCGAACAGCGCGTCGACGCGCCCGCCGTCGCCGCTCGCCGCGCGCGTCTCCAACTCGCGCGCCAGGCGAAACAGCTCGGAGTCGCGTTCGCAGCCGGCGAGATCGCCCGGGCTCGCCTCCGAGAGCGTCGCCGCGCGAAAGCTGCAGCCACCGCCCGCGTGCACCAGGCCGACGACCACCTGCGCGCCGGCGCGACGCGCGTCGCGGGCGGCGTGCGCCAGCGATTCGCCGAGCGGGCGCACCGCGAGCCCGGCGAGGTTCGGGCGGATGGTGGTGCGCGGCAGATCTTCGCTGGTGCCGCCGACGATCGCGATGGTGACGCCGCCCGCCTGCATCAGCGCGTACGGCGCGAACAGCGGCTTGTCTCCGTCGAGGACGTTGGCGCTGACGATCGGGAACTTCGCCTCTTTGGCGCGCGCGCGCAGGGCGCCGCGCGGATCTTCGCCGGCCGCCGTGGCCGTCGCGTGCGGCCCGACGGGCCCGAAGTCGAACTCGTGGTTGCCGAGCGCCGACGCCGCGTAGCCGAGCGCGTTCATCGCCGCCACCACCGCCGCGCCTTCGCCCAGGTTCGACACCAGCGTCCCCTGAAACAGGTCGCCGCCGTCGAGCAGCACCACCGCGCCCGGCGCGCGCCGCAGGTTGGCGAGGTAGCCCGCCTGCCACGCCGCGCCGCCGCGCTCGACGGTGACGCGCTTGCCGCCGTCGAGCGTCAACTCCGCGCGCTCGGCCTCGACGTGCCCGTGGCGATCGGTGGTCTCGACGAACCTGAGCCAGCGCGGCTCGCCGGCCCGCGCCGCGCCGCCCGCCATCATTAATAGAGGCGCCAACCGAAGGAGCGCGCGCATCGCGACCGCATGCTAACCTGGAACCCCCATGGTCGGCGAGAACGTCGGCAACTATCGCGTGCTGCAGCAGATCGGCGAAGGCGGCATGGGCGTGGTGTACTTGGCCGAGCACACCGTGATCGGCAAGAAGGCGGCGCTCAAGATGCTGCTGCCGGCGTATTGCAAGAGCGAGGCGATCGTCACGCGCTTCTTCAACGAGGCGCGCGCCACCGCCAAGCTGCAGCATCCGGGGCTGATCGAGATCTACGACTTCGGGCATCACACCGACGGCAGCGCGTACATCGTCATGGAGTTCCTCGACGGTGAATCGCTGGCGGCGCTGCTCAAGCGCAAGGGGCCGCTCGACCTGCAGCTGGTGATCGAGCTGTCGCGGCAGATCGCCGGCGCGCTGCAGGCGGCGCACGCGGCCGGCATCGTGCACCGCGATCTCAAGCCGGACAACGTGTTCCTGATCCCGAGTGAAGAGCTCAAGTGCGGGCTGCGCGCCAAGGTGCTCGACTTCGGGATCGCCAAGCTCATCGATCAAGGATCGCCGTCGCAGATGAAGACGCGCACCGGCGTGCTGATGGGAACGCCGGCGTACATGTCGCCCGAGCAGTGCCGCGGCGCCTCGCGCGTGGATCATCGCGCGGACATCTATTCGCTCGGCTGCATGATGTTCGAGATGGCGAGCGGCAAATCGCCGTTCGTCGCCGAAGGGCTGGGCGAGGTGATCGCGGCGCACCTGTACGAGCCGGTGCCGTCCCTGCCGGTGGCGCCGCAGCTCGAGCCGGTGGTGCAGCGCGCGCTGGCGAAGAAGGTCGAGGAGCGCTACCAGGACATGCACGAGGTGCTGGGCGATCTCGACGCGCTGCTGATGCGGCGGCCGATCGCGCCGCGACCGCAGGCGAGCGGGGCGGCGACCATCGACGAGACGGACCTGGTGCCGCGGCGCTCGCGCGCGGGCGTGTGGATGGCGCTCGCGGCGCTGGCGCTCGCGGGCGGAGGCGGCGGGTTCTGGTATTGGCGCACGCATCAGCCGGCGCACGCGGCGGCGCCGACGGCGCTGGCGATCGCGCCGTCACCCGCGCTCGCGGCCGGCGCGCCCGCGCCCGCGCTTGCGGCCGCGCCGGCGATCGCGGCGCCGCCGGCTCCCGCCGTGCCCACGCGCGTCGCGCTCACCGTCGAGTCGACGCCGCCGGGCGCGCAGGTGTACCGCGCCGCCGACGGCGTGCGCATCGGCGTCACGCCGTTCACCGCGCAGATCGAACGCGGCGAAGGCGAGGCGCAGTTCATCCTCAAGCTCGCCGGCTACCACGACGCCACGGTCGCGCTGCCGATCGATCGCGACGGCGATCAGACCATCGTGCTCACGCGCGGCTCGTCGTCGTCGAGATCGTCGAAGCCGGTGAAGACCGCCGCCAAGACGCCCGCGCCCGCGCCGCCCGCGCCGGCGAAAGCCGAGGCCGCGCCGCCGGCGACGACTCCGAAGAGCCGCTCGCTCCAGAGCGGCGAGCTGCACTCGCCGTTTTGATCGCGCGCTGACTATTCGAGGCCGAGGAGCTTGTGCAGGTGGCTCACGCTCGCGCGCGCGCCCTCGAGCTGCTCGGTGGCCTGGCTGAGCGCCTCGACCACGACTTGCACGGACGACGCGGGCTCGCTGAGCGTGGTGGCCTCGTCGTTGGCCGCGCGCAAGCTGCCGCGCAATTCCGCCAAACGATCGCCGAGCGACTGCACCTGCTCGACGGCCGCCGGATCGAGCTTGGCGCTGCCGCCCGCCGCCGCCGCCGCGCCGTGATCGCCGGCCGCCGCCTTCTTGAGATCGGCCTCGAGCGCGGCGATGCGATCGTGCAAGGTGTCGCGCTCCTCCTCGGCGGTGCGGCGCATGGCGCGCTCGCTGTCGGCGCGCGCGGCGTCGGCGCGCAGCGGCTCCAGCTCGGCCTCGAGCTGCTTGACGTGCGCGGTCAGCTTGGGCTGCTCGGCGTTGAGCTTCTCCAGCTCGTCGGCCAGCTCGGCGGCCTGCTGCTGCGCGCGATCGCGCGCCGCCTCCGCCTTGGTGCGCGCCTCGGTCTCGGCCTCGAGCTGCGCCGCCGAATCGCCGTGCGCCGCGCTCGCCGCCGCGGCGCTCTCCGCCGCCTGCTTCGCCGCCGCGAGCTCGTGCTGCGCCGTCTCCGCCTCGGCGCGCGCCGCTGCGAGATCTTTGTGCGCCGTCTCCAGCTCGGCGCGCGCCGCTGCGAGATCTTTGTGCGCCGTCTCCAGCTCGGCGCGAGCGGTCGCGAGATCTTTGTGCGCGGTCTCCAGCTCGGCGCGAGCGGTCGCGAGATCTTTGTGCGCGGTCTCCAGCTCGGCGCGAGCGGGTGCGAGATCTTTGTGCGCGGCTTCCGCGTCGGCGCGAGCGGCGGCCAGTTCTTGGTTGGCCGCCTCGGCGTCGCCGTGTCCGGCGGCGAGATCTTTGCGCGCGGCCTCGGCCTCCGCGCGAGCGGCCGCGAGCTCTGTGCGCGCGGCTTCCGCGTCGGCGCGAGCGGCGGCCAGCTCTTTGTTGGCCGCTTCGGCGTCGCCGTGTCCGGCGGCGAGATCCTTGCGCGCGGCCTCCGCGTCCGCGCGAACCGCCGCGAGATCTCTCTGCGCAGCCTCCATGTCGGCGCGCGCCGCGGAGAGATCCTTGCGCGCGGCCTCGGCGTCGTGCTGCGCGGCGCCGAGCTGCGCGCGAAGCTCCTGCGCCTCCGCGGCCAGCTTGCCGCGCTCGCTCTCGACCGCAGCCGCGCGCGCGGCGCCTTCGCCGTCGGTGGCCGCGGCCGCGCGTCGCACGCTCTCCAGCTCCGCGCCGGCCGCCTGTAGCTGCGCGGCCAGCGCCGCGCGATCCTTCTCCGCCGCCGCGCGGGCCTGCTCGGCCGCCGCGTCACGCTCGGCCGCCGTCTTCTGCGCCGCCGCGAGCTGCGCGTCGCGCGCGTGAAGCTCGGCCGCCAGCCGCGTCTTCTCGCCCTCGGATGCCGCCAGCAGCGCCGCGCGCTCGCCGTCGCCGGCCATGGCCGCCTGCCGCGACTTCTCCAGCTCCGCGCCGAGCTGCGCGACCTGCTCGCTCCACTTCGCCTTGTCGCTCTCGGCCGCCTTGTCGCGCTCGGCGCGCTGCTGCTCGGCCGCTGCGGCAGATTGCCGCAGCTTGTCCAACTCGGCCGCGAGCTGCGTCTTCTCCGCCTGCGCCGCCGCGAGCAGCGCCGCGCGATCGCTCTCACCGCTGGCCGCCGCCTTGCGCAGCTTCTCCAGCTCGCCGCTGAGCTGATTGATCTCGCCCGCCAGTTTGGCCTTGTCGCCTTCGGCCGCCTTGTCCCGCTCGGCGCGCTGCTTCTCCGTCGCTGCGGCAGATTGCCGCAGCTTGTCCAATTCGGCCGCGAGCTGCGCCTTCTCCGCCTGCGCCGCCGCCAGCAGCGCCGCGCGATCGCTCTCGCCGCTGGCCGCCGCCTTGCGCAGCTTCTCCAGCTCCTCGCCGGCGCCCTCCAGCGCGGCGACGGCGGCGCGCAGCTTGGTCAGCTCGCCCGCCTGCGCCCGCAGCGGCTCCACCTCGGCCGCCGCCGCGCGCAGCACCTCCAGCTCGGCCGCCTGCTCCTTGTGCGCCTTCTCGGCCGCCTCGCGCGCCTTCACCTCGCGCGTCGCCTGCCCGCGCGCGCGCACCAGCTCGGCGTCGAGCTGCGCCAGCTGCGTCTCGAGCGCCGCCGGCGCCGCCTCGAGCGCGCGCGTCTTCTCGCCGAGCTGCGCCGCCTCGCGCTCGGCCGTCTGCAGCCGCGCCCACAGCGCCGCCACCTGCGCCTCCGCCGACGCCGCCCGCTGGTTGGCGCTCGCCAGGTCCGCGCTCGGCTCCGCCGGCGCCGCCAGCGGCTCGAGATCGGCCACCATGCGCAGCACCAGCGTCGACACGATCACGGTGTCGCCCGGCTGCACGCGCGCGCGCTTGACCTTGTCGGCGCCGAGGTACACGCCGTTGGCGCTGCCGAGATCCTCGACCCAGTACTCGCCGTTCTCGCACGAGATCGCCGCGTGCCGCCGCGACACCTGCGCGTCCTCGGTGCGGATCTGGCACTCGGGATTGCGCCCGATCAGCACCTGCTCGTCGCCGAGCACCAGGGTTTTATCGATTCCGTCGGAGTCGTGATAGACGAGCGCTGGCATTTGGCGGAAACGCTATCACCGCTCCGCCCGACGGGGAAGTCACCCCTTCTTGGAGGCTCCGGCGATGCACGCTTTGTAGTCGGTCTCGACCTGCTTGACGCACTGGTGCTCGAGCTCGTCGGCGTCGAGGTAGCACTGCCGCGAGTCCTTGCCGTCGCCGCACCACGCCTTGCGGCACGCGGCCACCGCGCCCTGGTTCTGCGAGCAGCCGTCGAGGCACGACTTGCGCATTTTACCGTCGCCGCACCACGCGCTCCGGCACGACGCGAGCGACGCGTAGACGCCGTTGCACGAGTCGCTGCAGCTCTGGATCGCCTCCTTGCCGCACCAGAACGTCTTGCAGCCGGCGTTCTCGGCGCACGCCGGCTCGTGGCAGCGGTGGCTGCAGCGCGTGGTGCACTCGTTGACCTCGAACGAGCAGCCCTCGGGATACGGCGCATAGCAGAGCTGCTCGCAGTAGCCGATGCAGCCGGTGATCTGCTCTTCGCAGCGCGCGCAGTGGCGCGAGCAGTCGCCGCGGCGCTGATCGTTTTGATGGAAGCACGACGCCTGGCCGGTCTCGCGCAGCTCGCGGCACATCAGCTCGTCGGCGCGCGCCGCCGAGGCGGCCCAGGTCACCGGGATGACCAGCATCATTAATGAGAGGATTTTTGGCATCCGCGCAGCATATCCGAGTTGACCCGGGGACGGGAAATGGCGTTGATTGGCCGGTCATGAAGCACGCGGCGTTGATGTTCGCGGCGGCGTTCGCCGGCTGCGGGTTCCAGGTGTCGATGGGCGGCGACCAGGGCGTACCCGACGACGGCGGCGGCAGCGGCTCCACCGACTTCGCGCAGGGCCCCGACCTGGCGACGCCGCCCGACTTCGCCATCCCGACGACGTGGACCGCGCACTCGAGCGGGCAGGCGAACGATCTGTTCGCCGTCGCGGGCGCGCCCGGCGACGTGTTCGCCGTCGGCGCCAAGGGCACGATCGTGCACTCGACCGACTTCGGCGCGAGCTGGCAGGCGGTGAACAACCCGTCGGGCATGGCGCCGCTCTCGGCGGCGTGGCAATTGCCGGGCGGCGTCGAGGCGTGGGCCTCGGGCGAGACGGCCGACCTGCTCTCGTCGTCGGGCGGCGCGAGCGGGCCGTTCTCGTTCGTGCAGGCGCCGACCGCCGGCTTCAACCTGACCGGCTTCTGGGGCTCGACGTCGGGCGATCGCTACGCGGTCGGCTTCGATCGCGGCTCCGGCACCACCGAGTTCGGCATCCTCCACTCGTCGGGCGGCGCGTTCACCGACGTCTCGCCCGACGTCCCCGGCGGCGGGCTCGCCAAGTCGTACGCGGTGTGGGGCAGCTCGTCGGCGGACGTCTACGTCGTCGGCGACAACGGCACCATCATGCACTCGAGCGGCGATCCGGCGAGCTGGGGCCAGCAGCAGACCGGCGTGCCGTTCGCGCTCTACGGCGTGTGGGGCTCGAGCGCGAGCGACGTCTACGCCGTCGGCACCGGCGGCTGCATCCTGCACTCGGGCGGCGGCGGCGCGAGCTCGTGGGTCGCGCGCACGTCGAACACCACCGTCACCCTGCGCGCGGTGTGGGGCTCGAGCGCGGGCGACGTGTACGCCGTCGGCGACGGCGGCACGATCCTCCACTCGGGCGACGGCGGAGTCACCTGGGATCCGCAGACGAGCCACGCGCCCGGCGCGATCCTCTACGGCATCTTCGGAAACGACGCCTACGACGTGTACGCCGTCGGGCAGGGCGGCATCACCGTGCACAAGCCGTGACGCGCCCGGCGCTGCGCGCGCTCGCGCTCGTGATCGCGCCGCTCGCCGCCGCGTGCGCGCAGCCGTCCGCGCGCGCGCCGTCGCCGCCGCCGTCACTGCAATCGTCGTCGGCGCCCGCCGGCCCGCCCGGCAGCGTGCGCGAAGTGACGTTCCACTCCGAGTCGCTCGGCGTCGACAAAAAATATCTGGTGTGGCTCCCCGCCGCCTACGACGCGAGCGATCGCCGCTGGCCGGTCGTCTACATGCTGCACGGCCTGTCGGGCACCGAGCGCGACTGGATCGAGCTCGGCCATCTCGATCGCGCCGCGCAGCAGATCGATCTGCAGGCGATCGTGGTGATGC
>Ga0070741_10009244_pt1 | contig 19265 bp, 18 predicted proteins | sample Coa_R1_4_FD_66440 | JGI IMG/M metagenome (GOLD analysis project Ga0070741, IMG submission 66440) | Surface soil microbial communities from Centralia Pennsylvania, which are recovering from an underground coalmine fire - Coalmine... | ecosystem: Environmental > Terrestrial > Soil > Unclassified ...
CCCACGGCCACCCTGCGCCGCCTGCACGACGACGGCGCCCCCGCCCTGCACACGTTCTTCAACCGGCCCGACCCCCGGGTGGCGCGCCTCGCCCTCACCCCGCCCCGCCTCACCACCCACGGCGACATCCAGGTCGCCCTCTACGAACCCACCACCGAGCCGCCGTGGCCCACGGTCACCTGGGTGTACGGCGGTCCCCATGTGCAGCTCGTCGCCAACGCGTGGGGCCTCACCGCCGCCATGCGGGCGCAGTACCTCCGCAGCCGCGGGTACCTCGTGGTCGTGGCCGACAACCGGGGAAGTGCCCGGCGCGGCCTGGCCTTCGAAGGCGCCGTCAAGCACCGGCTCGGTCACGTCGAGGTAGACGACCAGGTCGCCGTGATCGACGACCTCGTCGACCAGGGCCTGGCCGACCCGGCCAACGTGGGCGTGTACGGCTGGAGCTACGGCGGCTACATGGCGGCCATGCTCCTGGCCCGGGCTCCGGCCACGTACAAGGTCGCGGTGGCGGGCGCACCGGTCACGTCGTGGGACGGGTACGACACGCACTACACCGAGCGCTACCTGGGCACGCCACAGGACAACGCCGACGGGTACGACGCCAGCGCGGTGTTCCCGTACACCGCCGACATCGCCGGCGATCTCCTGCTTGTGCACGGCATGCTCGACGAGAACGTTCACTTCCGCCACACGGCCCGGTTGGTGACGCGCCTCATCAGGGACCGCAAGCGCTACGAGCTGCTCGTGTTCCCGGACGAGCGCCACGGGCCCCGCCGTTTCGAGGACCGCGTCTACCTGGAGGAGGCCGTCACCGAGTTCCTGACCGACCGCCTGTCCCCATGAAGGCGCGCGGGTACCTGGTCGCCGTCGCCGTCCTCGTACCCGCCTCGATCGCGGCCGACCTGGCCCACCAGCATTCGGCGACGTTCATCCTCTCGGCCCTGGCCGTCGTCCCCCTGGCCGGGCTCCTCGGACGGGCGACCGAGGAGCTGGCCCTCTCCACCGGCCCGCAGGTGGGCGGTCTCCTCAACGCCACGTTCGGCAACGCCGCCGAACTGATCATCGGCCTGCTCCTCGTGCTCAGGGGCGAGCTCGACGTGGTGCGGGCGTCCATCACCGGGTCGATCATCGGCAACCTGCTGCTGGTGCTGGGTGCGTCCTTCTTCGCCGCGGGGCTGCGCCGGAAGGAGGTGTGCTTCCCGGCGCAGGCGGCCTCGACCCTCGTGGCGTCCATGGCCTTGGCCGTCGCCGGCATCCTCATGCCGACGATCTACGCCGGCGCCGCCCACGCCACCGACTTCCGCCGCGAGAGCATCTCCGTGGTGGTGGGCGCCGTCCTCATCGCCCTCTACGCCGCCAACCTGATCTTCTCGCTCGTCACCCACACGGACACCTTCGGCGCCGAGCCCCACGCCGACGAAGGACCGCCGACGTGGTCGAAGCGCGCCGCGCTGCTGGGACTGGCCGGCGCCGGCGTGCTGGTGGCCTTCGAGTCCGACCTGCTGGTCGGCGCCCTGGAGCCGACGGTGCGGGCGTGGGGCGTGTCGAAGATCTGGGTGGGCATGATCCTCGTGCCCATCGTCGGCAACGCGGCCGAGCACTCCACCGCCGTCCTCCTCGCCCTCAGGGGCAAGATCGATGTCTCCATCGCCATCGCGGTGGGGTCGTCGGCCCAGATCGCCCTGCTCGTCGGACCCCTGCTCGTGTTCGCGGGCGCTCTCTCCGGCAACCATCTCCAGTTGGTGGTCACGCCCTTCGAGGTGACGGCGGTGGCCGTGTCGGTGGCGGTCGTCGGCTTCCTGGTGCAGGACGGACGCACCAACTGGTTGGAAGGAGTGCAGCTGTTGGGGCTGTACGCCATCCTCGCCGTGGCCGGCTTCTTCCTGGGCCGCCCGTAGGCGGCCCGTCGGCGGCCCGTCGGCGGCCCGTAGGCGGCCCGTCGGCCAGCGGCGGTTTTGGCGCTCGCGACAAGCAGCACCGTACGATCACCACCATGTCGGAACGCACTCGGAACCTGCCCCGCCGCTCGTGCCTCTCGGTGCCCGCGTCCAGCGAAAAGATGCTGGGCAAGGGCCCTGGCATCCCCGCCGACATGGTGTTCCTCGACCTCGAGGACGCGGTGGCGCCGCTGGAGAAGGAGTCGGCCCGGGCCAAGGCCGTCGACGCCATCAAGAACCAGGACTGGGGCGAGAAGGTCCTGTGCGTGCGGGTGAACGCGTGGGACACCAAGTGGACGTACGGCGACGTCATCGAGGTCGTGGGCAACGCCGGCGAGCGGCTCGACGAGATCATGCTGCCCAAGGTCCAGAGCGCCGCCGAGGTGGTGGCCATGGACCTGTTGCTCACCCAGGTCGAGCAGAACGCCGGCCTGCCCGTGGGCCACACCGGCATCGAGGCCCAGATCGAGACGGCTCGGGGCCTCATCAACGTGGAGGAGATCTGCGCGGCGTCGCCCCGCCTGGAGACGATCATCCTCGGGCCCGTCGACTTCTCGGCGTCGATGGAGATGCCGTCGCTGGCCGGCGGTCTGCAGATCCCCGAGTACCCGGGCGACTACTTCCACTACCCGTTCATGAAGATCCTCATGGCCGGCCGGGCCAACGGCCTCCAGGTGATCGACGGGCCCTACGTGAAGGTGCGGGACCCCGAGGGTTTCCGCGACTTCTGCACCCGCACCCAGATCCTCGGCTTCGACGGCAAGTGGGCGCTGCATCCCGACCAGGTGACCATCCTCAACGAGGTGTTCGGCCCCAACCAGGAGCAGTTCGACCGGGCCTGGGCCATCCTCGACGCCTACAAGGAAGCCACTGAGGGCGAGCGCAAGGGGGCGGTCATGTTCGGCGACGAGATGATCGACGAGGCGTCCCGCAAGGTGGCGGTCAAGGTCGTGTCCCGCGGCGAGCGGGCCGGCCTGAAGCGCAGCTAGATCGAGAAGCCGCGGCGGCGCCCGCGAGCCCGCTGCTCCCGGCGTCTCCGCAGCTCGATCGCGAACCGGCTTCCGAGCCGTGATTCCCACCGCAGCAGCTCGTCGGCCAGGCGGCCGTTCACCTCGTCCTCGATGGCGGCCACGCGGTCGCTGATCCTGGCGATGGACCACCCGAAGTAGGTGTGGAGGACGGCCACCCCGCCGACCAGACCGATGATCAGCCACGCCGACGCGGACTGCACCTTGACCAGCACGGCGAGGGCGGCGAAGGACACCGCGAGCAGTTCGAAGCGGCTGCGGATGCGAGCCAGGATCTCGGCTCGCAGCGTGTCGTACTCCTTCATCAGGACGGTGACGCGGAGCTGTTGATCGGCATCCCCAGGCACGCCCGCGAGGATCCCACACCCGTTGGCGTAGCGTCGGGCCGTGCCCTACCGGACGATCATCGAACCGTTCCGCATCAAGTCGGTGGAGCCCATTCGCTTCACCACGCGCGAGGAGCGGGAGCAGGCGCTGGCAGCCGCTCACCACAACTTGTTCAACCTCCACGCCAACGACGTGATGATCGACCTCCTCACCGACTCGGGCACGGGCGCCATGTCGGCCGAGCAGTGGGCCGCGCTGATGCGCGGGGACGAGTCGTACGCGGGCTCGCCATCGTTCGAACGCTTCGAGTCCGTGGTACGCGACCTCACCGGCTATCGCCACGTCATTCCCACCCATCAGGGCCGCGCCGCCGAGCGCATCCTCTTCGCCGAGACGACCAAGGCCGGCCAAATCGTTCCGAACAACAACCACTTCGACACGACCCGCGCCAACGTCGAGTACCAGGGCGCCGAAGCGCGCGATCTCGTCTGCGCGGAAGCGGCCGACCTCCACCTGGAAGCGCCGTTCAAGGGCAACGTCGACGTCGACGCCCTCGAGCACCTGCTGGCTGGTGAAGGGGCCGGCCGCGTCCCGCTGGTCATGGTCACGATCACCAACAACGCAGGCGGCGGCCAGCCCGTGTCCCTCGCCAACCTTCGCGACGTCCGTGACGTGTGCAACCGCTTCGGCGTGCCGCTCTTCCTGGACGCGGCCCGCTTCGCCGAGAACGCCTGGTTCATCGTGCAGCGCGAGCTGGGCCAGCAGCACCGCACCCCGCGCGAGGTGGCCGAAGAGGTGTTCCGCCTGGCCGACGGGTGCACCATCAGCTTGAAGAAGGATGGCCTGGGCAACATCGGCGGCCTGCTGGCCATGAACGACGACGACCTGGCCCAGCGCTGCCGCAACCTGTTGATCCTCACCGAGGGGTTCCCCACCTACGGCGGCCTGGCCGGCCGCGATCTCGACGCGCTGGCCCAGGGCCTCACCGAAGTGACCGAGCCCAACTACCTGCACTACCGGGCTCGCTCGGCCGAGTACCTGGCCGAGAAGGCATGGGCCGCCGGGGTCGACACCGTGCGCCCGGCCGGCGCCCATGCCGTGTACCTCGACGCCGGCGCCCTGCTCCCGCACATCCCGCCATCGCAGTTCCCGGCCCAAGCCCTGGCCTGCGAGCTGTACCTGGAAGGCGGCGTGCGGGGCGTGGAGATCGGGTCGCTGATGTTCGGCGATGCCCCGCACGAACTGGTGCGCCTGGCCCTGCCCCGCCGGGTGTACACGCAGAGCCACGTCGACTACGTGGGCGAGGTCATCGCCGCGGTGGCCTCCCGGGCCGCCAGCCTGCGCGGCTACCTGATTGTGGAAGAGCCGCCCTGGTTGCGCCATTTCACCGCAAAGCTGCTCCCAATCCCCTGAACCGGACGGTTACCATGCCGCGCCATCCGACAACGTTCGCGATCGGCCCGCGCCTGTCTTGCCGCCCTCTGCGGCGTCGGTGCCGGGTACGTGCAGATGCCGAGTGCGTCGGCTCTGGGCCCAGGCACGCTCACGCCCTCGTCCGCCAGCCTCGCGCTTCCCAATCAACGGGTCGGCACCACGGGCCCGGCCCGAACCGTGCAGCTCACGGCCACGGGCGGCCCCGTGTCCATCACGTCGGTCTCGTTGGCCGGCGCCAACCCCGGCGAGTTCCCGGTGCAGACCGACTGCGTGCAACCGGGTCCGTCCGGCAGCCAGATCACTCGCGTTCTCGCGCCGGGTGACACCTGCACCATCGCCGTGCACTTCGCCCCCGCCCAGCGCGACGGGCGCGGCGCCGAGGTCGACGTGGCCAACGACTCGGCCGACAACCCCGTGCGCATCGCCGTGCAAGCGGTGGGCACGGTGGGCTACGAGTTGGTCGAAGCCGACGGCAGTGCGCGCGGCTTCGGCGACGCGCGCGAGTTCGGCGACATGGACCGCCAGCCCCTGAACGCGCCGATCGTCGACACGGCCAACACCACCGTCGACGGCGACGGCTACTGGCTGCTCGGGGGCGACGGCGGCATCTTCTCCTTCGGCAATGCCACGTTCCAGGGTTCCACCGGCGGGCAGCCCTTGAACGCCCCGCTCATCGGCATGGCGCCCACGCCCGGCCACGGTGCCGTTCCCCAGAATGCCTACTGGCTGGTGGCGACGGACGGGGGTGTGTTCAGTTTCGGTGGGGCCCCGTTCTGGGGGTCGATGGGCGGACAGCCACTGAACGCGCCAATTGTCGGCATGGCTTCGACGCCATCGGGGAATGGGTACTGGTTGGTGGCCTCCGACGGCGGTGTCTTCGCGTTCGGTGATGCGTCCTTCCACGGGTCTTTGGGAGGCCTCGCTCTGAACGCGCCGATCGTCGGCATGGCTGCGACACCCACCGGGCACGGCTACTGGTTGACCGCGTCCGATGGCGGCGTCTTCAACTTCGGTGACGCCGGCTTCTTCAACTCGATGGGTGGTACCAAGCTGGTGGCGCCCATCGTGGACTTCGCCCCCTCGCCAACAGGCCAGGGCTACTGGTTGGTCGGCGCGGATGGCGGGGTCTTCGGCTTCGGCGATGCCCCGTTCCGCGGGGGATTGGGTGATGCGGACGTGGACGACGTGGTCGCCATCGCCGCCACCGCCCCGCCGGTTGCCTCGATCCCCCCACCATCGGTGACGCCGACGCCGGTGGGCAAAGCCACACAGATGGCCACATCGCATCACAAGTGGCAGTACGCCACGCCTATAAGGTCCAAATAAGGGCGGATCCCCTGGCGGGGCTGCTCTCGATACTGGAATGGAGCTGCGTATGACCCAAACCATCCGAGTCGGCCGCCCACGACGGGCGATCGCACTAGTTGGGGCGATGGCCCTCGTGTTCACCATGCTGGGCGTCATGCAGCGGCCCGCCCAGGCCGCGGGCTGGACGATCTCCCCCACGCCGCTGGCGTTCGGGCAGTTGCGCATCGGCCAGGTCGGCATCGACAGGATCACCATCACCAACAACACGGGCACCAGCCAGACGATCCACAGCGTCAAGACCGAGGGAGGCACGGGGCCGCAGGACTACTTCGGCATCACCGGCCTGAACAGCAGCTTCCAGGGCGACCCGTCCCAGGACTGCCTGTTCGACAGCAGTCACACGCCCCGCACGCTGGCCGACGGAGAAAGCTGCAGCTTCTTCATCATCGTCAGCCCCACGCAGGTGGGCGACCGCAGCACCTCGTTCGTCGCCCGTGACACGGCGAACAACATGTTGTGGAGCGAGCCCCTGTCGGCCACCGGCACCGCTGGGTACTACCTGGCGGGCGCCTTCGGTGAGGTGAAGAACTTCGGCGACGCCGCGAACTACGGCGACGCCACCAAGCTGAACCTGAACGGTCCCATCATCGATGCCCAGCAGGTTCCCTTCGGTGAGGGCTACTGGTTGCTCGGCACGGACGGTGGCGTGTTCTCGTACGGCAAGGACGCCAAGTTCTACGGCTCCACCGGGTCGCTCAAGCTGAACGCCCCCGCCATCGCCATGGCGCCGCTGTTCGACGACGACGGCTACCTGTTCGCCGCCGCCGACGGCGGGGTGTTCTCCTTCGGCCCCCATGCCAATGCCCACTTCCGGGGCTCGATGGGCGGCAAGCACCTGAACGCTCCCATCGTCGGCATCGCCACGTTGCCCAGCGGCACTGAGGACGGGTACTTCCTCGTCGCGGCCGACGGTGGGGTGTTCGCCTTCGGCGACGCGGCCGATCACTTCAAGGGCTCGATGGGTGGCAAGCGCCTGAACTCGCCCATCATCGGCATCGTGCCGATGTACGACGACGACGGGTACTTCCTCATCGCCGAGGACGGTGGCATCTTCGCCTTCGGTTCCGCGGCCGACCACTTCAAGGGCTCGATGGGTGGCAAGACGCTGAACGCGCCCATCGTCGACATGGCCGCCCGCGCCGACGGTGACGGCTACTGGCTGGCAGCCATGGACGGCGGCATCTTCGCCTTTAACGCCCCGTTCTACGGGAACCTGGCGGCGCAGCACGTCGATGACGTGGTGGCCATCACGCCCACCGCGCCTCCCACCGACCCGGCCGGCTTCGGCGGCGCTGGCTTCTCTCCCAACGAGCCGACCAGCTTTGGCCCCAACAGCGCCCAGCAGCGGGCAATCATGACCAAGGCCGCCAAGGCGTTCCAGGCCTCGGAGGCCAAGCGAGCCAAGAAGTCGTAGCGCTCCGGCGCTCACGGTTGCACGACACGCCCCGGTGGCTTCGGCCGCCGGGGCGTATCGCGTCTAGGCGGCGCCCGACACCAAGCGGCGGGCGATCACCTTCAGGGCGAGCGTCTCGTCCGCTCCTTCGAAGATCGACAGCACCCGGGCATCGACGAAGTACCGGCTGACGGGGAACTCCTCGGCGTACCCCATGCCTCCGTGGATCTGCATGGCCTCCCGGCTCACCCACTCGGCCGCCCGGCACACGTAGGCCTTGACCATGGACGCCTCCATGGCCCCCTCGCCCTTGGCCATGAGCCGGGCCACCTGGTAAGCGAACTGGCGGCTGGCCTGGATGACGACGGCCATGCGCGCCAGCTTGGCCCGGGTGAGCTGGTAGTCGAGGATGGGCTTGCCGAACACCCTGCGATTGGCGGCGTAGTCGTAGGCCGCCTCGTAGGCGGCCTGCATCACGCCCACCGCCCGGGCGGCCGTCTGCAGGCGCCCGTTCTCGAAGCCCTCCATCTGGAGGTAGAACCCCCGGCCCAGACCGCTCTCGCCGCCGATGAGGTTGGCGGCGGGCACGTACCAGTTGTCGAAGGCGATCTCGTAGGAGTGCATGCCCCGGTAGCCGATGGTGTCGATGGCCCGGCCCTCCATCTTCCCGCCTTCCGGCTGAGTGAGATCGAAGCCGTGGCCCTGGCCCCGTTCCTTGGGGACGATGAAGAGGGACAGCCCGCGGTGGGCCTTGGACCGATCGGTGTCGGTACGGGCCAGCAGCATGAGGACGTCGGCGCGGGCACCGAACGTGCACCACGTCTTCACGCCGTTGATGCGCCAGCCGTCGCCGTCCGGGGTGGCGGTCACCGTGAGGCCGGCCACGTCGGACCCGAAGTCGGGCTCGGTGACGGCCACCGCGTTCATGATCTCGCCGCTGGCCAGCTTGGGTAGCCACTCGTGCTTCTGCTCCTCGGTGCCGCCCTTGACCAGCGCCCGGGTGAGGATCTCGGGACGGGTGATGAGGCTGCCGCCCACGCCGAGGGACCCGCGGGCCAACTCCTCGGTGGCGACGACCATGGCGAGGTACTCGCCCTCGCCGCCGGCCGCGAACCCGCCGTACTCCTCGGGCACCGAGAGGCCGAACGTGCCGATCTCGGCCAGGCCCTGGATCACGCGCTCGGGGATGTCCTCGTTCTTGCGGTGGATCTCCTCGGCGACGGGGCGGATCTCCTCCTCGGCGAAGCGGCGGAAGGTGTCCTGCACCATCTCGAAGTCGCTGTCGAGGTGGCGGGGGCCCTGCTCGCCGCACAGCTCGGCCAGGTACTCGGGCGCCCGGTAGGTGCGCACGAACGGGAGGGCGGTGTCGAGGGCGCCGGGCTCGGCTCCCCATGCCGCCTCCCGCCCGAGGATGCGGGCGGCCACGTCGTACACGGCGTCGGCCACGAAGGCGCAGGCGATGTGCGCTTCCACGTCGCCCTTGGCGCCGTAGTCGAGGATGGCCCGGGCGTTCTCGACGGCCGCGGCCGCGTGGGCGAGGTCGTAGGCGACCACCTGGTCGGTGTCCACGTCGCCGGTGGCGGCCAGGTGGCGAACGCCCGCGTCGACCACGGACTTGGCGGTCTCGACGGCGGCGGCAGCAGCGGAAAGATCGGGTGCGACCATGGCCGGGAGGTTACCGAGGGGTAATAGGTCGGCTCACATCGGCGGCCCCGGCACGGAGACGTCTGCGTCGTCGACGGCACGGGACCACGCGTTCGTGCCGGTACGGCGGCCGGCGAGCGGGCGGGTTTGGGAGAGATGTCATGGTCGCTGTCGCCGAGTGGGGAACGGTGCTCTTTCTCCTCGTTGCCGGTCTTGCTTGCGTCGCCGTCCTCGTGGCGCTGCGGGTTGAGCGTCCACGTCGCAGGCCATCCCGCCGCGCTGACCACTCGAACCGGCGGGAGCATCGCCGGCGTGGCGACGGCCCCGTCACCGGCCTGGTACGCATCAGCGATCGATTGCCAATTGCCCCCGCGCACGAGAGCTCCTCAGGGGCGGCCCGCAGCGGGGTCTGGCGGGGCGGCCGGGGGGTCTGGCGGGGCGGCCGGGGGGTCTGGCGGTGCGGCCGGGGGGTCAGGCGGGGCGGCGGGCCACGACGGTGACCAACGGCGGCAGCACGATGGGGTCGTCGCCGGGATCGACCTCGGTGAGTGACGCCAGGTAGTCGCGCACCGGCCCGGGCCCGGCGCCGGCGGCCGACTCGGCCCACGCGTCCACGATCTCCAGCCCCGCGTCTCGCACCAACCCGGGCAGCGAGGCGCCGAGGTCCTGGTCCCGGGCCCCCTCCATGGACAGCGGCTCACCCCCCACCCGGCCGGCGGTGGTGATGGGCTCCTGGACCACGACCCACCCGCCCGGTCGCACGGCCTGACCCATGCGCCGCACCACCCGCACGGGGTCGACCACGTGCATGAGCAGGAACCGGCAGAACGCCAGGTCGACGGGCTCGGGCAGCAGCAGGTCCTCGCCCCCCTGGGTGATGGCGATGACCTGGGCCTGGCCCTGCTCGGCCGCGGCCTTGGCCACGTCGTCCCGGCTGCGGGGATCACTGTCCACCGCGTAGACCCGCCCGTCCCGGCCCACGATCTCGGCCAGGGCCACGGTGACGTCGCCCCCGCCGGCGCCCACGTCGACGCAGCGCCAGCCCTCGCGCAGGCCCAGCCGGTCGAGGGCGGTGGCGAGCGGTCGCCGGTACACGTCGTTGCGCAGGCCGAGCTCGATCATGGGTCCGTAGCATCGCACGCATGACCGATCCCGCTCTGGCCGACGAGCTGGTGGCCGCCGTGCGCACCTTCGTGCGCAAGGAGGTCCTGCCCGTCGCCTCCGACCTCGAGCACGCCGACGCCTACCCCGACGGGCTGGTGGCGGGCATGCAGCACCTGGGCCTGTTCGGGTCGACCGTCCCCGAGGCGTACGGCGGCCTGGGCCTCGACATCACCACCTACGCCCGCATCGTGGAGGAGCTGGCTGCGGGGTGGATGTCGCTCACCGGCGTCCTGAACACCCACATGATCTGCGCCACCCTGCTGAAGCTGCACGGCACCGACGAGCAGAAGGCCCGCCTGCTGCCCCGCATGGCCGCAGGCGAGGTGCGCGGCGCCCTGTCGCTGTCAGAGCCCGACGCCGGCAGCGACACCAACGCCCTGCGCTGCAAGGCCACGCCAGACGGCGACGAGTACATCATCGACGGCACGAAGATGTGGGTCACCAACGGCGAGCGGTCGGGCGTGGTGGCGCTGGCCGCCCGCACCCCCGAGGGCATCACCTGCTTCATGGTGGAGAAGGAGCCCGGCCCGCGCTACCAGGGCATCACCGTGTCCAAGCAGATCGGCAAGCTCGGGTACAAGGGCGTGGAGACGGTGGAGATGGTGTACGACGGCCACCGGGTCCCTTCGAGCGCGGTACTCGGGTCGCCGGGCCGTGGCCTGTCCTACATCCTCGGCGCGCTGGAGCTGGGCCGGGTGAACATCGCCGCCCGGGCGTGCGGGGTCGGACGGGCCGCCTTCGAGGCGTCGATGGCCTACGCCCAGGAGCGCCACACGTTCGGCGTGCCCATCGCCAAGCACCAGGCCATCCAGTTCAAGCTGGCCGACATGGCCACCAAACTGGAGGCCGCCCGACTGCTCACCCGCAGCGCGGCGGCCAAGCTCGACGCGGGGGAGCGGGCCGACGTGGAGGCGGGCATGGCCAAGCTGTTCGCGTCGGAGATGGCGTTCGAGAACGCCACGGAGGCCATGCGCATCCACGGCGGCTACGGGTACACGACGGAGCTCTCCATCGAGCGCTACTACCGGGACGCGCCGCTGATGATCATCGGCGAGGGCACTAACGAGATCCAGCGCATGGTGATCGCCCGCGGTCTCTTGGCCCGCCACCAGTCCGCGTGAGTACCGTGCCTGCCATGACCACGTACGACCGCCCGTTCGGCCGCTACTACGAGGATTTCGAACCGGGAGACATCTACAAGCACTGGCCGGGCAAGACCATCACCGAGTACGACGACCACCTCTTCTGCATGATCACCATGAACCACCATCCGCTCCACGCGAACCAGTGGTACGCGGAGCAAGAGACGCAGTTCGGGAAGAACGTGGTGGTCGGCAACCTGGTGTACTCGCTGGTGCTGGGCATGAGCGTGCCCGACGTCAGCGGCGCCGCCATCGCCAACCTGGAGGTCGAGTCGCTCACCCATCGCAAGCCCACGTTCCACGGCGACACCATCTACGCGGAAACCCGCGTCCTGGAGAAGAAGGAGTCGTCCTCCAAGCCCGACCGGGGCGTGGTCACCGTCGAGACCAAGGGCCTCAACCAGCGGGGCGAGGAGGTCTGCTACTTCCGCCGCAAGGTCATGGTGTGGAAGCGGGAAGGCGCCCCGGAGCGCCAGCGGCCTTACGGCGACGACATCTGGTCATGACGGCGTCGATCCCCGAGCCCGCACGCGTCGGCTTCGGTGCGGGTGCCGACGCCTACGCCAAGGGCCGCCCGTCGTACCCTGCCGACGCGGTGGCGTACGTGGTCGAGCGGTGCGGCATCGGCCCGGGCACGACCGTGCTCGACCTGGCCGCGGGCACGGGGATCTTCACGTCGTTGCTGGTGCCGTCCGGTGCCCGCTTGGTGGCGGTGGAACCGGTCGAGTCCATGCGGGCCAAGATCACCGGAGCCGAGGTGCTGGACGGCACGGCCGAGGCCATCCCCCTGCCCGACCAGTCGGTCGACGCCGTCACCGTGGCCCAGGCCTTCCACTGGTTCCGCCACGACGAGGCCCTGGCCGAGATCGCCCGGGTGCTGCGGCCCGGCGGCACGCTGGCCATGCTGTGGAACCGGCGGGACGAGAGCGTGCCGTGGGTCGACCGCATGTCGGAGATCATCCACTGGCGGGCCCACCAGATCTCCATGTACGACCGCACCGACTGGCCCGCCGTCATCAGTGCGTCGGGCCACTTCGGTCCTGTCGAGCACCGCGCCTTCTCGTGGGAGCACCTCGTGGACCGGGCCACCCTGGCCGAGCGGGTGCGGTCGGTGAGCTACATCGCGGCCATGGACGAGGCCGAGCGGGCGCCTCTCGTGGCCGAGGTCGTGGCCCTGACCGACGGTTTCACCGAGCCCTTCCCGCTGCCGTACAACACGCTCATGTGGTGCTCGACGCGCTCCTGAGCTGGTACCCGGGGGCCGGGCGCCACGACCTGCCCTGGCGGCGTACCCGCGATCCATGGGCCGTGCTGGTGAGCGAGTTCATGCTCCAGCAGACGCAGGTGAGCCGGGTCGTTCCCAAGTACAAGGCGTTCATGGCGTCGTTCCCCTCGGTGGCCGCCTGCGCGGCGGCGCCCTTGGCCGACGTGGTGCGGGCGTGGGCGGGGCTGGGCTACAACCGCCGGGCCGTCAACCTGCACCGCACCGCGGTCGAGGTGGCGGCCGTCCACGGCGGCCGCCTGCCCTCGTCGCTGGACGCCCTCCTCGCTCTCCCTGGCCTCGGCCCCTACACGGCCCGGGCCGTGCTCGCCTTCGCCTTCGAGCAGCCCGTGTGCCCCCTCGACGTGAACACCGCCCGCCCGCTGGCCCGGGCCTTGGGCCGGACGGCCACCCAGCCCGAGGCCGACGCGCTGGTGCCGTCGTCGCAGTCATGGGAGTGGAACGAGGCCCTCATGGACCTGGGCGCGCTGGTGTGCACCCGCGGCGCGCCCGACTGCGGCCGCTGCCCGCTGGCCGTCCAGTGCCGGTGGTCGCTGGCCGGCTGCCCACCCGATGCCGACCCCGCCGCCCCTGCCGGCCGCCAGTCCCGCTTCCACGGATCCGACCGCCAGGGCCGGGGCCGGCTGGTCGACGCCCTGCGCGCCGGCCCGGTGGCGGGCGACCCCGCCACGCTGGCCGAGGTCATGGGCTGGCCGGGCGACCCGAGGCGGGCCAGCCGGGTGGCCGCCACCCTGGTGGAGGACGGCCTGGCCGAGCAGGCCGCCGACGGCACCCTGCACCTCCCTCGCTAGCCCGTCGCTAGGCCCGCCCGCGAATCGGGTCGGTCAGGGCGACCCCGGGCCCACAAAGGCGAGGATCCGCTCGTTGACCTCGTCGGGCCGCTCGACCTGCAGGAAGTGGCCGGCCCCTTCGATCACCACGGCGCCCTCCAGAGCTGCGGCGAACTCCACGCCCAGGCAGCCGTCGGTCCGGCCGTGCAGGTACAGCAGGGGCTGGGTGGGCATCATGCCGGCAGCGGCCAGCTCGGCTTCGTACCCCTCGGACGGCACCGTCCCCCACATGGCCTTGTAGAAGCCCAGGGCGGCCGCCATGTTCTCCGGCGAGCCCAGCGACTCCGTCAGCAGGGCCACGTCCTCGGTCTCGTCGTACCCGGGCGACCAGTCCCGCCACAGCCCCCGCACGAACTCGATGTCCACCGCGGCGCCGGCCAGGGGGTGCTGGAAGAAGAACATGTACCAACTCCGCCGCAGCTGCTCGTACCGGAAGAACCCCCCGGCCAGCACCGAAGGCGGCGGCACGGCCAGGGTGACCACCCGAGCCCAGCGCTCGGGGGCGAGGACCGCAGCCCCGTAGGTGGCCGCCGCCCCCCAGTCGTGCCCGATCAGGACAGCCCGTCCGTCGCCTCCCAGGGCGTCGTGCACGGCGTTGGCGTCGGCCACCAGGGCGCCCGTGTGCAGGCGGCCGTCGGCCGGTATCTCGGTGGGGGCGTACCCCCGCATCCACGGTGCGACGGCGTGCCAGCCGGCGGCACCCAGGGCGGGCAGCAGGTAGCGCCAGGTGTGGGCCGAGTCTGGGAAGCCGTGGAGCAGGAGCGCCAACGGCCCGTCAGGCGGCCCCTCCTCGAGGTACGCCACGCTGATCCCATTGACGTTGATCTGCCCCAGTGGAGGTATCCCCCTCAAACGCGGCGTCTCACGCGCCGATGCATGCATCATGGCTCACGAGTGGCTCGACCGACTCTTGCGCGGGATGGAGGAGCTCGAGGCATCGGATGTCCACATCAAGGCGGGGTCGCCGCCCCGGGTCCGCATCCACGGCGGCCTGCGCAAGTTGGAGGACGAGGCGACCATCACCAACGAGATGGCGGCTGAGATGGCCGGCGCCATCATGCGGCCGGACGTGGCCGAGATGTTCGCCGACCGCAACGAGGCCGACTTCGCCTACGCCATCCCCGGCTTCGGCCGCTTCCGGGTCAACGTCTTCCGGCAGCGAGGCTCGGTGGCCATGATCTTCCGCCGGGTGCGCACCTCGGCGGCCAGCTTCGACGAGCTGGGCCTCCCCGAAGTCGTCGCCCGCCTCGCCAACGAGCAGCGCGGCCTGGTCCTGGTCACGGGTCCTACCGGCTCGGGCAAGACCACGACGCTGGCGGCCATGATCGACCACATCAACCGCAGCCGCGAGGTCCACATCGTCACCATCGAGGACCCCATCGAGGTCCTCCACCGGGACAACCTGGCCGAGATCAGCCAGCGGGAGATCGGCTTCGACACCCGGGACTTCGCCACCGCCATGCGGGCGGCCATGCGCCAGGACCCCGACGTCATCCTCGTGGGCGAGATGCGCGACCAGGAGACGGTGGCTGCTGCCCTGAGCGCGGCCGAGACCGGTCACCTCGTGTTCTCGACCCTCCACACCATCGACGCCACCGAGACGGTGAACCGCATCGTCGACTTCTTCCCGCCCCACCAGCAGAACCAGATCCGCGTGGCCTTGGCGGGCGCCCTCAAGGGCACCATCTGCCAGCGCCTCGTCCCCACGGCGGACGGGAGCGCGCGGGTAGCCGCCCTCGAGGTCATGGTGGTGAACGGCCGGGTGCAGCAGTGCATTGTCGACCCCCAGCGCACGGGCGACATCCACGAGATCGTGGCCGACGGCGAGTACTACGGGATGCAGACGTTCGACCAAGCCCTCGTACGGCTGTACGAGGAGGGCAAGATCGACCTGCGGGGCGCCATGATGACGGCGTCCAACCCCCACGACCTCAAGGTCATGCTGCAGTCGCGCGGCCTGGTCGGCACCGGCGCCCGCTGACCCGTCGCCGAGGCCCGGCCGTGACTTTCGTCACACGATGAACCATCGGTGAACCGCGTGGGTAACCTCGCTCCTTGAGCAGGGGGGAGCACGCTGAAGGTCACGTTCTATGGGTGCCGGGGATCCTGCCCTTGCCCATGCGAAGCCAATCGACGGTACGGCGGCAACACCGCCTCCATCGCGGTCGAGGTCGACAGCGAGCCGCCCTTGCTGCTCGACCTGGGCACCGGGCTGCGCCTGCTGGCCGAGGCCTACCCGGCCGGTGACAGTCGCCCCTTCCACGCCGCTGCCCTGATCACCCACCTCCACTGGGACCACGTGCAGGGCCTCCCCTTCTTCCCGCACATCCACCAGCCCAGCACCCACCTCGACATCTATGGTCCCCGCCAGGACGAGGGGCCGCTGCACGAAGTGTTCGACGGCCTGATGCGCCCCCCGTACTTCCCCGTGCAGTTCACCCAGCTGCGGGGCACGATCGAGTTCCACGACGTGCTCGACGACGACCTCTCGATCGGCAACGCCAAGGTCAAGGTCCGCCAGGTGCCCCACGTGGGGACCACCGTCGGGTACCGCATCGAGTGGGGCGGGGCGACCGTCGCTTACGTCAGCGACCACCAGGCCCCGCTGTCCCTGGACCGGGTCGCCGATTCGGTGCTCGAGCTGTGCGACGGCGCCGACCTCGTCATCCACGACGCCCAGTACACGCCCGAGGAGTTCACCAAGAAGCCGGACTGGGGCCACTGCACGGTCGACTACGCCCTGCTGGTGGCGAGGGAAGCGGGCGCCCACCGCCTCGTGCTGTTCCACCACGACCCCTCGCACAGCGACGACGACATGGACGCCATGGTGGCCGACGCCCAGGCCAAGGCGGCCGCCTTCGGGCTCAACGAGGTGGTCGGAGCGTACGAAGGCTTGACGCTCACCCTCGGCTCCACATAGGCAGAACGCTTGTGAGCCAATCTGACGACCTCAGCCAAACCGCCGCGTCCGGTTTCGACGCCGCCCGCTTCCGCCAAGTCATGGGCCACTTCTGCACGGGTGTCACCATCGTGACCGCCATCGACGGGGCCGAACCCCTCGGCCTCACCCTGCAATCGTTCACCTCGCTGTCGCTCGACCCGCCCCTCGTGTCCGTGGCCGTGGGCCGGGGTTCGGCCACCTGGCCCCGCATCAGGGACGTGGGCGCCTTCACTGTCAACATCCTCTCCGACGAGCAGGAGGCGATGTGCCGGCGCTTCGCCAGCTCGGGCGGTGAGAAGTTCACCGGCGTGGGGTGGAAGGCGTCGGCCACCGGCGCCCCCATCCTCGACGACGTGCTGGCCTGGGCCGACTGCCGGCTGGAGGCCGAGCACGACGCCGGCGACCACATCATCGCCATCGCCCGGGTGGTCGATCTGGGCGTGGCCGACGAGGGCACACCGCTCCTCTTCTATCGGGGCGGCTTCGGGCGCTTCCAGGCTTGAGCTGGCTCGGCCTCGTCGCCCGCGTCATCCTCGGGGCGGTGTTCCTCGTCTCAGGTGTCGCCAAGTTGCGCGATGCCCGGTGGCGGGAGAGCGCCGCCCGCTTCGGCGTGCCTCCGGGCCCGGCCGCTGCCCTCCCTTGGGCCGAGGTCGTGCTCGGGGCACTGCTCGTCGCCCAGCTGGGGGTGCCCTGGATCCCGCTCGTCTCGCTGGGCCTCCTGGGCATGTTCACCGGCGCCGTGGTCGCCCACGCGGCCAAGGGCGACCAGGTGCCGTGCAACTGCTTCGGCACCGCGTCGATCAAGCCGGTGACGTGGGCAACGGTCGGCCGGAACGTGGTCCTCATCGCCCTGGCCGCAGCCGCCCTGACCCGTCGCTAGGGTTCGACCGTGCCCATCATCGAGCCCACCGCCATCACCGGCGTCGTCCTGGTCACGCCCGATGTGCACGGCGACGAGCGGGGCCGGTTCACGGAGACGTACCGGCGTTCCTGGTTCCCGCACGGGCGGGAGATGGTGCAGGGCAACCGGTCGGACAAGCAGGCCGGCGCCGTCGTGGGCCTCCACTACCACCTGCGCCAGGCCGACTACTGGTACGTCGTGCGGGGCACGGCCCGGGTGGTCCTCCACGACCTGCGGCTGGGCTCGCCGACCCAGGACGTCACCCTCGTGGTCGACGTGGGCGATACCAACGAGCAGGGCGTGTACATCCCCAAGGGCGTGGCCCACGGCTTCGCCGCCCTCACCGACCTGACGGTCACGTACCTGGTCGACCAGTACTACGACCCGGCCGATGAGTTGGGCGTGGCGTGGGACGACGGCGACATCGGCGTGGACTGGGGCGTTCCCCTGCCCCCGGTGCTGTCCGGGCGAGACCAGGAGAACCCCCGGAAGGCCGACGTGCCCGCCCCCCTCCGGCCCGCCTGGGCCGGGGATTCGGCCTGAATCGCCCTCTACGGGCCACAACGCTCCAAAGTTTCGGGCAGGGAGTCTCAACCTCTGCGGCGAACCCCCGAAAAGGCTGTTACTACTTTTCGTGGCGGCCCCCCAAACACGGAGCGTGAAATGCAGTTGCGGTCGTTGAGCGAGACCAAGGTCCTCCGGCAACACAACGCCGACGTGGCCGTGGCCCGGGAACGGGCCCGCCAGGTCCGGCTGGGCAGGCTGGCCATCGTGCTGGCGCCGCTGGCCGCGTACCTCGGGTACCGGGCCTTCTCGGGGAACCCCGTCAAGTTCGGCCCGCCCCACATCCCGGCTGACATCCAGCCCCTGCTTCCCGCCATCGTCTTGATGGTCATCCTCACCGCCGCCCTGGTGCTGCCCCTCATGGGCGCGGGTCGCTCGCCCCACGTGCTGTTCCGGCCCAGCGAGCTGGACGTCTCCTTCGACGACGTGAAGGGCGCCGACGTGGTGGTCGAAGAGGTCGTGAAGACCCTGAACCTCTTCCTGGCCCACAAGACGTTCAAGGAACAGATGGGCGGCACCGCCCGCCGGGCCATCCTCTTCGAGGGTCCCCCCGGCACGGGCAAGACCTACCTGGCCAAGGCCATGGCTCGGGAGGCGGGGGTGCCCTTCCTCTTCGTCTCGTCGTCGGCCTTCCAATCGATGTACTACGGCCAGACCAACCGCAAGATCCGCAACTACTTCAAGGCCCTACGCAAGTACGCCCGGGCCGAGGGCGGCGCCATCGGCTTCATCGAGGAGATCGACGCCATCGGCGCGGCCCGCTCGGGCATGGGCGGCTCCACCCAGCGCGAGGGCATCTCCGGTGTGGTCAACGAGCTGCTCATCCAGCTCCAGTCGTTCGACTCGCCCACCACCAGCGGGCGCCTGAAGGGTTGGTTCATCGACCAGCTCAACACGTGGTTGCCCACCGACCACCAGCTGCGCAAGCCCAGCCGGGAGGCGGCCAACATCCTGGTGATCGGCGCCACCAACCGGAAGGACGACCTCGACCCCGCCCTGCTCCGGCCCGGCCGCTTCGACCGCGCGATCTATTTCGACCTGCCCACCCGGGCCGGCCGCCGGGAGATCATCGACTACTACCTCGACAAGAAGTCGCACGAGGCCGCTCTCGACGACCCCGAGATGCGCGACACCCTGGCGGCCATGACGTTCGCGTACTCGCCGGTGATGATCGAGCACCTGCTCGACGAGGCGTTGGTGTGGGCCCTGCGCCGGGACGCCGACCGCCTGTCGTGGTCCGACATCCAGCAGGCCCGGATGACCGAGGAGCTGGGCCTCAAGCAGCCGGTCGAGTACACCGAGGCCGAGCG